>Ga0181591_10000068_pt1 | contig 61686 bp, 57 predicted proteins | sample 071ome_33_FD_133757 | JGI IMG/M metagenome (GOLD analysis project Ga0181591, IMG submission 133757) | Coastal salt marsh microbial communities from the Groves Creek Marsh, Skidaway Island, Georgia - 071412AT metaG (megahit assembly) | ecosystem: Environmental > Aquatic > Marine > Intertidal...
CCGATATTGGTCAATTCGGTGAGTCCAGCGGCAGGTAATCGTCCGTGGATATTAGCAAATTCAGCGATGGCATTTTGAACAGAGATGCGAGCGGGCTGAATTTCTTGGTTGACCTGAGCACGAATGGTGTAACTTTGATATTGCGGAACGGCAATCGAGGCGAGGATCCCGATGATGGCGACCACCACCATTAATTCTATTAAGCTGAAACCTAATTGTTTTTTCATCGTGACCTCCTGTTTCGTGAGGTATAAAAAAACCCGCCTAGGCGGGTTTTTTTATAGAATCAAGAATTACTTGATTTTAGGGTGGTACTGCTTCTCAAGAGTACTGTTAGCAGCGTCGATTGCAAAGCTAACTTTACCAGAAGCGTTTAGCGTAGCCGTTACCGCTAGAGTCTTAGTGCCAATGCTCTGGTTAGAGTGAGCAAAAGTAACAACGATGTTCGCGCCATCCCAGTTGATAGTGCCAACTTTGTTTGCTTCAGCGAAGTCTGCAGCAGCGAAAGCAGTGCCGTCAGGCTTAACGAAACCTACGTCTTCCATAGAACCTGCACCTGCGAAACCAGCAGCTGGTAGTGCGCCGTAAGTAGCAGTGTATTCAGCAACCGCGTTTTGGATTGGACGAATAGCAGAAGTTGTTACAGTCGCAGCGTCAGTACGTGCGATGTAAGTTTGGTATTGAGGAATCGCAACAGATGCCAAAATACCGATGATTGCAACAACAATCATCAATTCGATTAGGGTAAAACCTTGTTGACCTTTCATAGTAGACCGCTCCACTTCATTTTTACGGTTAATGTAATTATGGGCTGTTATGCCTGTTTTATATGCAGTTCGCTGAGTTCAGCTTCTGCTTAATGAATAGCATTGCAGAACCCGTGCCAACTGTTGCGAAACAGTATTCATTATTTTTTTTACAAAAGAAAGACGGTTTGGTGGCAAATTTTTATGACTTTTGACTGATAAGTGAGCAGTCTGTCACAAAAGGTGAGAATTAGGCAAAATGGGCGGTGTAAGATTGTGACAATTTTTGTCAGTAATGGACAAATAACAAGTGACAATCTGTGTTCATGGTCTATGAAGTCAGTGACACTATTTAGAGGTGAGGCGGATGATTACGTATCGATTAGAAGAATCAAGCCGAGCCCATTTGATGTGGATTGAAGCTAAGACTTATTTGGTCTAATTCTTTTTGCTCTAGCGCAGACCATCTAGATGTGAGTAGATGTGAGAATAGGGGCGTATCCTGACTTGAGCCAACAGGGCTGGCCCTGTTGACTGATCGCTGGAGGCTAAACAAGGTTTGATCTAGCCCAGCATGCGCATGCTAAGGTCGATGGCTTGTACATCTTTTGTTAGGGTGCCGATGGATATGAAATCCACGCCGGTTTCCGCGATGGGCACCAGGGTCTTATCCGTAATACCGCCGCTGGCTTCCAGTTTGGCTAGCCCATTGGCGTGTAGAACGGCCTTTCTTGTCTCTTCTAAGCTAAAGTTGTCCAGCATAATGATATCAGCGCCGGCTGCTAATGCCTGCTCTAATTCGTTCCAGCTTTCTACTTCTACCTCGACCGGTTTACCTGGGGCGATTTCATGGGCTCGGGCGATGGCCGGTTGAATGCCACCACAGGCGGCGATGTGATTCTCTTTAATTAAAAAGGCATCAAACAACCCGATGCGGTGATTATGACAGCCCCCTTGCGTCACGGCGTACTTTAATGCCGTACGCATGCCCGGCAAGGTTTTACGGGTATCCAGCAGTTTTACTTGAGTATGAGCGACCTTTTGATGGTAGCGATAGCATTTGGTGGCCACGGCAGATAGGGTCTGTAAGAAGTTTAAGGCGGTGCGCTCACCGGTTAAAAGAGAGCGAGAGGCCCCCTTTAGCTCGAAAAGTGGCGCGTTTGCTTCAACTTGGTCTCCGTCCTTTACATGCCAGAGAATCTCAACGCGGGCATCTAACTGTCTAAAGACCTCATTTACCCACTCGACACCAGCGATCACGGCTGGCTCGCGGGTGATAATTCGGGCGTGGCTTTGATTTTCTGCTGGAATGAGCTGGGCGGTAATGTCCCCAGAGACCAGATCGCTGCCAATGTCTTCGATCAGTGCGTGTCGTACGCCTTCTACAATGTCTTGCTGAATCTGGTCTAGGGTTAGGTTCATGGTCTACTGCTTACTAAAATATTGTTTGCTAAGTGAAAATACCACTGGGCTTAACAGCAACAAGGCAATGAGGTTTGGAATAGCCATCAAAGCGTTTAGGGTATCAGCCAATAACCAGATAAACTTCAGGTCGGCCATAGCCCCGAGCGGAATGGCGATAATCCAAGCACAGCGGAAAAAGAAGACGGATTTTATACCAAATAAGTATTCAGTACACTTTTCTCCGTAAACGCTCCATCCCAAAATTGTGGTAAAGGCAAATAGACCCAGACCAATACTCACAATGTGGGCACCCACGCTAGGTAGGGCTTGGCTAAACGCAAGGGAGCTCAGCGGTGCGCCGGTTTCGCCGCTTTGCCACGCACCGGTCAATACGATCACAAGACCCGTTAAAGTACAGATGATAAGGGTGTCGATGAAGGTGCCTAGCATCGCGATCATGCCCTGTTTTACAGGGTGTGAGGTTTGCGCGGCTGCGTGCGCAATCGGTGCACTACCTAAGCCTGCTTCGTTTGAAAAAATACCACGAGCGACGCCGTAGCGAATCGCGAGCCATACTGTTGCACCGGCAAAACCGCCGGTGGCGCTGACGGGATTGAAAGCAGATTCAACAATGAGAGCCAAGGCGGACGGCACCTGATCTACATTCATGAAGACCACAATGAGTGCAGCGACAATGTACGACAAAGCCATGATGGGAACCAGTTTACCCGCCACGTGGGCGATGCGCTTGATGCCGCCCAAGATAACGAGGCCAGCCAGGATCGCTAATGTGATGCCAGTCGCCCAATCGGGAATGCCATAGTCGACCATGACATCGGCCACACTGTTGGCTTGAACCCCGTTACCGATGCCGAAGCCCGCGAGCATGCCGAAAATGGCAAAGGCGGTACCCATCCATGCCATGGAGGGTAGGCCGTTTTTGATGTAATACATAGGGCCCCCAATAAATTGCCCAGCCTCATCTTTTTCGCGGAAGTGAACTGCAAGAACGGCTTCAGAGAATTTGGTCGCCATACCGATCAACGCGATACACCACATCCAGAACAAAGCGCCGGGCCCGCCCATGGCAATGGCCGTGGCCACGCCGGCAATGTTACCTGTGCCCACTGTGGCTGACATGGAGGTCATTAAGGCGTTAAAGCCGCTGATGTCCCCTTGCTCACCGGTGGACTTGCGACCCGCCCACAAGGTTTTAAATGCAAGAGGTACCTTAATAATGGTGAACCCTTTTAGGCCGAGAGTCAGAAAGACGCCGGTAATGGCTAATAGAGATAGCATAAACGGGCCCCAAACGAAGCCGTTGATCATGCCGACAAAATCATTGAGAGCAGTCATAAGAGTCTTATATTTGTTTGTGATTGTTGATTGTTATTGCTGACCATCATACCCTGCCGGTGATTGGCTGCAATACTGGTGTTATGCGCTATCGGCACACGTTGTGTGCAATCACTCAAATTATTCAAACGTGCGGAGTGCCGACGGGTGTTCGGTGAGAGGTGAGCGTGACAATTTCGGTTCAAAAACATCGATTGGTGCAAGCACGCTGGGTGCCATCACCAAACTATAATGAACGCCCTTCGCCTAGAGTCGATATGCTAGTGGTGCATAATATTAGTTTGCCGCCGAACGAATTCAGCGGGCCCTATGTTGAGGCTTTTTTTTGCAATCAATTGGATTGTCGTGTTCACCCTTATTTTGACGAAATTAAAGATCTGCAGGTGAGCGCTCACTTATTTATTAAGCGCTCAGGTGACATTATTCAGTTTGTGGGCTTCGATCAAAGGGCATGGCATGCTGGGCTCAGCGAATGGCAAGGAGAGACGAATTGTAATGATTTTTCGATTGGCATTGAGCTAGAAGGGGCGGATCATATTCCCTATGATGCCGCTCAGTATGAGGCTCTTGCAAAGGTGACGAAAGCCTTACAAAAGGCCTATCCTAGTATCACTGACGACCGAATAGTCGGCCATAGCGACATTGCTCCCGGGCGAAAAACCGATCCGGGTGACAGTTTTGATTGGGCTCATTACCGCCAACTGTTGGAGAGGTTATGAAATTTATCATTTTGTTGATGACGGTGCTGTTACAGAGGCAAACTCGACAAGAAGGGTATCACCGAGACAAAAGTTGGTTTGTGCGTTGGCTGCCTGCTGCAACCGAAGCGGCGTCGGGTAACCGAGACTACGTCCTTTATGCGCTGTTTGTTGTACTTCCCTGTATTTTTTTGAGCGCCATCTTAGCTTCTCTGGGAGGGTTAGTTGGAGGTCTTATTAGCTTAGTGTTACAAGTGGTTTTATTTCTCTACATATTAGGGCGTGATGATTATAGCCAGCGCTTTCAACGCTATCAGGCCTGTTGGAAACGAGAAGATTATCAAGCCGCTTACGAATGTGCCCACCATTTTTTATCGGTGGAGGCTGAGGCGAACACGCACACGCCAGAGCAACTTCATCAACAGGTACAATCAGCGGTTTTACAGGCTTGGTTTGAGCGTTTTTTTATTTTTGTGTTTTGGTTTCTAGTGTTGGGGATCGCCGGCCCACTGTTTTGCTTGTTGACGCTTTGGTTTTACAAGCACACCAAACGAGGGTGGGTGAACCAGGTATGGCGATCTTTACAATGGATTCCTGTTCGGCTTTTGGCCATAACGATTGCTCTAGCCGGTGATTTTAGCGCGAGCTTCTCTAAGGCTATGGGGTATTGGTTTGACTTCGAGGTCTCGCCATCTGAGGTATTGACCACCGTCGTGAAAGAGAACAGAGATGCGCAGTGTCATTCTTTTAGTTGCGATAACGCTGAATCCGCACTCATGGAAACCAATAAATTAATGTTCCGCTGTGCCGTCATTTGGTTATTGATCGTAGCATTGTTAACGCTATTGGTTGGATTTTAATCTGTTCACGTTAAAGTGATCGCTTATCGCGCACTTTTCGTTAACCAAGCGGCACCGCGTACGCCGCTTGAGTCTCCAAATTCGTTCTGTTTTAGTTGAGTCGTTACGGTATCGCTAAACACATAGTTTCCCCAGTGTTCTGGCACATCTATATAGAGCGAATCTATGTTGGATAGTCCTCCCCCCAAGACAATCACATTGGGGTCGAGCGTGTTTATGATGTGAGCCAAACTCCTTGCAAGGCGGTCGACATATAAATCGTATGCTTGTTTGGTGGCGGGCTCTAGGTGGGGGAATTCAAACCAATCTTTGCTGTGCCGGTGTTGGCCAAAAAACTGATTTTGCCAACGTTGGTTTCCAGGGCCAGACAAGTAGGTTTCGATGCAGCCCTGTTTTCCACAGTAACATTCCAGTTTCGGCTCGTCTTGGTTTGTTGGCCATGGTAATGGGTTGTGGCCCCACTCACCCGCAATGGCATTCTCACCGATCCAAAGTTGTTCACGTAGAACCATTGCCCCGCCAACACCTGTGCCTAATATGACGCCAAATACACAGGTCGCTCCACGGCCTGCGCCGTCTATTGCTTCACTCAATGCAAAGCAGTTGGCATCGTTTTCAATAATGACGGTTTTGTTTAATGCATTCGATAGATCCTGCTCAAATGCCTTGCCAATGAGGCAGGTGGTATTGGCGTTTTTTACTTTGCCAGTCGTTAAGCTGACGGCACCGGGTATACCGATGCCGAGTGACGTGGCGCTACTGCCAATTTGCTGCTCACAGTTGTCAACTAACTGGCGAATGGCTATTAGAATGTTGTGGTATTGGTCATCTGGCGACGAGCCTTTCGGAGTGGCGACGCGTTGGCGATACAATGTGTCGCCTGTGTCGTTAAGCGCAATGATTTCAATTTTGGTGCCGCCTAAATCGATACCAATATGAGGATGAGCACTGGCCATGGGAGGACTCTCTTGTCGGTTGGCTGCGCTTCGGTGTGAAGAGGGTTATGCGTGTCGCTGCTGCCACTGGTCGTAACTTAGGAACATGGCGGCTGCTTTTTCGTCTGCGTTTAAGAGCTTGAACCCTGTGCCAAACAAAGTCGGGTTTAATTGGTGGCTCCAAACGCTTTCAACTTCAATTACACCTGAGCGCTTTTGGCCAATGTTATTGGGAATGTCCACCATTGTGAAGTGAAAAACCTCACCGACCGCGACGGGTTGATAACTGGATACCATGATCCCGCCTTCCGAGTAATCGGCGAGCGTACCTATGTACTGGGCATCGTCCTGCAAAAAAATGGACACATGGGTACTGACGGACTTTCGAGTGAACTGACGTTGGTTTTTCATAGATAAGTCTAGATAGGCAGTAGCTTACCTATTAAGATTAGCCTTAATTTTGAAAAGGTCACCCCGATACCGTCATGAATCCCATCCAATCTCAGTTAATTCTGGGCGGTGCTCGATCTGGGAAGAGCCGCTATGCAGAAACCTTGGCGGATCAATATTCCAAAGACGTCCTATATTTAGCCACTTCTCGTGCATTGGATGATGAAATGTCGGCTCGAGTTGAAAAGCACCAGTTAGACCGACCATCCCATTGGAAAACCATTGAGGAGCCCTTGGATCTTAATGGGGTCTTGAAGCGCGAGGGCAACGTACCCGGTCGAGTTATCCTAGTGGACTGTTTAACGTTATGGCTAATGAATTTGTTGGAAGAAGAGCGCGATATTGCAGATGAGGTATCCGGCCTTTTAGAGCAGCTTCCAAATTTAAAATCCATTGTCGTGTTTGTTTCAAACGAAATCTCCATGGGGGTGGTGCCAATGGGTCAGCTCTCTCGTTTATTTGTAGATGAGTTAGGTCGTTTACATCAATCTCTCGCTCAAAAGGTGGAAGCGGTCACGCTAATGGTGGCCGGCATTCCCTTATCCGTTAAAGCAAACGAATAGGTAGTTTATGTCTTGGTATTTAACCCCGGCCGCTCAGCCGAATGAGGCAGTCTATAGCGCTGCACTGGCACATCAATTGACGCTGACTAAGCCCCCAGGTGCACTCGGTGCCTTGGAAACGGTTGCGGTGCGTTTTGCGGCGATGCAAGGGGTGATACATCCCTCTTTAAATAAGATAGCGATCAGTATTTTTGCTGCCGATCATGGCGTGGCGGCTCAAGGGGTTTCGGCATTTCCTCAGGCCGTGACCACTGAAATGGTAAAGAACTTTGCCAACGGCGGTGCCGCCATTTCCGTACTTGCAAGGCATTTAGGTGCACGGTTTGAAGTGGTTAACCTCGGCACTCTATTTGACGTGCCTGAACATGAACAGATCGTGGATGTCGCCATCGCTCAAGGGACTGCAGACTTTTCCCAAGGCCCGGCGATGACGCCGGAGCAATTGGAAGAAGCCCTGTATCAGGGCCAACAAGCAGCCTTTAGAGCGAAACACGATGAAGCTGAGTTGTTCATCGGTGGAGAAATGGGCATTGGCAACACCACGTCCGCCTCGGCCTTGGCTGCGGCGCGATTAGGGTTGCCGGCAGCATCACTCGTCGGTCCTGGCACTGGACTGGCGAGCGAACAACTGCCTCACAAGGCGTATGTGATTGAGCAGTCTTTAGAGGCGAATCCGGTTGCAGAGCCTACCTCACAACTACAGGCTCTAGGGGGGTTTGAAATTGCAGGTTTAGTCGGCGCTTACATTGCGTGTGCTCAATTGCGAATTCCTGTGCTGGTGGATGGATTCATTAGCAGTGCGGCAGCACTGATGGCGGTGGCGATTAACCCTTCAATTAAACCTTGGTTACTGTACAGTCATGAAAGTGCAGAACCTGGACACCAAACAATATTAGCCGAGCTAGATGCAGATCCTCTGTTGAATATTGGCATGCGATTGGGTGAGGGCAGTGGCGCTGCTGTCGTCGTGACCTTGATGCAACAGGCGCTGGCATTGCACAATGAGATGGCCACATTTGAACAAGCCCAAGTGAGTGAAAAAACGGAGTCATAATGCGATATAAGACCATTGACATCATACGACATGGAGAGCCAGAGGGTGGCAATGTCTTTCGTGGTCGAACTAACCATCCGCTATCCAAGCAAGGTTGGAAACAAATGGAGCAAGTGACCAAGCAAGGGGAGTGGGATGTCATTATCACAAGTCCATTGAGCCGGTGCCAAGCTTTTGCTGATCAGTTGGGTGAAAGGCTCAATATCGACGTGCTGGTGGCTCCAGAACTAATGGAGTTTGATTTCGGTGTTTGGGAGGGGCAGGCCATGGAGAAGGTGTTCACAGAGGACTTTGATCGAGTGAAAGGCATGTGGAGTGATCCTATGAATTTCGTCGCGCCTGAAGGCGAAAGTTTGCTGAGCTTTGAAGCCCGTGTGCTTAAAGCTTGGTTTGGCTGCTTGGTTCGACCTGAGCAACGTCAATTGATTGTATGTCATGGCGGGGTCATTCGAATCTTGCTTAAAGAAGTGTTGGGCCTGCCTTTTACCAATATCAATCGCCTTGATGTGCCTTACGCCTGTAAAAGTCAGGTAAGAGTGTCTGAGGTGGAGCCTTATCACTATCAATTGATCAGCCATGGCTAATGGTGGTGCTCTATCTGTTTCTTTGTGGTTAGGCGAAAATTGCCATTTATCATTCATAGAACTAATTCGCTCTATAAGTTTGTTGAATGGTATTTCGGACTAAGTTAGCCTAACGGTTATTGAATTGCACAATAACCGACACCGTTTTCCGGTTTTTCTTTCTACATTTCCTTAAAACTGGGCGGTGTCAGCTCTCTGTTATAACGATTGTCTATACTCTGAAGAGTCGTTGAACATCGCACCCGACAAGGAAACTCCATGGAACCTAAAGATCAAGATCAGGATCCCATCGAAACCAGCGAATGGTTAGAAGCCATCGACAGTGTCATTCGAGAAGAAGGCATTGACCGCGCACGCTTTTTATTAGAACGCTTATCCGAGCGGGCAACCCGAAATGGATTGCCGCTGCCTTACGCATTTGTCACCCCTTACCGCAACACGATACCGGTGAACGAAGAAGCCAAAATGCCGGGGGACTTGTTCCTTGAGCGTCGCATTCGCTCGTTAATCCGTTGGAATGCCCTCGCCATGGTGGTACGGGCGAATCAAAGTGGCGACGACTTAGGTGGCCACATTTCCAGCTTTGCCTCCAGTGCGACTCTTTATGATGTGGGCTTTAACTACTTCTTTAGAGCCCCTGATGAAGCAAACCCTAAATGTCCTTTAGGTGATCTCATTTATTATCAAGGCCATATTGCTCCAGGCATATATGCACGTAGTTTTTTGGAAGGTCGCTTTGATACCGATCGCCTCGAGCGTTTCCGACGCGAGGTGGATGGCGATGGGTTAAGTTCTTATCCACACCCTAAACTCATGCCGGACTATTGGCAGTTCCCCACAGTTTCCATGGGTCTTGGGCCGTTGCAGGCCATTTATCAGGCTCACTTTATGCGCTACATCTCTGCTCGCGGGCTTGTGCCTCGTTTAGACCGTAAGGTTTGGGCCTTTTTGGGTGATGGCGAGTGCGATGAGCCAGAAACGCTAGGCGCCATTAACCTCGCTGGCCGTGAAAAATTGGAAAACCTCATTTTCGTGGTGAATTGTAATCTTCAACGTTTGGACGGGCCTGTCCGTGGCAATGGCAAAATCATTCAGGAGTTGGAAGGCAGTTTTAGAGGTGCGGGTTGGAACGTGGTCAAAGTGGTGTGGGGTCGTCACTGGGATCCTTTATTAGCGCAAGACAAAGATGGTCTATTGCAAAAACGCATGGATGAAGTAGTGGATGGTGAATTCCAAAACTATAAGGCCAAGGGCGGAGCCTATACGCGAGAGCATTTCTTTGGCAAATACCCCGAGCTAGCCGACATGATCAAAGGCATGAAGGATGAAGAAATTTTCAATTTGAATCGCGGCGGGCATGACCCTTATAAAGTGTATGCCGCATACCGAAAAGCGGCTGGGCATAAAGGGCAGCCGACGGTAATACTGGCCCATACGGTTAAAGGCTACGGTATGGGCGATGCCGCAGAAGGTAAGAACGAAGCACACTCGGTGAAAAAATTAGATATCGAAAGCTTAAAAGGCTTCCGTGATCGCTTTGATATTCCATTGAGCGACAAAGAACTGGAAAGCGTACCGTTCTATCGACCACCGGAAGACAGCCCAGAAATGGTTTATATGCGCAAACGCCGCGAAAAACTCGGTGGGTATATGCCGGTCAGAACAGAAAACCGGGAGCCCTTAGTGGTGCCTGAGCTGGATGCTTTTCAAGCTCAATTAGATGGTACGGGGGATCGTGCGATTTCAAGTACCATGGCATTTGTGCGTATGCTAACCACCATAGCCAAAGATAAAAACATTGGTGAGCGGGTGGTACCCATAGTGCCGGATGAGGCACGAACTTTCGGAATGGAAGGCTTGTTTCGACAGCTCGGTATTTATAGCTCCGAAGGGCAACTTTACGAGCCAGTCGATTTTGGCCAAATGATGTATTACAAGGAAGATAAGAAAGGCCGCATCCTTGAAGAAGGCATCAACGAAGCGGGTGCGTTTTGTGCTTGGTTAGCGGCGGCCACATCATACAGTTCCTACGACAAGGCCATGATTCCGTTTTATATTTTCTATTCCATGTTTGGCTTCCAACGCATCGGCGATTTAGCGTGGGCGGCAGGGGATTGCCAAGCGCAAGGTTTCTTGATTGGAGCCACCGCTGGGCGCACCACATTAAACGGCGAAGGCCTGCAACACCAAGACGGGCATAGCCACATACTGGCCAATACCATTCCTAATTGTATCACCTACGACCCGACGTTTGCGTTCGAATTGGCGGTGATTTTACAAGATGGCATTCGTCGTATGTACCATGAACATGAACGGGTGTTTTATTACATTACAGTTATGAATGAAAACTACGAACACCCTTCTATGCCGAAAGGGGCGGAAGAGGGTATTCGTAAAGGACTTTATCAATTAGAAAAAGGTGGAAAAGGAAAATTGCGTGTTCAACTCATGGGGAGCGGTACGATTCTTCGTGAAGTAATGGCGGCCCGTGACATTTTGAAAAAGGATTTTGATGTTGAGTCCGATCTATGGAGCGCCACCAGTATGAACGAACTCGCAAGAGATGGTCGTCGGGTGCAGCGGGAGCACATGCTTAATTCAAAATCTAAAGCCAAATCCCATGTGGCAACGTGTCTTGAAAAAGCGCAAGGTCCAATCATTTGTGCTACGGATTACGTCAAACAATATTCGGAACAAATTCGTGCTTACTTACCGTCAGAGAAAACCTTTGTCACTTTGGGTACTGATGGTTTTGGTCGCAGCGATAGCCGAGAAAAACTCAGAGAATTTTTCGAGGTGGACAGGCGATTTGTTGTCGTGGCTGCGATTTATGGCTTAGTTCAGTCGGGTGAAATGGACGCGGCCATGTTAGATAAAGCGATTAAGGCCATGGGTATTGATAAAAATAAATTAGATCCACTTTATCACTAGGACAACAACATGACAGAGTTACGAGTAAGTGTGCCGGATCTGGGTGGCATCGATGAAGTCGAAGTCATAGAGCTTTGTGTTGCCAGTGGTGATCAGGTTGAAACAGAAGACGCCATTATTGTTTTAGAAAGCGATAAGGCAACCATGGAAGTGCCCGTGCCGCAAGCGGGCGTGATCGAATCCTTTTTAGTAGCAGTGGGGGATAGGGTCTCGTCTGGTACTGAGGTGGCTGTCTTAAGAGTAGCCGATGCCAGCTCCAATAACGGCGCTACCAATGAAGATGAGGCGCCAGCCGCGACAGAAGCCGCGAAGGTGGAGCAAGAGAATGAAGCGGTTTCGGAATCGAATTTACCGGCAGACAAGACCGGCACGACACAAGACGTGGTCGTGCCAGATCTTGGTGGTATCGACGAGGTGGAAGTGATCGAGCTGTCCGCCAGTGAAGGGGATGAATTGGAGGCAGAAGACAGTCTCATCGTCTTGGAAAGCGATAAAGCCACCATGGAAGTCCCCATGCCGATAAAAGGCCAGGTGCTTTCATTTAAAGTGAAAGTGGGCGATAAGGTTAAACAAGGAGACGTGGTCGCCACGGTTGAAACTCTTTCATCTTCCGCTCAGTCCAGTGGTGAGGACACGGCAACGGTTTCGAAATCTCAGACTGCACCGCAACAGAGTCCATCCGCTTCGACTAAAGAGGCGAGCAAAAGCGCGCCTAAGCCGCTGGCTGACCTCCAAGTCTCAGCTTCAAAATCAGGCCAGGCTCATGCAGGTCCTGCGGTGAGAAAGCTGGCCCGAGAGCTAGGTGTTGATTTGTCAATGGTGCCTGGCACTGGTCCTAAGAATCGAATACTCAAAGAAGACCTTCACAGCTTTGTGAAAGTGAAGGTAAATCAATCGGGCTCAGCATCAGTAGGGGTGGTGGGCAGTCAGGAAGACTTTTCTAAATATGGCCCTATTCAAGAAGTGTCGCTTAATAAAATAAAGCAGGTGACTGCGAAAAACATGGTGCAAAGCTGGACTACTGTGCCTCAGGTGACTCAGTTTGATGAAGCGGACATTACCGAGCTGGAGCATTATCGTAAGACCGCTATGGTGAGCATGCTACCGGAAGGGGTTAAGGTTTCGCCGTTAGCGTTTATCATGAAGGCATGTGCACACGCGTTAAAAGCGTTTCCGAACTTTAATTCATCACTCGGGCCTGACGGCACGACCCTGATCTTGAAACAGTTCTTCCATGTTGGAATTGCAGTGGATACGCCGGAAGGATTGTTAGTGCCGGTTGTAAAAGACGTTGATCAAAAGGGCGTGGTGAATTTAGCAAAAGAAAGCGCTGAATTAGCCAAGAAAGCTCGTGACAAAAAACTACCGTTAGATGCCATGTCAGGAGGTTGTTTTACCATCTCCAGTCTAGGTGGTATTGGTGGAACGGCATTTACGCCCATCGTGAGCGCGCCACAGGTGGCTATTTTGGGGGTGTCGAAAGCGCAAATGAAGCCCGTATGGAATGGCAAAGAGTTTGAACCTAGGCTGATGTTGCCGTTAAGCCTCTCCTATGATCACAGGGTGATTGACGGTGCCGAAGCGGCTCGTTTTGCTCGCTATCTTTGTGAGCTATTGAGTGATACCCGCCATCTTTTGTTATAGCCAAATACCCTAAGGACAGAATGAAATTAACGTCTACACTTTTATTAGATGTAGACGTGGAAGGGGTATTCTAGTGCACGGATTGTTAGCACCTGCCATTATGCTCATGAATAAGCTGAGTTACGCCAAAAAATTTGGTGTGATCAGCTTAACTTTTTTTATACCTTTGCTGTTGTTGAGCTACGCCATCATTAATCAGACGTATCAGCAGATTGAGAAGGCAAAAGTAGAACAAGAGTCCCTTAAAATAGTTCAAGATATTCTCGCCGTGGTGGATCAAGCGGCGCTCTATCGGGATTATGCTTCAGCGGAAACATTTTACCCTAGGCAAACCCTCACGGATCAAACCAATCAACTTGAAAACGCGCTCTATAAGGCCATCACGAAGCTCTATAACGAGCACCGCGGCGAGGTGATTGCGGCTGAAATAGAGAGCAAGTCCAGCGACTGGAAGAAGCGATTTGCCAGAAGTGGAGAAAATCGACAGCCGCTCATATCCGATCAATTCAAGGCCTACAATCAAGTCGTAAAAGAAATCCTGTTTCTGGCGACGAAGCTGGCCCAGTCCTCTGGAATCTCGCAGGATACGTCTCAAGAAGTTCAGTTACTCATGAAGTTGATCTTGGTGGATTACCCCAACTATGAGCAGAGCTTTGGTTATGCCCATAGTTTGGGAATATTCTCCGTTGTTGAGCAGTACATTAAGACCAGCACCTATGACATGCTTAACACGGTATACGATGGGATGGACGCTTCATTAAAGACCATGAAGCGGAATCATGGCGCCCTGCTTAAAAACAACCCAAATTATGAGTCTCTATTCAAAAAGGGCTTTACAGACGTCGAAACAGCCATGAATGACATCATCATGAAGTTAGATGAAGAGATCATCGCATCGGCATCCGTAGAAATTTCGTGGACTGACTTGAGCGAATTCTATCAAGGCAAGATTGCCACACATCAAAAAGTGAAAGAGATTGCCTTTGAGCGTCTTAATACGATTTTACAGTCACGCAGTAACGAACTCACCAAGAAATTGATTATCGTGGCTGTGGCTATCGCGTTGGTCATGCTCGTGATTGTGTATTTGTATGCGGCCTTTTTCTGGTCGGTGAGAAGTACAGTGGGCAGCTTCCACGGTGCCGCAAGAAAAATTAGTCAAGGGGACATGCGGGTACGAGTGAGTGTGGCCTCAAAAGACGAGATGGGCGAACTGACGACAGAATTCAATACCATGGTGGAAAAAATTCATAGCCTAATGCAAGCCGTCCATAAAACATCTTCCGAAGTAGCAGGTGCCATGGAACAGGTGGGGCACAATGCTGAACAAAGTACGAACGCAGCCAACGAACAGCTTCAACAAACAGAGCAGGTGGCGTCAGCCGTGACTCAGATGGCAGCTACCGCAGAAGAGGTTAACCGCCAAAGTGGAGAAGCAGCAAGCTCGGCCCAAGAAGCCACGAGCCAGGCGGGAGCTGCGAATAAGGTGGTATCCGATACTTTGTCGCAGGTGAATGTGCTGGCCGATGAAATTATGCGAAGTACGGAAGTGATCAATACACTGTCGGAGAACTCAGAGAACATAGCGAATATGCTTGCGGTCATTAAAGGTATTGCGGAGCAAACCAATTTGTTGGCATTGAATGCAGCGATAGAGGCAGCTCGTGCGGGAGAGCAGGGGAGAGGATTTGCTGTCGTGGCAGATGAGGTGCGTACACTGGCGAGTCGAACGCAAACCAGTGCTCAAGAAATTGAAGAAGTGATGACTTCCATACACACAGGTATTAGCAACGCAGTGGAAGTGATGGGCAATAGCCACATGATGGCTCAAGATACAGTGGAGTCTTCTGCTCAGGTTCGAGTGGCGTTAGAAAAAATCGTAGAAGTGGTGAATACCATATCGAGTATCAATGGGCAGATATCGTTATCCGCCGGCGAACAAACTCAGGTGGCGAAGGCGATAGATGAAAATGTGGTGAAGATAAACGATTTAGGGCGAGCCACTGTGTCGGATGCTGAGCACACGGTGAAAGCCATTAGGGAAGTGATGGAGCTTACTCGTTCTTTACAGGAAAAAATGGAGCGTTTCCAAGTATAAGTTATGAAACCATAATATGTATAAAAAGCCGAGCCTCACTGTGTGAGACTCGGCTTTTTGCTATTTAAATTAGTTCCCCAGATCGGAATACTCTAAGAATTGCAATTTGACCGGGGGCATGGTCAACCCAATCAATGCGTCGTTAACCATATCTGAACTGGTATCAAGCAGAGCTAAACTGGGTTTATCGGCATTGCTAATACCGAGCCACAGTTGTCCGTTCGGACCGAGCTCAATAAACGACAAACTTTTGCCTGTCAGAGTGGTGTCGCCCACAACCGTGTAGCCATCTAGATTTGATGGGTTGAATCGGACCAGTTTGGTTTCGATGGTGCTATAGCCCATTTCGATATTGGCCAGCACATAGGCTTGCGTGTCATCCACGACCACTAAATCCGTGGTATGAAAGTACTGATCGTTAGATGGATCGTCGTCATTAGACACTGTATTTAGATCTGCAAGTGTGTCACTGGAAATAAGGCTTTCAACGGCATAATCCATGGTATCGATGCGATCCACACCGCCCGTGTCCGAACTGTAATTACCTCGACCTGCCACGTACACAAATCCATTATTGACGCTTATGTGGTAAGGGTTTTTCACATTGAGAGCGACACCTTTTAGGCCTTCTTCGCTGGGTTGAGTATCTATTTCAAATGGACTCTCATCGTTGGATACATCGATGATGGCCACGTACGCTTGCTGGGGTTGCCAGCTTCCATTTAAGCGCTGCATGACAACGTATAAGGTATCACCATCCAACACGGCTTCCACCATTTTAGGGGCGTCGCTGCCCTCTACAGTATAGGCGGAAAGATCGATATTACGTTTTACAAAGGAGGCCTGATCCAAAGCAGATGGGTCCACCTGAGCGATGGAGCTAGCGCCATAGCGAATTAAGTAGGCATTGTCTTCGGCGTTTTGTAGCAATTGATAAGTATTGGCTGATTGCGATTCGCCGTCTTGAATGGCCACGTATTCCCATGTTGAGGTATTGAGGCTATCGGCGGCGTCAAAGCGTTCTATGGTATCGATTTGATTTTTTCCGATATGATACAAGTTATCTTTATAGGACGAGATGGTGAAATCGGATTGTCCTTTCTTCATTAAACCATGAGTTGCCGTGCGGTCACCTTCAATGTTTCCGATCGCCACTTGGCTACTACCATAATCTGCTGCCACCAGTTGCACTGCATAGGCATCTTGATCTATTTTGACGGTCTTTTCGTCGTCGCTTCCGCAGCCAAATAAAAATAAAGAAGCGAGCGAGATGATTCCAATTCTTTTCATATTATTTCCTAAAATTGGTGTTGTAAATAAACAGTGAATGAGCGGCCAATACTTGGCCGGCCTGAAGCATCGATAAATTCAGAATTCAGTAAATTGTGTACGCGAACTCCAAATTGGGTTTGAGGTAAAACGAATTCGTAAAACGTCGATAGCAAAGACTTATCATCAAGTTGTTCTAGGTTGCTATGATCTTTATAGATTTCCGTGGCGTATTCATATTGGAAATTTACACTATGACGATCGATACGATAGTTTAGGCTAGACTTCAGCGTATGGTGGTAAAGGCTGGCTAATTGCTTGCCATTAAACGACAAAATATTGCGACTCTTATTTTCGCTCTGATAGTGGCTACCGGAAAGGCCTAGGCTAAGTCCGTCGATCACCAGTGACTGAAACTGCCACTCCAAACCATAGATGTCGGCTTGGCTGGTGTTCTCATAACGACCAACGCCTCGTGTGTCATAGATGGGAATGATGGCATTTTCGAGTTGTCTATAAAATAATTCGGTTTTTAAACTTTGGTTAAAAAAGTTATGCCAAGTACTCTGTAAAGATAAGGTACGGCTCGTTTCAGGTTTTAAGTCTTCATTACTCAAAACCAGACCCCGGTCTCCAAAGAGTTCATGTAGAGAGGGTAATCGAGTTTTTTTACTAACACTGAGGCTATGTTGCGAATGGCTATGATGACTGGTGATCTGGGTTAGAAAGCCCACGAATTGGCTTTCTTCATATTCGGTATTGCTTCCATTGCGTTGTTCGGTTTTATTGGTGTTGAAAGCGCTGAAGATTTGTTGGGTGAGTTCAAGCGTTTTCTGAGGGTGATTCCACGATAAAGAGGATGCTAGTTCGAACCGTGACTGTTTCGCGATAAGGTCGCATTGACCATTGGGTGTGGTACAGTCGTAGCTGTCTTCGTCTGCTTTATATTGCGCTTGAAAATCCTGTATTCCATAGGTTGCAGAAATATAGGCAAGCCATTCGTCTGAAAATTTCCGACTGGAAAATTGCAGCACACCGTCTCGCGTGGCATAAGTATCGTTATTTTTGTCAAGACCAATGGTGCTGTTTAAGTCTTTGTAAAATTCATTTTTTCTTGCATATGACGCTTGCACTTCATGCTGCCATTGTTGTGGCGATGCTTTTAGGGTTTTACGCAAGTTGATATCAATTGCATTCCTTTTTAGGTAGGCGTCGTTCACTGAACTGTTTCGAAAATAGTCAGGGATATTTTTTTTGTTCTTTTCTCCCGATACGGACCAGTTAACATGAGTATTCTGGGCTGATAATCGAAAGGTACTTTCGTTGTAATCGCTGTTTTTTAATGGTTCGTATTGATTTTGTAACCCTTGTGAGTTGATGGGTACAGGATAGCTATAATTGTTGTCACTGCTTAAGTGTTGAACGTGCAGTAACATACTTTTTGGGCTCTGTAGGCTGCCCGCAACCTGATAAGTATTAAACGAGCCGTAATTGGCGCTAAGAGTGGATAAATCATGCTGCTTTGTGATGATGTTGATGGTGCCACCGATGGCGCTGGATACGGCATCACGGCTACCGGAGGTGATGATGTGAATTTCTTCAATTTGATGAATCGGCACGACATTAAGGTCATAGGCACCATATAAGGATGAATTGACCTTGACGCCGTTGACCAATAGTGTGGTTTGTTTGCTAGAGGCACCTTGAATACTGACTAATACTGGGTCGCCTAGACCGCCAGTAGGCATGGTTTGAATGCCATTGAGTGTTGCAAAGAAGTCACTTAGAGATTGATACCGACCTTCAAATAAAGTGCGATCAAGTACAATCTTTCCAGGTGTTTCTAGTGTTGATGCCCTTGTGTGAGTTGGGTCTAATGTCGTTTGGCTCCAAACAGGCATGCTAAGCAAACAGCACCATACGGCATGCTGACTGTTTAGAAAAAAGTTAAACCAACGAGACATAAAAAAGCACTAACCAACTAGGGTTAGGCAAACGAGCGACGATCGAGAAAGCTTGTCAATAAGTCACTCAGTCGCCCACCGCAACTACAGTTCAATATGAATTAGGCCGGTATCCGGGCTTACAACTGATCGTTGATCTCGAACTTGCGCCTTCCCAAAATAATCATTTCAGTGGCGAGTGCAGGCTCTTAGTTGCTTACCGTTGCGGGGGCAGCACTGGAATGGTCACCTTAGTGAGTAAGGTGGTTTCACCAGTTTCCCGTTTAACCGACGTACTAGAAGAGTACGACGGCACCTAAACGAGCGGCCATGGTACGCAAGCTTTAAATGTGGGTCAATAGAATCATTGTATCAATGGAAGGGTGATGGTGAAGCAGGTGCCATTTCCTAGGGTGCTATCGACTCTCATCTGCCCTTTATGGTGATTAGTTATAATAGCGTAAGAAACAGATAAACCGAGCCCGGTTCCCATACCCACTTCCTTCGTGGTGAAGAATGGTTCGAATATATGTTTTACGGTGTCTTCGTCCATTCCTGGACCATTGTCCTCTACGGTTAGATGGGCAACGTCGTCTATTTTTTGGGTGTTGATTTGAATCGATGGCTGCCATTGATCATCATAGGATTTTGTTGAGGCGAATTCTTGTAAGGCTTGTGCCGCATTTTTAAGTAGATTTAGAATGACTTGTTCCAGCTCTGAGGCAATACAGGGAATGTCCGGTAATGAATAGTCAAATTGCTTGTTAAGACGTATGCGTTTGAAGTCGTAACCAGCTTGAAGGTCGTATTCACTTTTCGCGATACTGATAGAACGCTCTACTATTTGATGTAAATTGTGAGCTTGCAGAGTCTTGGAGCTTTGCCGGCTAAAGTGCAGCATGTTTTTAACAATGGTAGACGCTCGCTCGCCAGCCTGAGAAATATTATCTAAAAAATTAAATATTCCTCGGTGCTGCATGTACGCTTGAATGACATCCATGTTAGTACCAATGTCGTCGGCGGCTTCTCGATTTTTTTGTATAGCCGGATTTAAGCGGCGTCTTACATTTTGTACGGTTTGAACGATTGCACCCAGTGGGTTGTTTATTTCGTGTGCCATGCCTGCGGCTAACCCACCTAGTGACATCATCTTCTCTGATTGCACCATCATGTCTTCCATTTGAGCTCTCTGGGTGACGTCATCGATGCGAATCACGGCACCCGAGCGTGTGGTATCGAGTAGTGGGTACACAGTGATGTCCAAGTACTTTGATATTTTATCTCTAGTGAAGGGGATGCGTTCCGCTTTATTGGTGGTTTGCTTTTCAAGGGAATCGGTTATGAGCTCTAAATAGGAAAACAAAAACGCGCAAGACTCTTCTAAAGGTTGATAAATGGCATCATCTCGATTAACACCAGTAATCTGTGTTGCACCTTTATTCCATTGGCTCACCTTCAAGTCCTGGTCAATTGCAATAATGGCACTGGGCATAGAGTCGATAATATTATTCAAATAATGCTGGAAATCCGTCAGCTTATGCTCAACACGAGACCGTACTTTAACTTCGAAGGCCAGCTTCTCATTGGCATCATGCATCTTGTTTGATAGTTCGATTGCTCGCAGTCTCGCTTGTTCGGCTTTGTCTTTTTCGTGTCTTAGTATTTGATCGTCTTGCTCAATTCGATTGAGCATCGAGTTAAAGTTATCAGCGAGGGTACCTACTTCATCTGGATAAAACCGTCGTGCGCGTAAACCATAGTTTTGCTCAAGAGCAATTTCATTAGTGGTATCGGTTAGGGAGAAAACCGGTCGTAGAATAAGACGATTAATGAAATATAGGATGATATAGATCATCAAGAACCCAGCGCCTAATAACACGAGATTTAAAACCACTAATTCCACTAGGAATATGCGCTCAATATGGGCTGTGATGCCCACCATGATTGAAAAGTCCGGTCCGGGTAATAGCATGGTATTGTTGCCGAGACCGTTCACACCGATCTCTTTTAAATTTTTGGGGAATCTATGGGCGGTGGTGGAGGTTTGGTTGCCCTTCATGTTGTAGACGGCCGCATCTGTTATCGTAAAGTAATGCTGTTGGCTGTTCAGATAATCCACCCAGTCTTCACTAGAAAGGTTTTGCTTATCCGAGCGATAGAGTAGCGGGGTTAAAACCGCGAGATGCTCTTGAACTGGATTCTCGGCTGCCAGCCAGATATTACTGCCCACATTGATGAAGGATATGCTCATCATGGCAATGGCCAATAATAGGAATACTTTTTGGCGGACTTTTAATTGACGAAAAAATTGACGCATGGTGTCGATTTGGCTGTGTGATATGAACCTGAGCCTACCTTGATTTTGTACCTGCGCCAATAGCCGCTCGTTAAATACTGGCTGCGCAATAGCGCAATAGCATGGCGCAATGACTTAGCTTTTGGCTTCAACCACTTTGGTGTAGACGGCTTCATTTGTTGGGCAGGCAACACCGGTTACCTTGCATTGCTGCAGAACATAACCTGTTATGTATTCAATTTCTGTCCGACGACCATGAACATGATCTTGGTACATGGAGCTGAAGTTCTTCGCAGTTTTTTCGCAAACAGATTGTGCCATCGGCAGAGAAGGCGGCAACGGGAGCGCCAGGGCGTTCACGAGCTCGTCGAGTTCGCCACAGATACGGGACATTTGCTGTGCTGCCTCAGGGATCGACAAAAGCTGACCGTTTTGACACTGGTGAATCACGGTGAGTGGATTGATGGCGGCGTTAACCAGTAACTTACGCCAGAGCACCAACGAAATATCATCTTGCCAGTGAAATAATGACGGAGGCAGCCAGGATCGCAATCCTTCTAATGAGGCTTTGGCTGTCATGGCTCCGATTTGATTTTCGCCCTTTCCAGCGTGAATCCAACTCGTTTCAGATGTTTTGTAAGCGCCCTCGGTGGAACTGCAAGCGTAGACCGCGTGGGAAGAGAACGCACTCGCAACGCGTTGCTGTGCTCCCATACCATTCTGTAGTAACAGAATGTCAGCATCTTCTGATAGGCGATGACGAATACTCTCGAGAGCCCCTAGGGCGTCAAATGCCTTGGTGGCGACAATGACCCGCTGAATGCCTTGATCAATGACGTTTGCGGGAATGAGCTGAGTCGTAAAATGATCACCGCTGCTTTCGCATAGAATGCGTGTGCTGGGTCGATGCTTGTCACGTGTGATGTAAATGATCTCAGAGGTGCTCGATAGGTACTGCCCCCAAAGGCAACCCATGGCCCCTGTGCCAATGATGTATACGGGGTTCATTTTGACGTTATGCTACTGATGGCTGGCTAAGGTGCACAGAGTCTAACGAGTGACCAAGGTAGCGTAAATAGGCGTCTGGATGATGGAGGTGAATGGACTTGATATTGAAGCGCACTGTGGCCTCATCGAGACCGAGTTGTTTCGCCGCCATATAAATGGGCCCCTGAGCCACTTCGACGTACAGCCAAGCCAGTAAAAAGTGTGCGTCTGGGAGTGTATGGTGCCGACGAATGCCTAGCAGAGTGGGGTGGTCAAGGCCCGTGCAGCTTGATAATTGTTCAATACACACCTGCCAAGTCGCTTTGGCCCAGTGCTCATATTCCTCGGTGCTTTTTTCGTTGTAAGCAGACAAGGCTTGAGTGACGTAATGTCGGTCGGCATAGGCGAGATAGAATGCATCTTTTCCCTCTTCTATGTACTGCTGTGATACTTTCGCCTGTCCGTGCATGTAGTCATCAAAGCGCCGGACTCGTTGTCCGTTGTGTGGTGAAATGAGAGACAGTATCCGCTCTTTGGACAACCGGCTAGGGCGACGACCTAGATAGTCTTCATACGAAGTGTAGGGATATTGATTGATCTGACTGCAGAGCTTGCGAATAAGGGGGATATGGTGGATGTATTTGAGAGTTTCTGGCAAATACTTAGGCTGGATAAGTACCAGCTTTCGTTCATCATCATTAAATAGATAGGCGCTGTCGCCCGTACACCCTTGATACCACTGCAAATACCCTAGTAACACACCATCTAACCATTGGCTCGGTGGCAGCTCTGTTTTGAACAGGAGATGAACACTGTCCGTGAGTAAACAGTATCCATACAAATGCATGTCCGACCGTTGATAGAGGTGATCTAAAAATACGTCGTACGCAAAGACATTTGGGAATAAACTAGCATGGCCATTGACCGGTAAATGCAGGTAGTAACAGTGGCCAGATTTATCCAAAGTGATTTTTTTGTCCATATCTAAACATTAGACCATGGCCATCATTGTGTCATCGAAGTGGGCGATATTTGACCAAGTGAACCGGTTCAAAAAAATAAACCATGAATTTTTTTAAGCAAGCGGTAAAATGGCCCTTTTATATTCAATCATTTGCCGAGGACTTTATGCCTTCTTTTGACGTGGTATCTGAAATCGACAAGCACGAAGCGAAAAACGCTGTAGATCAAGCCAACCGAGAATTGGAACGTCGATACGATTTCAAAGGTGTGAATGCATCATTTGAACTTAAGGAAGGCGGCGTCATCATGACCGCGAATGAAGAGTTTCACATTGAACAAATGAAACCCATGCTAGAAGGCAGCTTGATTAAGCGTGGCATTAAAGTGAGCTGCGTTGAGTATGGCGCGCTACAAGGGGCGGGCAAGCAGGTCAAAATGACCGCGACCTTGAAAGAGGGTATCGACAAAGACCTCGCCCGTAACATGGTGAAGATGGTTAAAGAAAGCAAAATTAAAGTGCAAGCGGCGGTTCAAGGCGAGTCTATTCGAGTAACGGGTAAGAAGCGCGATGACCTGCAAGAAGTCATGGCACTATGGAAAGGCAATGAAGAAATTAAGTTGCCACTACAGTTTAAAAACTTCAAAGATTAGTCTCGTTATCCATTCGCTTTGCGAGCTTGGTTGATTTTGTAAAAGGTGTCGTTTTTTGGACAATACGCAACATTCCGTAACTTGGAAAGATACCCTGCTTGCTCTTAAACACCGGCCTGTGCTGAATATGCTCTTTTTGGGCTTTTCGGCTGGGCTACCTCTTTTATTAATCTTTTCTTCTTTGTCTATTTGGTTGCGCGAAGCGGGTTTAGAACGCTCTGCGGTGACCTATTTTAGTTGGGCCGCGTTGGGCTATTCGTTTAAGTTTGTATGGGCGCCGTTGGTGGATTGCTTACCTATCCCCTTTTTAACCAAGGCCATGGGCTTAAGGCGATCATGGCTGTTGTGCGCGCAATTGTCCATTGCCGGGGCCATTCTCTTAATGGGTTATTCAAACCCGGCCGATACCGATCAATTGTTTTGGATGGCGGTGGGTGCCGTTTGGCTTGGCTTTAGTGCAGCGACGCAGGATATTTGTATTGATGCGTATCGTATCGAAGCAGCTAAGGCAACTTTGCAGGGCTATATGTCAGCCACCTATGTCACAGGTTATCGTATTGGAATGATCGTGGCAGGAGCGGGAGCCTTGTATCTAGCAGAGTTCTTTGGCACCAGTAAAGAGCACTACATATACGACGCTTGGCGCTGGACCTACCAACTCATGTCACTTTGTATGATTGTCGGCGTGGTGACTACGTTTTTGGTTCAAGAGCCTATTACCCGCCCCCAAAATATTAAATACGGCCGATCAGATTACTTGGGGTTAGTGCTGGTTTTTGCCCTTTCAGTGATGGGTTTTGTGGTCGTATTTACCTTGAGCGCTGACTTAGTGACATCTATCAAGGCCGACTTCAAAGGCAGTCATGCCATGGCTTTCTTAATCGAATTAATTCGTCTTAAAATCGCGGTGTTGTCTGCTTTGTCGGTAGCGAAAGCGGCCATGGCGCTCTCTTTTACAAATCGACACTTAGTTGAAGAAAGTTACATTAGCCCTGTGCGTAGTTTCTTTAATCAATATGGTTTGCACACTGCCTGGTTGCTGCTCGCGCTAGTAGGCTTGTATCGTATCTCTGATATTGTGCTTGGTGTCATATCAAACGTGTTCTACCAAGATCTTGGGTTCACTAACACCGAAATCGCCGACGCGGTCAAAGTATTTGGTTTGATCATGAGCATATTAGGGGCTTTCTTAGGCGGTGGTTTAGCCGTTAAGTTTGGGGTTATGCGTTCACTGTATCTCGGCGGTGTATTAGTGATCGTAACCAATTTGCTCTTCATCGTGCTCTACTATTTTGGTCACAACATTCCGTTGCTCTATACTGTGGTCGCGGCTGACAACCTAGTGGCAGGTTTGGCCAGTGCCGCGTTTGTGGCGTTTCTATCTAGATTGGTAAATGTCCGATTTACGGCCATGCAATACGCGATTTTCTCTTCCCTGATGACCCTTATCCCTAAACTGCTGGGCGGTTATTCGGGCAGCATTGTCGAAAGTGTGGGTTACCCGTATTTCTTCTTGTTTGCCTCGGCACTGGGTGTACCTGTGTTGATACTGATTGTGTTAGCGGCTAAGGCCTTTCGCTTAAAAGACTAGTTATAGGCCAAAATCGTAGCGGAAGGTCTTGAGTGAAATCTTGTCTCCGATCACCGTGACGCCCTCGTCCATGAGGTGTTTTTTTTGCAGATAAAAGGCATCACTCCCCGCGGGAAGGCTTATTTTGCCTTGGCTATTGATGACACGAAACCAAGGGAGCTTAGAATCCCTTGGTAATTGCTTGAGGACACGGGCAACTTGGCGCGAGTAGGTCTTGAATCCCGCTGCTTTGGCTAGATCACCGTAGGTGGTTACCTTGCCGGGTGGGACGGCCGCTAAGAGCTGGATGACGTTGTGTTCAAAGGATTCATTCATAAAAAAGAGCCTATCAAGGCTCTTTTTTTGTGTCACGCTCTCTCTCGTTTAAGCGCGCAATTTTTTGATCTGCTGTCCGAGCATGGTTGACATGGATTTCAGCTCGTCACTGAGTACGAGAGTTTCTTTCGCGTTTTTCGAGCTGTCCTCGGCGATGCTGGTGATTTCGTTGACGTTCTTCGAAATGTCATCGGCCACATGGCTTTGTTCTTGTGCCGCTTGAGCAATCTGCTCGTTGGTGCCTAGAATTTGCTGTACAGAATTACTGATGTTTTCGATGGTCTCACCCGCTTGATTAACCTGAGAGACGCTTTCTTCAGTGCGATTTTGACCTGCTTCAATTGCAGATACGGCGTTACGAGCACCGTTTTGTACGTTCTCGATAATGGTATGGATTTCAGCGGTGCTTTCTTGTGTGCGTTGGGCCAGTGTTCTTACTTCATCTGCCACCACAGCAAATCCGCGGCCTTGCTCACCGGCTCGGGCGGCTTCGATGGCGGCGTTCAATGCCAGTAGGTTTGTCTGTTCCGCAATGCCTTTGATCACGTCGAGCACAGTACCCACATTCTTAGTGTCTTCCTCAAGGCTTCTCACCACTTCTGCGGTGCTGGCGATTTGTTCACTGGTGGAATTAATGGTGGCAATGGCATGACGCATGGTTTGCACGCCTTTTTGCGCCGCCTGCTCCACTTCGTTGGCTTCTTTGGCGGCGGCCTGGGCATGGCGGGCGACCTCTTGCGCAGCGGCAGACATCTCGGTGATGGCGGTGGCCATTTGGTCCGTGCGCTGGTACTGCTGGTCTGTACCTTGCTGAATCGTTCCTGCAATCTTATGCAAAGAATCGGCGTTGGTTCTCAGCTTGCCAATGGATTCTTGAATGGCTGAAGTGCCTGCCTGCAGGTTTTGCTGTAAAACCGTCACTGCGCGGTACATCTGGGCGCACTCATCCTCACCCTTTGGTGGTGCAACGTTGAATTCTAAATCCCCTTTAGACAGCTGCTGTAGGTACTTTTGCACGGTCTGCATGGGCACGATGAGCCAGCGAGTGATCATCATTAATGCAACCCCTAATATGGCCATCATGGCGACTAATATGATGGTGATGCCACTGGCAACCGTGGTGGATGCGGAGCTGGTGGTGGTTTCGCTATGGTTTTTGGCTAACGCTAACGACAGTTCCGTGACCGCCGTAGCAGATTTGGTAGGGGCACGATCAATACCGGTGACGGCTTTGTCGCCTACCTTGGGGTCGAAACCAGAATTGATAAAGGCTTCGTATCCTTGAGTGTATAGGGGAAGCAGTGCTTTGTGTTCGTTGAGGAACTTGCTGGTGGCTGCTTTAACGTCGTCATCGAGTGAGAGTTCTAGGATCTTTCGACCACTGGACTGAACTGCTTGGTGCTCTTTTTGAAACTTACCCCAATATTTTTCTCGCTTCTCGCTGTCGTAGCCGCGCAGTAATACGTTTTTCCATTCCTGAACCTGAGTTTTAAAGTGCAATGTCATATTGCTTGCTTCTAGAGCCGCTTCTACTTCGTGAGCGAGAATGCTCTCAAAGCTATTAACGTCTTTGGATAAAGAGAAGAAAGACAGGGTACTAATTAGACCTAGGCCGATGATGCCAGTGGCAAGAATGGATAATAATTTGGTGCGCAGTCCCATGGCGTTTCAGCCCCCTAAGGCAAAAAAGTGATGGTATTCATACTCTTTAGCTTAGACGGGCTGCGGGGGTTTGGGTAATTACATATGCAAAAAGCCACTTAATTGAGGTACTAGAGTCTCAAACCACCATCCACCTCAATGATGCGGCCGGTGACGTAATCATTTTCTAGTAAATAGCGTACCGTGTGGGCGATTTCATGGCCCTGACCCATGCGACGCAGCGGGATGCCTCTGGTCATTTTTTCCAGCATGTCAGGCTTGATGCTGGCCGTCATATCGGTCTCAATAAAGCCAGGGGCAATGCTATTGGCCCGTATGCCGTAGCGTGCGAGCTCTTTAGCCCACACCACTGAGAGGGAAGCGACGCCGGACTTTGCAGCACTGTAGTTGCTTTGCCCCATGTTGCCGGCTCGGCTGATACTGGAAATATTGATGATGCAACCGGTTTGCTTTTGCTCAATCATTTGAGCTGCACACTCTCTTGCACACAGAAAGACCCCTGTCAGATTGACGTCGATGACGGTTTGCCATTGATTCAGACTGAGCTTTTCAAGGCCATTTTCTGTGCTTTTAATTAATAACCCATCACGCAAAACCCCCGCGTTGTTGACCAGCCCATTCAGGCCTCCTAGGTCATCTGGAATGGCCTTAAATGTGGCTTCAACATCCTGTTCATTCGCGACGTTACACAGATACGTAGCCACCTTGGGCGAGCCAAGGCTTTCACATTCGGCCTTGGCACTGGCCAGTTTATCGGCATCGAGATCAACCAATGCGAGCTTGCATTGGCGTTGGGCGAGATCCTTTGCCATTGCCAAGCCTAATCCTTGGGCTGCGCCCGTTATAACCACAACGCTGTTCGAGAGTTCCATAGTGAAGTTCCTTAAAGGGGTTTAAAAAGGGTCTATGGGGAGAACGCTAGCAGGTACGGTATAAATCGCCAATAGGGCATACCATATCGGACAAGTATTGGTTAAAAAATGAGCCGTCAGGCTCACATAAAAAAGCCCCTCTATCGTTCAGAGGGGCAAGCGGTCTACACAACGAAAGGCGGTTGGTTTAATCTAAACTTGTGCGTATCGCGCACTTAAAGCGTCAAAGAATTGCTCTCTCAGCTTGCTGATTTCTCTTTTGATGTCTTGTGCTTCTCGATCACTCAAGTCTTTCTTGTCGATATAGAAGTGACGGCGAAAGAACACCACTTTACTGCGAAACTTCCGCAGGCTCTTATAAAGGTGTTTTTCATTGAGGAGCAGTAGCTTCGATTCCGCAGTGGTTAGCTCATTAAAGCTGTGAACCAGTTCATCAATGACAAGATACAACTCACTTTTACGACTTTCTGGCCAGTCATATCGGTTTTTTGTCGCATTCATATATTCTTGAATGAGTTCAAAGTATTTCATGAACACGTGATGCACCTGTTCTGCTTGTTGGGCCACCCCTTCGATGATTTCGCGTTGGTGTTCCGTTCGTTGCTGTGAAAGGTTGTGTTTGACCCTCATACCAGAGAGCCAGTAGGCTGACATAGCGGCAATAAGCGCCCCAAGGGCCACTTTGGCGGTCGTATCGAGAATGGCGAGTGCATCAATCATGGTTTGAATGACCTCATGCATGTCAAAATTTTGTGGTAGTAACTTGAAAAGCAAGAATGACACCACCATTAAGATATTTCTGAGTGTCGGAAGGATTTGGCGGTATTGCGCTATTAAGGCCCTATTTTCGTCGCTTGCTTGATTCATTGGGCATATGCCTTGGTTTGCTCCGTCTTAACGGGCGCTAGCATGGGCGTCATTAGGGAAACTATATGAAGTTTTTATTGTTATTTATCGGTATTCCTCTTTTGGAAATTGTGGCATTTGTTCAGATCGGAGGAAAAATCGGCGCGTTGTGGACGGTCATATTGACGGTCTTGACCGCTTTTATAGGGGCTGTCCTCGTGCGCACTCAGGGGTTGCAGACCTTGTTCAAAGTAAAGCGTCAGCTGGCCGGCGGTGAGTTGCCTGCTACGACTATGGTGGAGGGTATTCTGCTGTTGGTCTGTGGGGCTATGTTGCTGACCCCCGGGTTTATTACCGACACACTGGGATTTTTAGGTTTAGTGCCTGCGATTCGACAGGGTGTTGCGAAGTCGATTGTTGAAAATGCCATGATTACGCAGGTGCAGCGTCATCAAAATCGATCAGGGCCGGGTTTTGATCAGGGCGGAACCACCATCGAAGGTCAATTTCGCCGAGAAGATTAAAAAAATAAAAAAATTGTGGTTCTAGGTGTTGAAATATCCCAAGCCAGCCCCATTGTTTGACCACAATTTAGATTTTGGGCTGAACCTGTTGTGCAGCCCCTTTCACCATATGGGCCTATGGCCATTATGAAAAACTCGTTTGGAGATAAACAGATGAAAATTCGTCCGTTACACGATCGTATTGTGGTTCGTCGCAAAGAAGAAGAAACCAAAACCGCTGGCGGTATCGTGCTACCTGGCGCTGCAGCAGAAAAACCAAATCAAGGTGTTGTAGTGGCAGTGGGTACGGGTCGTATTCTTCAAAATGGCGAGATCCAGCCTTTGACCTTGAAAGAAGGTGATACCGTATTGTTTGGTCAATATGGTGCCAATACTGTAAAGATCGATGGCGAAGAGCTATTGATCATGAATGAAAGTGAAATCTTTGGTGTTATCGAAGATTAATCGTAGCCCAAGAAATAGTATCTACTTTGTTTCAACATTAAGGATTTAGACATGGCAAAAGAAGTTCAATTTGGTGATAGCGCCCGTAAAAAAATGCTAAGCGGCGTCAATGTATTAGCCGATGCGGTAAAAGTAACATTAGGTCCAAAAGGCCGTAACGTTGTGCTAGAAAAAAGCTTTGGTGCGCCTACGATCACCAAAGATGGTGTGTCTGTGGCAAAAGAAATCGAGCTAGAAGATAAGTTCGAAAACATGGGCGCTCAAATGGTGAAAGAAGTTGCCTCGCAAGCGAATGACAATGCGGGTGATGGTACTACCACCGCGACAGTACTGGCCCAAGCCATTATTAATGAAGGCCTTAAGTCTGTAGCAGCGGGCATGAACCCAATGGATCTTAAGCGCGGTATTGATAAAGCAACCGCGGCGGTTGTGGAAGAGTTGAAGCAACTGGCTCAGCCTTGCACAGACAGCAAATCCATCGCTCAGGTGGGCACCATTTCCGCTAACTCTGACGTGTCAGTGGGTGACCTAATTGCGCAAGCGATGGAAAAAGTAGGCAAAGAAGGGGTTATTACCGTTGAAGAAGGCCAAGGTCTTCAAGACGAGCTAGAAGTAGTTGAAGGTATGCAGTTTGACCGTGGCTACCTATCCCCTTACTTCATCAACAATCAAGAAAAAATGAATGTTGAAATGGATAACCCGCTAATCCTTCTGGCCGACAAAAAAGTGGATAACCTTCAAGAAATCATTCCGGTTTTAGAAGCGGTTGCTAAATCTGGTCGTCCTCTATTGATTGTGGCTGAAGATGTAGAAGGTCAAGCGCTGGCGACATTGGTAGTAAATACCATGCGCGGTACATTCAAAGTGGCAGCGGTTAAGGCGCCTGGTTTCGGTGATCGTCGTAAAGCCATGCTGCAAGATATTGCCATTTTAACCGGTGGTAAGGTCATTTCAGAAGAAGTGGGCATGAGCTTAGAAACAACGACTTTGGAAGATCTTGGTACGGCTAAGAAAGTCGTAATCGATAAAGAGAACACGGTCATTGTTGACGGTGCTGGCTCAGAAAGTGAAGTGGCTGCTCGTTGTGAGCAAATCCGCGCTGAAGCTGCCGCATCGACTTCAGATTACGACAAAGAGAAGCTTCAAGAGCGTCTAGCTAAACTTTCTGGCGGTGTTGCTGTGATCAAAGTGGGTGCTGGCTCTGAAATTGAAATGAAAGAGAAGAAAGATCGCGTAGAAGATGCTCTTCAGGCAACCCGTGCAGCGGTTGAGGAAGGCGTTGTGCCTGGAGGCGGTGTTGCCTTGATTCGCGCCCTAAGCAAAGTGGACGTGAAAGGCGATAATGAAGATCAAAACGTGGGTATCGCACTGGCACTGCGTGCAATGGAAGCGCCAATTCGTCAAATTGCAACGAACGCAGGTGACGAAGGTTCAGTGGTTGTGGACAAGGTTAAGTCAGGTGACGGTAACTTTGGCTACAATGCGGCGAATGGTAGCTATGGCGACATGATTGACCTAGGTATCTTGGACCCTGCTAAAGTGACTCGTTCATCCTTGCAAGCAGCGGCGTCAATTGGTGGTTTGATGATCACTACAGAGGCGATGGTTGCTGAAATCCCAAGTGAAGCGCCTGCCGCTCCAGATATGGGTGGCATGGGCGGTATGGGTGGCATGGGCGGCATGATGTAATCATACGTACCAAAACCCATAGCATAAAAAAACCGGGCTTAGGCCCGGTTTTTTTATGCCAATGACTTAGATGTCATATCTTGGCTGTGGTGACGGTGGCCGAGTCGGCGCTGTTGTATCCGCCAAAAGTGGCATAACGTGACCAAATTGATGTTTTTTTACGGTTTTGTTTCACTTTTTTGTCATAGTGGGCCGTTACACTGGCCGCCCGCTGCTTTACAATGGCGCAACGAAAATAAGAATCACGCTGGTTTAAGGTGTACTGAACGTGGCTAAGGCCAAAGGAAATAAAAGATACTTTATTGTAGGAAGTTTGGCATTTCTGCTGTTTCTAGTGGCGATGCTGCCCCTCAATGTGGTTTATCAACAACTGAATCCTAACCTTCCTATTCGAGTCCAGTCTGTATCTGGTACCCTTTGGAGTGGCTCGATTGTGGCCTCGCATCCCATGGTGAGTCAGTTTACGGTCAATTGGGAGATGAGTCCTGCTTCATTATTCTCATTATCATTGTCTCCTGAGGTTGAAATTCAAAGTGACCTTGTGCAGCTCGCTTTTCAGGCTGACATTAACCCCGTGACCATGAATGTATCGGTGACAGAGGGTAAAGGGTATTTGTCTTCGAGTGTGCTGAATCAAGCGTTAAAAGCACAGCGCGTGAAGTTGTCAGGGGACTTGGAATTATCGAATCTGAATCTCACTGCGAACTTAAACGAGCGTCTGGCGTCTGAGGCCACTGGCCAGCTTGTGTGGATGGGCGGCACAGTGAATTACCCTAAAGGGCGAAAGGTTCAGACGACGACGTTACCCATGTTAGTTGCTAAGATTTCAGATCAATCCGGTAGCGTGCTGATTGACGTCGCCACCGTAGAGGGAGCCAGCGTGGCTTCCGCCAATGTTAAAACGGATGGTTGGGCTGGTATTGCGGTCAAGAAGCGTATGATTGACTTAGTGGGAGAACCTTGGCCGAGTAAGGCGGATGCGGATAGTGTGGTATTCGAGATGTCTGAGAAGGTGTTTTAACCATGAACGCTGTTAATCAAAAATGGTTAGATCTCTCGGTTGCACTGGGGAAGTGGCTCTTTACCTTCCTTTTAGCATTTCATGGGGCGAAGTTGGTTTGGTTGATTGTTGATCAACCTGTTTTGGTATTGCCCGCAGCCAAAACCCAGCAAGCTGATGGTGGGGCTCAGGGGCAAATCTACGACATGGCTTCTTGGGATTTGTTTGGTAAAGCCGAAGAGGCTCCTGTGGCTCAGGCGGAAGCCATTGATGCACCTAAGACGCGTCTTCGCTTGTCATTGTTGGGTGTGTTTACGGCTAAAAATCCGAATCAGTCTAGTGCAATCATTGCCGAACAGGGCCGTGAGGGTGAGTTTTTTAAAGTGGGGGACCGTGTTCAAGGCCGCACTCGCTTGACTCAAGTATTTGAAGATAAAGTCATCCTGGATAATAACGGTAAGTTGGAAACCCTTACGTTTGATGAAACGCGATCGACTCAGGGGTTTGTGGCGCAGAAGCGTGTGGAGAAGCCCAAGCCTTCTAACGTTCGTAGAGACTTCAAAAAAGAACTTAGACAGGTCAGAACACCCGCCCAGTTTGTAGACTTCGCGAAGCAACAGTTGGAAGACCCTCAAGCGGCTATGGATAACTTGGGGTTAAAAGCGACCGGTGACGGTTATGTCCTCGACAGCTCCGCCTCTATGCTCATGTCTATTGGAATGAAGAAAGGTGATAAGCTGATCTCGATCAATGGGCATCAATTGGGTGATCCGACCCAAGACAAGCTAATCATAGATGAAGTATATTCCTCGGGCTCCGCCAGTATTGTGATTGAGCGAGGAAGCAGAAGAATGACCATCAATCACTCGTTTTAACCATGGTTGTAGATATGAATATAAGAAAATGGATTGCCATCTCAATACTGTGTCTCGCTTGGCCTCTATCGGCGATGGCGGAAGACGATGAGGGCTGGAAAGTAAACCTGAAAGATGCCGATATCAAAGCATTTATTTCGCAGGTGGCCAATATCACAGGGTATAGCTTTGTGATTGACCCTCGGGTTAAGGGTAAGGTGACGATCATTTCAGACACCTCTATGTCTAAGAATGAAGTCTATGAGATGTTTCAGTCTGTTTTAGGGGTTCACGGGTTTGCGGCGATTCCTGCTGGACGTGTGGTAAAAATTGTTCAGCAAAACGATATTAAGCAGGAAGGCGGTATGCCGACTGCGGTTCGCAGCCAAAAGAGTGAGAAGCTGATTACTCAAGTGATTCAAATAAAAGATACACCGGCGCTCGATTTGGTGCCGATCCTACGTCCTATGGTGGCAAAATATGGTCATTTAGCCGGTGTTAAGAGTGCCAATGCCCTTATCATTACGGATCATGCCTCTAATGTTCGTCGAATCGAGAAAATCATTGAGCGACTCGATGGTTCGGGTGTATCTGAGTTAGAAGTGGTTCAGCTGGAAGAAGCTTGGGTGGGTGATATCGTGGGCATTCTCACGAGCTTAGACCCAGACAAGGTATCGGAAGGGGGTAAAGGCAAGGGCGTTAGTGGTGTCGCTGGCCGCATTCGAGTGGTGGCGGACGAACGGGCTAATCGACTTATTATTCAGGGCGAAAAGTCGGCTCGTGATCGAGTAAAAGAACTCATTGCCACACTGGATCAGCCTTCTAAATTCTCAGGTAAAGCCTCTGTTATCCGTCTTCAGCATGCTGATGCAAAAGAAATGGCTGAGATGTTGAAGAGCCTGATGGGTGAAGTAAAAGATGAAAAAGGCAAAACCCAAGTAGCAGGCAAGGTGAGCATCCATGCAGATCAGGGGTTAAATGCATTGGTGGTGCGAGCGGAGCCATCCTTGATGTCAGAAATTAAGGATATTGTGAGTCAGCTGGATATTCGACGCGCTCAAGTACTCATTGAGGCAGCTATTGTTGAAGTGACGGGCTCTATTGACGAGCGTATTGGGGTACAAGGAGCCGTTGCCGATACCAATGATGGGGATACCCCACTGTTAGCGACTGACTTTTCAGACGCAGGCAGCAGTCTGTCGAGTTTGATTGCGGGTATTCAAACGGGTGTGCCGAGTATTAGTTCAGGTTTAACGTTAGGCGGTATTGGTCAAGATGGCGACAACGAATTTGCTTTCTTAATTCAGGCTTTAGAGTCGGTGAACAACACCAATCTACTGAGCACGCCGAGCATCATGACCATGGACAACCAAGAAGCTGAAATCATTGTGGGTCAAAATGTCCCGTTTGTCACAGGCTCAACGTCGAGCACATCCAATTCTAATCCGTTTACGACGATTCAACGGGAAGATATTGGTACTACCTTGAAGGTTATTCCTCATGTGCAAGACGGAAAGTTTGTACGACTGCAAGTTGAACAAAGCACTGAAAGTGTTGAGCCGACAGCCGTCGAGGGGCAAGCAGATCTCATTACCAACAAGCGCTCCATTAAGACACAAATCTTGGCTGAAAATGGTGAGATCGTTATGTTGGGTGGCTTGATTCGCGATGCAGTACAAGAAAGCCAGAGTAAAGTCCCTTTCTTAGGCGATATCCCAATTTTAGGGTGGCTTTTCCGCTCGTCGAGTGAGGTTCAGGTGAAGCAAAATCTGATTGTATTCCTGAAACCAACCGTGGTGCTAAGCAAAGAAGACAATGCGGATATCGCTCGACGTAAATACGATGGTATTTATGATATCGATCTATCTGAGTTGTTAGGGGATGATGGCATAGATCAAAAGCTACAGCAGATTTTCGAATGATAAAAAAACCGGCCTTGGCCGGTTTTTTTATGCATCATGCTAAATCGAACGAATATGAAACTTTTCCAGAAAGCGTGTTAAACGTATCAAGGGAAGGCCGATTAAGGTGTTAGGGTCTTCGCCTTCAAGACGATCAAATAGGGTAATACCAAGACCCTCGGACTTAAAGCTGCCTGCGCAGTTGTAAGGCTCCTCTTTCTTAAGGTAGTTCTCTATTTGTTCATCCGTGAGTTCGCGGAAATAGACGTAGAACGGCTCTACACACTCTTCATATTGTTCCGTAGTGGCATTCATCACGCATAAACTGGTGTAAAAGGTCACTGTGCGCCCACTGGCTGCTTTCAATTGCTCTATGGCGGTTTCATGGTCGCCAGGTTTACCAATGATGTTACCATCGAGTGTGGCGCACTGATCGCTGGCGATAATGATGGATTGAGGGTGTTTTGCCGCCACCGCTTGAGCTTTGGCCTTTGCAAGGCGAGCCACCATGTCTTTAGGCTTTTCACCTTTTAACGGCGTTTCGTCAATGTCTGGGCTGTCGCAATCAAAGCTTAAGTCGAGCTTTTCTAAGAGGGATTTACGAAAAGGGGATGATGATCCTAAAACGATGCGTGCCATAGACGGGTACCTTGCAATAAAGGCCTATAGTCTACTGAACTTTGCAGACAAAAAAAAACAGGCCAGAGGCCTGTTTTTTTTGAATGGATTACTTAGCGAAGTTTTCGTTCGCAAAATCCCAGTTCACAAGTGCCCAGAAACCGTTTAGGTAGTCAGGGCGAACGTTGCGATAATCAATGTAATAGGCATGTTCCCAAAGATCGACTGTGATCAGAGGTGTTACACCGTCTTCAGTGATTGGGGTCGCAGCGTTAGAAGTATTAACGATATCCAAAGAACCGTCCGCTTTTTTAACCAACCAAGTCCAGCTTGAACCGAAGTTGTTTACGGCCATGTCGTTGAACTTGGCTTTAAAGTCTTCAAATGAGCCAAAAGCAGAGTTGATTGCGTCAGCAACGGCACCTGTTGGTTCACCGCCACCGTTCGGGCTTAGGCTGTTCCAGTAGAAGGTGTGGTTCCAAATTTGAGCAGCGTTGTTGAAGACGCCGCCAGAAGAGGACTTAACGATCTCTTCAAGGGTTTTACCTTCAAACTCAGTGCCTGGGATTAGGCCATTTAGCTTGGTCACATAGGTGTTGTGGTGCTTGCCGTGGTGGAAATCTAGCGTTTCGGCAGAAATATGTGGCTCTAGCGCATCTTTTGCGTAAGGTAGTGGAGGTAGTTCGAATGCCATTGTGGGCTCCCGTTTTATGAACTCTCAATCATCAGCGGCTTGGATGACCCCAAGCCAGGGTGAGTGAATAATAGCACTAGATAATGCCCCTTTCTATTCATGAAAAAAGTGTGGTTTTATAGGTTTGGCGAATAAACTGGATGGATTGTGAACAAATTAACCAAAATGCCCTAGCTAGCTTGCGAATTTTTAAGGTGGTGCCAAAATGGGCGAAAACGGATTAAGAATAGCCCCATGATAGCCGATAAAGAACCTGATTCACTGACCTCCATTGCCGTCAGTCGTGATGAGATTGCCACACACCACCGCCCTGTGGGCAAGATGAGACCGACGCCTACGCAGGGTGGTGGTTCGAAATGGTTGTGGTTAACGGTGATTGTCTTAATCACCGCCTGTGGGGCGCTTTTTGCGCAAGTGCAGCAGTTAAAGCAGCAAGCACAGAAGCAAGTACAAGCGCTAAGCGTATTGCAACAGCGTTTGACTAGCACAGATGAGCAAGCAAACCTGTCAGTTGATGCCATCAAAATTTTGCTTAAAGAGCAAGATCACGAGATCCGAAAATTATGGGATCTAGCGAACAAACGAAATAAGAACGATATATCCAACCTAAAAGAGAAGGTGGACGACCAAGGTAAGATTGTTGCCCAGTATCAAACCAAAATTGGCCAAGTACAGAAAGCACAAGATCAAACAAAAGCTGACCTGAAGGCGGTTCAGGCCAGTATGGAATCGAGCGTAAGTGAGCTTCAGGCCGATACTCGTCAGTCAATTACTTCGGTTCGATCTGAGTTAGAAAAAGGTTTGAAGTCGATACCTAGCAACCTTCAGAAGACCCTTTCATCCCATGAAAAAGGGATCAAAGCGATGGATGCCACCCGCTTGCAACTCATGAAGCGGATTCAACAATTGGAAAAAGACATTAAGGCGCTTCAATCGACTCCAGCGGCTTCGCCATCTGCGGCACAGTAATGGATGGTTATGCTTGAATCACTTTATCTCACGCCTCAGCCAAGCCGGTTTAAAAATTTAAACCAGCTGGCGGATGCGCTTTTGGCTCCCAGTATTGGGCAGTTCGATCACATACTTCGTCATAGCCAGTGTGCGGGTTCCTTTTCTCATGTTTTCGCAATTGCTTACCGTTCTGCCTTGCAACGACTTTTACCGCAGCTGAAGGTTGATCAATGGGCGGCTTTTTCCGTGACGGAAGAGGGGGGAAATCACCCTAGAAGCATTGCATCTTACCTTGAAGCGGGTCGTGTTTTCGGCAAAAAAACCTTTGTATCTATGGGGGAGTTAGCCCAACAGGTGATTGTCATTGCTAAAGAGGGGGAGTCCAATGGACGGCCCAACCTTAAAGCCGTATTACTCGAAAGCACGGCTGACCACGTTACTTTAAACACCATGCCGCCACTAGGCTTGTTAAATGAAATCCCGCACGGCGAACTCATCCTATCAGGTGCTAAGGGAGTTGTTTTACCTGGCGATGGTCACTCTGACTACAGCCAGGTATTTCGTTGGCACGAGGACGTTTGTCTGCTGACCAGTTTTAGCGCCTACTTTCACGGTTTTTTAGCGGGTAGCTCTGGGTGTCGCCAGTACTTGCAAGTCTGCTTATCTCTATTATCTCGTTTACATCATTTACATGAGCCAAGTGATGTTAATGCCATCCTATTACAGTCATGTTTTGATGATTTTCGAAGTTTGGTTTTGGCCATACTCGAGGATAATTCAAATGCGCTGCATGAATTAAAGCTGCAAGTTCAGCGCGAGCAGAAGCTGTTTTCGTTAGCGAAGGGCGCACGCGAGGCTAGAACAGAACGGGCTTGGGCCCGTTTATATCCACAGGCCGCAACATAGGCGGCGTTTGGAGGAGCTTAAGGGCGCGGGGTTGAGACGACAGACCCTGACTGGATAATTTCGGTGGTTGAGTAGGAACCTGCACTGTTCTGATAGTGTGATTGTAATGGCGCTGACATAGCGTCTAGGCCAATCGCTTGGGTTTGGCTTGAAGTGCCTTCTGCTATTGAACTAGTTTGGTTGCTATCAAGATGGGCTGAAGGGATCTCTGTCGAGCTCGCTAGAAGGTCTCGTTTATTGGTGTTCGCAGTCCCTGGTTCCATCGTCAGGTGAGTATCTTCTAATTCATTTAAATCAAGACGGTTCAGTTCAATACTTTGAGCTGTCGTACGCTTATAGCGATAGTGATTGCTGTAGTCGTAGTGGTGTGGTTGTTCGCGTGCTTGGTCAACGGCCTCAAGCAAATCATCCGCATAGTAGTTATCGAGCGGTTCAATCGATAACGCCAAGTTGCATGCAAACGCTAAAGTACTGAAAGCACAAATCTGTTTTAGGCGAGTCATTATTATTATGGCCTTGGGGTACTAATAATCGTGGTGGATGAGGAGACGTTGGTCGTCTTCACATCGAACTTCTGGTGAGAGTGTATTATGACCGGTGTGAATTTGCCTGTCACCGACTCGGGTATACTTTCTTGGGTGTTAATCGTACCCAGTTGAGATTTTTGATTTTCGGTTAGCAGATCTCTTTGCACGAGTTCGCCTTGCTCATCATAAGGCAAGTCTGGTGTTATTTGCGTGTCGCCATTGCCTGCTGCCGATGCGCTTACACCGCCTTCCAGTCTTTGTTCTTCAAGCTCCTCGCTTGCAAGGGAATCCAGAGGGAAGGATTGAGAGGTTGTTCTGTTATACCAATGCTGCTTATTGTAATTCAACTGACGCTTGTTCTGCTGTGCTTCTAGAACGGCAGCGTTAATGTCATTCTCGTAGTAGTCTTCTCCCACGTATTTGCTCTCTTCTGCAAGGGCAAACGGCAAAACAGCCCAGATTGGGATGATCAGCAGTGACCACGTTTTGGAGTTTTGAAGGCGCCATTCCATAGGAGAGAATTTCCAACGAGTTATTTTGTTATTTTTTGTAAGTATGTCATCATAACGCGAAAATTTTAAATGTCAGTCCTCCTGATTGAATTGAGGCGCATTGAGTCTAAAAATGATAAGAATAACTCGTACTCTCGTTCTAATTTCACTCCTTCTCCAAGTAAGTGGGTGCTTACATATATACCAGTCAATTGGCCACAATTTTGGGGCGTATATCGCGACGGTTTCTGGGAAAGAATATACTCAAGTCGGCAACCGCTGGGACTATGAAAACAAAGCCCTTCTCTATGTCTATCGACCGAATAGTCAGTGGGCTGCGGATGAAATAGAAGCGCCGAGTTTTTATTTAGATAATGAGCGTGTATTTAATATTCGTGCAAACGGCTATACCTGGTTTGAGTTGGAACCGGGGCAGTATGAAATCGTTATGCGTCGGCCACTCATGGGGTTGGAAGGCCTGGCGACGGAGTCTTTTGCGTTTGATCTTAAGCGCATTGCTCAGATGAATCTTGAAGTTGAAGCGGACAAAGTTTATTTCTTACGCTATAGCGAAATCGATCCTCCTGCGATTGAATTTCAGTTAGTGGAGGAAGATGTGCCTTTAAGCGACGGTCCTCTCGCCCTAGTGGCAACGGAGTTGGCGCAAAATGAATTGGCCCTGACTCGCATGTTGCCGGAGGGCGGGCGCTTCATAAGGAATAAAGGGCCTCTTACAGAAGATGAGCTTGAAGAGGTATTTGATAGTCGCGTCATTAACCTAGATGAGGAAGCGGCCGAAGAAGAAAACACCATGAAGTGGTGGTGGTAGTCTACGTCATTCACTCCCTATATTGCTGCTGGCTATAGGGAGTATTGCTGGCTTTTATGCGCCTTTCTTCCCTTCCCGTGCTACAATCCCTTCACTAAACCAAAAACAATCCCTTTGATTGAGAGACATGCCATGACTGTGATCAAGCAAGAAGATCTGATCCAGAGCGTTGCTGATGCCCTTCAGTATATTTCCTATTATCACCCCTTAGATTTCATCAAAGCGATGGAAGAAGCCTACGAGAAAGAAGAGAGCAAGGGCGCGAAAGATGCTATTGCTCAGATTTTAATCAACTCTCGCATGTGTGCCATGGGCCACCGTCCAATATGCCAGGACACAGGTATCGTTACTGTTTTCTTAACGATCGGTATGGATGTTCGCTTTGAAGACGCGACGATGGGCGTAGAAGATATGGCTAATGAAGGCGTGCGCCGTGCATACCTACTACCAGATAACGTACTACGTGCATCCGTATTGGCCGACCCAGACGGCAAACGCCAAAACACCAAAGACAATACCCCTGCGGTCATCCACACTCGCCTTGTTCCGGGCAACACGGTAGATGTACACGTAGCGGCAAAAGGCGGTGGTTCTGAAGCTAAATCAAAATTTGCCATGCTTAACCCATCAGATTCTGTTGTTGATTGGGTACTTGAGCAAATTCCTAAAATGGGTGCGGGTTGGTGTCCACCAGGCATGTTAGGCATAGGCATTGGCGGTACTGCTGAAAAAGCCATGCAAATTGCTAAAGAAGCGCTACTTGAGCCTATTAATATTAAAGAGCTGCAAGAGCGTGGTGCGCAAAACCGCTCTGAAGAGTTACGTTTAGAATTGTTCGAAAAAGTGAACAAACTCGGTATTGGTGCACAAGGTCTTGGCGGTTTAACCACTGTGCTAGACATTAAAGTGGCCGACTATCCAACACACGCGGCCAACAAGCCGGTTGCCATTATCCCTAACTGTGCGGCCACTCGTCACGCGCACTTCGAGCTAGATGGATCAGGTCCGGCCAAACTTGAGCCACCTAAACTAGAAGATTGGCCAGAAATCACGTGGGAAGTGGGCGACAGCGTACGTCGCGTTGACCTAAACACGGTGACTCGCGAAGACATGAAAGCGTGGAAACCAGGCGAAACGCTACTGCTCAACGGCAAAATGCTAACCGGCCGTGATGCGGCCCATAAGCGCATGGTCGACATGATTGCGAAAGGCGAAGAGTTACCGGTTGATTTAACGAACCGCTTTATCTACTACGTAGGTCCGGTTGATCCAGTGCGTGAAGAAGTGGTTGGTCCTGCTGGTCCAACAACGGCCACCCGTATGGATAAATTTACCCGTACCGTGCTAGAGAAAACCGGCCTAATGGGCATGATTGGTAAAGCAGAGCGTGGTCAAGTGGCTATCGACGCCATTAAAGACAACGAAGCGACTTACCTAATGGCTGTGGGTGGTGCTGCATACTTAGTATCGCAAGCCATTACAGACGCCAAAGTGGTGGGCTTTGATGACCTAGGTATGGAAGCCATCTACGAATTCGACGTAGTGGATATGCCAGTGACCGTAGCGGTAGACACTCAAGGTACGTCTGTTCACCAAACAGGCCCGCAAGAGTGGTATGCAAAAATAAACGCAAAAGAAGTCGGTTAAATCATTTGATTTAGAGCCTTTGCTTCGCTTGCTAAAAACCCTTTCAAGTCACCTTGAAAGGGTTTTTGCTTTTAGGGGTCATGGGATGACGTTACTTGTCATTGCTGTATGGTGATATTAAATGCTTTCATTAACTGACAATGAAGATATGGAGTGAAGTATGTTATCAGAACAGCATTGCGAAGCTTGTCGAGCGGATGCGCCCAAAGTGTCAGATGAAGAATTGGCCACTTTGATGAAGGAAATTCCAGACTGGATGGGCGTGAGCGAGAACGGCATCCTTAAACTCAAAAGAGAGTATGAATTTAAGAATTTCGTGGAGGCTCTTAACTTTACCAATGCGGTTGGAGGCATCGCCGAAGAAGAAGGGCATCACCCTGATCTATTAACAGAATGGGGGAAAGTGACGGTGACATGGTGGAGCCATAAAATTAAGGGGTTGCACCGAAACGACTTTATTATGGCGGCGCGTACAGATTTGGTTTATCGAAATCAGACGTGAAAAGGCTAACGGTGAATTCTTATGGCATCTACTCTTAGCGCTTTTTCGTAACACCCTTTCGTGCTAACGCTGACCGTGAATTGCTGAGTGAACGCCAGTTGCAGTAAAAGTGTCCTTTGTTGGGAGACTTGAGAGTGTTCACTAAAAACAATGAAACGATTCGACGGTTTGCCTCCACATTTGTGGGTTTTATTGCTAGCCCAAAAGACGATGGGGGCTTCTTCGTCGTCGTGTTCTTGTGCAATAGATGAAATCAAAATATCGGTCACTTCATAGGACGCAGCCAGACCTTTTGCTTGTAAACCACACAGCAACAAAACAAGGCATACTTGGCAGCGACGATTCAGCATTAACTTTCTCCAATCCCTAATCAGCTTAGCGGCTATTTTAGTTCGTGCTTGAGCGACCTTAATTGAAAAGCATGAAATTAGACATAGCTCGTCATTTCTTGTTCGCGCGGCTTTCCTCACTAGCGGCAGTGTGCACGTGAACTATGCTTACTGGTAGACATGTACAGGTATTACGGATGATGCCAAGCCAATCTAGTCAATCGAGAGAAATCAAACACTTAAGTGCTGTTTTTCAGTCGCTTATGCTCGCTGTTTGCGTCATTTTTTCGACCTTATCCTATGCAGAAACGCGAGTGGTGAAATCGGGTTTGCCGGAATTAAGTGCACCACCGACCCTGTACGCCGGATTCGCCAGACTATTAGACGACGAAAGCATTCTAATCCCAGAAGAGTTATTAGATGTGAATAAAGACGTGAAGCGAATTGCGTTTTATCACAATGGTGATCGCCTACATCGGGATATTCCAAAGCAAGTGCATTTGATGGTTGAAAATAAACTGCTCGGTAAGTTTATGGGGCTAGGCCGATTCGAAGTGATTGATTGCATTGAGTGTCGTACAACACGAGTGAACTTTGAAGACAACCGAATGCACGTCAGTCAAAGTGCACAAAGCAATCAGGATCTTAGAAGCTTATCCAAAGATGTTAGGGTTGATGCGTTCGTATTATGGAGCGCGAGTCACCATGAAAATAAGTTTACAGTGAACTTAAGAATGGTAGGAGCTAAAAGTAACGAGCTTATTTGGCTAAAAGAGTATGCGAAAAAAACGACCCGAGAAGAAGAAAACTTAGAATTCGAAACAGTGGAGCTAGAACTCACTGTGAGTTCATTTGGTTTAGGGTCTGAGCGAGATGGCGTAGGCGCAACGCCAGACGCTGAGTTAGAAAGAGTGACTGGATTTGGTATTCGCCGGCGAGAATCTACATCGCTGAATAAAGATATCGAGTACACATTGGGCGTGGAGTATTTCAAAAACTACTCGGCTACTGATACGTTCAGCGTGAGCGGAATAAATCTCGAAGGGCGTATTTTTGTCAATATCGAAGCGCTGAAAGACTGGGTGAATACCAAGGCTTATTTGGGAGTTGGGCAAGCATTCTTCAGTGGCAGTCATGGCTTAATGATGAAGTTTGGATTGGAATTTCCGTTTGTTACCAATGGATTTATGGCATTGGGTGGTGTGTATTTGGTGGAAGAATCAGTTGATTGGGATGCGGATGCAAACTATGCCGGTAGCTCCGACTTTGGCGGTGCAGGCTTAGATCTTACCTTGGGATATAGGTTTTAGGAGGGGTCATGAAAATATTGTTCCCCATTTTTATGTTGGGGCTATTAAGTGCATGCTCTATTGAACAACTAACAATGGAGAAGGACCCGTTTTCTGAGTCCGTACCGACTCAAATTGAAACCCTAGACAGTGAGCTGGATGCGGAATATGCAAAGCGCAATCATGGCATTGTGAATATTCATCGCCATGGCCCTGGGTATGACGTCATGATGATGCTCAATGCGGGTGAAAGTGACATCATCTTTAGTATGGATTTACCACCTGGAGGGAATACGCAGTTTTCGCCGCCGGGGCAATCGATGTCCGCCATTAAGGAATCTAAAGGCACAGCGTCCAATGCAGATACTGTCAGCCCAGAAGGAGAGAAAGAGTTCTTTAATCAAGAAGCGCTGGCGATGTTTTCTGATGCAACAAAACATATGTTGAGTGCACAAGCTCTGTTCTACCGTAAATCTTATTGGAAAGCGCTAGAAGAAACCAATAAGGCGATGGCTCTGGTACCCTCTTCGGCTCAAGCGTATGCTTTAAAAGGCAGCATCTATTATAAAATGGGGCGAAAGAAGGATGCGCGAGCGTCTTGGCGAAAAGCCCTTGCACTCGATCCGTCACTGAGTGACGTTAAAGAAAGCTTAAAGTTGGTGAACTAGGAGATGATTGAATGAAGTATCTTCTGGTTTGTGCGATTAGCTTTTTTACTCTTGCTGTGTTTTCTTGGTCTCAAGAAAATAGCTCAATCGAAGTGCCTACCAATAAAGATGACTTGGAAGAGATTCAGTTAAAGTCACGTTTGGAGGATCGGCTCGCCAGAGACATCCAAGCCTATCTTGGTCATACCCGCTTCATTGTCAATGTGGATGTGACACTGCAAAAAATCCGCAAAGTGGTCAAAGAGCCGAAAGCGCCTGTATCTTCAAATCAAACCATACCTGTCAGTCCAAATGCTTATCCGACATTGCGTTTCCCCAGAGTGAGCGCAGATGATGACGGCGAAGTAGAAAGTTTACCGGGTTTGCCGTTCGTAGATATTCCAACCGATAAGGAAAAAGACGCCGAATTGCAGTTTATGCGTGAGCAAATTGAACGACTTCAGCGCGCTCAGCGCCAACCGCAGTGGGATGTCGATGGTCAAAATGGCAGGTCTGCATCGACGGAAAAAACGATAGCAGTGTTTAACCGAATCAAAAAATTGTACGTTTCGCTTCTTGTGGAAAATGATATTACGGCAGAGCAAGAACTATTTTTGAGAAATTTGGTGTATCAGAAAGCAGCACTAAATGACCTGCGTGGCGATGAATTTAAACTCATGAAAACGGCGTTTAATAAGTTGCCCGGAAGCCCAGCGGAGAAAGGTGAGCGAGGCGAGGTAAAAGATTGGTTTATTGAAAACTTTGATTACATTGTGCTGGGACTTTTAGCATTGTTAGCAGGCTTGCTGTTAGCCACATTAATTATGTTGCTTAAGCGTAAAGATGCGCCCGTTGCCTCTAGTCCTCTTAGCAATGATGCGCCCATATTAAAATCGCCGGGCCAAGCTTTTGGTCCGGATGACATTTCAACGTCGGATCAGGCCGACAATAAGCAAACGCTGTTGAGAACACGGCAGGATATCATCTCGTTGGGGCTGGGCCAGCCACAAGGGGTTCAAAATGCGATGGAAGAGCTGCTGAATCAAGAGGATAAAATTCCCATGGTGGCCTCTATATATAAAATTCTGGGGCGCAGCTTGTTTCGTTCTATTTTTCCTAATGTGGAACAAATGCAACTTCAGAGCATCATGGCTCAGCTCGCAGATCAGCCACCTGATGAGCAGCAGCAATCTCAAGATGTGCGGGATTTCTATCAGCTGTTGCAGCAGAAGTTAGCACAGGTCTCTCCTGCCCATGCCCATCCATTTGAATTTTTGAATAAGCTGAATGACAGTCAGGTCTTGTACCTGATTCAACACGAGGAGCCGAGAATTCAGGCATTGGTTATTAGTCAGTTGGATGCGGAGCAGGCGGCTAGAGTGCTTAACCGGATTCCCGATAACCGGCAGGCGATGGTTATGGCAGAGTTGGGTCAGTTTGAAACCTTTCCGCTAGATACATTTAAAGATGTGGCCGACCGTTTAGCAAAATCTGCTCAACATGTTCCTAGTTTCGAGAACGTCAATGCCAATGGACTGGCTATGTTGATGACGATGCTGGATAACATGTCCTCAGGCGAAGAAGCGAAAGTATTAAAACGACTTCGACACGACAAACCCGATACGTTTTACCGTCTACGTCAGATGTATTTTACGTTTTCAGATATTTCTCGTACGCCCAAAGGCATTCTTAGTAACGCCCTAAGGGAAGTGGATAGGGGGCTGATCGGAAGAGCGCTGTGCAATACGCCAGATGAATTTAAAGTGCATGTACTCACCGCGCTAACGCCTAAATTAAAAGCGCTGGTTCGCGAAGACCTTAAGCGCTTAGAGGGGCGACTTGAGCCCAAAGAGATCGATAAAGGACGTAAAGCGATTGTCCATAAGATGCGTGAATACATTAATACCGGTAAGTTTTCCATGGACCAACTGCAATCACAGAGAGCTGGCTGATGATTAGTGTGAGTACCGTCGTTGGTATTACGGCAGGCGTTAGCCTGTTTGTGATGGCGATTGTGAGCAGTACGGATAATCATGCGATGTTTGTGAGCTCGGCGAGTGCAATGATGGTGGTGGGTTCCACCTTTGCAGCCTCGCTCATTAGTTTTAGTTTTGCCGAAGTGATGCATGCGTTTAGGGCTATGATGCAAACCGTACTGGCGAGTAATACCACCCAGTCACACCTGCGCGATATCGTATCCCGCTTCATGGAATACAGTCGGATTTATCATGATGGTGGAATCAGTGCGCTGGAAGACTGCCTAACGAAAAAAGAACATAGAGATCCCTTTTTATCGATGGGTATTGATCTCATGGGGTCTGGGTATAAGCCTCAAGAAATTCGCATCATCATGGGTGATGCCATGGATAGCCACTGGCAGCGTCAAACTCTTGAAGCAAAAATCCTCAATACCATGGGCGTCTATGCACCAGGATTTGGCATGGTGGGGACGATCGTTGGCCTGATCATCATGCTGGATAATATGGGGGACGACATGGCCAACTTAGGGAAAGGTCTCGCACTGGCCCTCATCACCACCTTGTATGGGGTCTTATTGGCCAATCTTTTGTTTAAACCAACGGCTGCGCAAGTAACAGAAAAACAAGAGCAAGAATTCTTTCGTCACCAGATGATTATTGATGGGTTTGTGCTCCTAGCAGAAAAACGGGACGCGTTGTTCATTCAAGATCGTCTTAATGCCTATGTTTCTCCTTCTAAACGTTTTGTGCCTGCTGAATTGCAGGAGGACTAAAGGGAGGGCGTATGAGTAATAATGCCGCGAAACGAGGCCTTCGCCGGCGTCGTCAAACCTTTGATGCCGATGGCGAAGGCTGGATTGTCACCTATGCGGATGCCATTACTCTGTTGTTGGCATTTTTTGTCATGATTCTTTCCGTTTCTGATTTGAACCAAGGAAAGATTGAAGCCTTAAAAGAGGGGCTTGCTGGTGTCTTGTCCGGGGATAAGGTGGTCACGCCATTTAACGATATTAAGAATGACCTTGACCAAATCATTCAGCAGCACCAAATGAATGATAATGTAAAAGTGGACATTGACCTAAAAGGGGTTCGAGTTGAGTTCAGTAACTTTGCTCTATATGACTCCGGCAGTGCAGCCTTAAGGGCTCAGGCCTTGCCCATGCTGAATGAGGTGAGCAGTGTCATTAAGACTTCGAGTCATGAAACTCATCTGATCGAAGTGGAGGGGCATACGGACGATGTGCCGATCAGTACCGAGCGTTTTCCTTCCAATTGGGAGCTAAGTTCGGCTCGCGCGAGCAATGTGGTGAAATATCTAATCGGTAAAGGAATCGACAAGGGTCGCTTGAAAGCCGCTGGATACGCGGACTCGCGCCCAAAAATCGAACCTGAAGCCGGTCAAATTATGTCCGAATCCATGCGGGCCACGAATCGACGGGTTGTCATCTATGTGCGCCGTTTCTAAGGCCTCTAGTGGCCAAATATCTCCCTTTTTAGTCATTCCCGGTCTAGTCTTAAGAAGAATCTGACAAGTAACGCCATCATCGATTTACCCGAGGGGGCCTCTCTGGTAAACTGTAGCGCCATCTTGTTACACACAAATCCAACTTTAAAATCGGATCCATCTATTTATGTCGACTCGCTTTATTTTCGTGACAGGCGGTGTTGTGTCCTCATTGGGTAAGGGCATCGCTTCAGCCTCTCTTGGTGCCATCTTGGAGGCCCGTGGTTTGAAGGTCACCATGCTAAAACTGGATCCTTACATCAATGTTGACCCAGGCACCATGAGCCCATTTCAACATGGTGAGGTATTCGTCACGGAAGATGGCGCTGAAACCGACCTAGATCTTGGTCACTATGAGCGCTTTATTCGTACGACCATGGGTCGCCGCAATAACTTCACGACAGGCCGTATCTACCAAGACGTTCTGAAAAAAGAGCGTCGTGGTGACTATTTAGGCGGTACAGTTCAAGTCATTCCCCATATTACAGACGAAATTAAGCGTCGCGTATATGAGGGTGCCGAGGGTGCCGATGTGGCACTGGTTGAAATCGGCGGTACGGTCGGCGACATTGAGTCTCTACCTTTCCTAGAGGCCGTTCGTCAGCTAAAGGTGGAATTGGGTAGCAAACGTGCTTTATCGATGCACCTTACCTTAGTGCCTTACATTGCCACTGCCGGTGAAACCAAAACCAAGCCAACTCAGCACAGTGTAAAAGAATTGCGCTCAATCGGCTTACAGCCAGATATCCTTGTGTGTCGCTCTGATCACCGCATCGACTCAGGCTCTTTACGCAAAATTGCGCTATTTACCAACGTAGAAGAACGCGCGGTTGTTCCTTTAGAGGATGCAGATACCATTTACCGTATTCCTGCCATGCTTCAAAAGACGGGTCTTGATGACTATGTGGTTGAGAAGTTCGGCCTTGAGTGCGACGAAGCGGACTTGGGCGAGTGGGATCAGGTCATTGAGGCTAAGCTCCACCCTGAGCGTGAAGTTAATATTGCCATGGTTGGTAAGTATATGGAGCTCCTTGACGCCTATAAATCCCTCATCGAAGCCATTGATCATGCGGGCATTAAGAATCGTACAAAGGTCAATATTCAATACATCGACTCTGAAATCATCGAGCGAGATGGTTGTGGCATTCTAGAAGGTAAAGATGCGATCTTGGTACCGGGTGGGTTCGGTAATCGTGGCGTTGAAGGTAAGATCCGCACTGTTCAATTTGCTCGCGAAAACAAAATTCCTTACTTGGGCATTTGCTTGGGTATGCAAAGTGCAGTAATTGAGTTTGCCCGTAACGTGTGTGGATTAGAAGATGCTCATAGTACGGAATTCTCCACCATCACACAAAACCCTGTGGTCGGTCTAATCACGGAGTGGACCACCTCTGAAGGTGAAACTGAACAGCGTACAGAAGAGTCAGATTTAGGCGGTACTATGCGTCTTGGTGGCCAGGAATGTCGCCTCGAAGACGGTACTTTGTCTGCAAGTGCTTATGGTGAAGACGTCATTGTTGAGCGTCACCGTCATCGCTACGAAGTGAACAATAACTACATCGAAACCCTTGAAAAGCATGGTATGCGCATCGCGGGTCGTTCCATTGACGGTAATTTAGTGGAAGTTGTAGAAGTGGCAGATCACCCATGGTTTGTGGCGTGTCAGTTCCACCCTGAGTTTACCTCGACACCACGAGATGGTCATGGCTTGTTTAGCGCATTCATTGCGGCTGCCATCACTCAATCTGGAAAGTAACCCAAATACAACAACGAACTTTTGATATTTCTTTGGAGAAGAACGCAACATGGCGAAGATTGTTGATATTAAAGCCCGCGAAGTAATGGACAGCCGCGGCAACCCAACCGTTGAAGCGGACGTATTGTTGGAAGGGGGCTTTTTCGGTACTGCATGTGCTCCTTCAGGTGCGTCAACGGGTTCTCGTGAAGCACTAGAATTACGTGATGGCGACAAGGCTCGCTATTTAGGCAAGGGCGTTCTTAAGGCCGTTGCAAATGTAAACGGCGCCATTAAAGAAGCATTAGTGGGTATGGACGCAACGGATCAGCGTGCCCTAGATAACAAAATGCTTGAGTTAGATGGCACCGATAATAAGGCGACGCTGGGCGCGAACGCGATTCTTGCCGTTTCCTTGGCGGCCGCAAAAGCGGCGGCTACAGCCAAAGGTATTGAATTGTATGAACACATCGCTGAGCTTAACGGTACAGCGGGTCAGTTCAGCATGCCACTGCCTATGATGAACATCCTAAACGGTGGCGAGCACGCCGACAATAACGTTGATATTCAAGAGTTTATGGTTCAGCCTGTTGGTTTTACCTCTTTCTCTGAAGGCCTACGTGCCGGTGCTGAGATTTTCCATAGTTTGAAGAAAGTTCTTCAATCAAAAGGTTTGAACACAGCAGTGGGCGATGAAGGTGGCTTTGCACCTAACCTAGCGTCTAACGCGGATGCCTTGGCCGTTATTAAGGAAGCTGTGAGTGCAGCCGGTTACGAATTAGGCAAAGACATTACTTTAGCGTTAGATTGTGCGTCATCTGAATTCTACAAAGATGGTAAGTACGATCTAGCGGGCGAAGGTAAAGTGTTCTCAGCTTCTGAGTTCTCTGATTACCTAGCAGAGCTATGCGAGCAATATCCAATCGTATCCATTGAAGATGGCCAAGATGAGTCTGATTGGGATGGTTGGAAGTATCAAACTGAGAAGCTTGGCAGCAAAGTTCAACTGGTTGGTGACGACCTGTTTGTAACGAATACTCGTATTCTTAAAGAAGGTATCGAAAAAGATATTGCCAACTCTATCCTAATCAAATTTAACCAAATTGGTTCTTTGTCAGAAACCCTAGATGCCATCCAAATGGCTAAAGACGCAGGCTATACAGCGGTGATCTCTCACCGTTCAGGCGAAACCGAAGACACTACCATTGCTGATCTAGCGGTTGGCACCTGTGCAGGCCAGATTAAGACCGGTTCGCTATGTCGTTCTGACCGTGTTGCTAAGTACAACCGCTTGTTGCGCATTCAAGAGCAATTAGGTGATAAAGCGGTTTATAATGGTCTTTCAGAAGTGAAAGGTCAGTAATCGGCTCTATTCGCTGTAACGAACAGCGATGAGCAAGATTGCACCATGAAAGGGAAACTTCGGTTTCCCTTTCGTGTTTTATGCGTGACTAAACGGTCATCTCAATAATGGACAAAAATATGACTAGCTTGGCCCTTTTCAAACAACATGCGTGGAAGGTGATCGCGGTGCTGCTGTTTTTGTGGCTTCAGTACCAGTTGTGGTTTGATGAGACTGGTGTCATGGCCAATTTGAGGATGGATGACCGGATTGAGCAGCAGCTTGAGGTAAATGAAGCGCTACAGGCTCGAAACCAAGTTCTCACCGAAGAGATTCTGTCGATCAAATCAGGGCCCACTGCGATCGAAGCCAAGGCTCGAAAAGAATTGGGTATGATTAAAGACGGAGAAACGTATTTTATCGTGGTGAAGCCAAAACTCCACTCTGGAGCAGAGCAATGACAAAGTTGTATGCGGTTGTGCCAGCTGCAGGAGTAGGAGCACGCATGCAGGCAGATCGTCCAAAACAGTACCTTTCCATTTTAGGGAAAACGATTTTGGAACATACGCTAGAGCGCCTCCTTCGTTTTGAAGATATTCAGCACATGGTGTTACCCGTTTCGGCCCATGATACCTTTTTCTCGTCATTAGGGGTCGCTTCCCACGAAAAGGTGACCACTTGTAATGGCGGGGCAGAGCGCTTTGAATCGGTTTTAAATGGTTTAAATGCATTATTAGATCTAGGGGCTCAATTGGAAGATCGTGTGTTGGTCCACGATGTGGCGAGACCGTGTATTAGCCTTAAAGATTTAACCACTCTAACACGCAGTGATTGTTCTCAAGGGGTCATTCTGGGTGCACCCGTGCGTGATACGATGAAACGAACGCTAGACAGCGGTAAAATTGATCATACCGTGTCTCGAGAAAACTTGTGGCATGCCCTGACGCCACAAATGGCCCCCCTAGGGAAATTGAAAGCCGCAATTGAACAAGCTCTGGTGGACGGTGCGGTTGTGACCGATGAAGCCAGCGCACTTGAACATATGGGGTATCAGCCAATGATGTTGGAAGGTTCCCCAAGCAATATCAAAGTGACGCGCCCAGAAGATTTGTTTTTGGCGACCGCATATTTAAGTTACGAGAATCAACAATGTTCCGAATAGGCCATGGATATGATGTCCATAAATTTTCAGATGCCATGGAGGACGCTTTCATCGTTCTTGGTGGTGTGCGCATCCCCTATGACGCTGAGTTAATCGCTCATAGCGACGGAGATGTGGCCTTACATGCGCTGAGCGATGCTCTATTGGGTGCAGCAGCATTGGGAGACATTGGCCATCATTTTCCTGATACAGATCCTGCCTATGCAGATGCCGACAGCCGTGATTTATTAAGACAGGTGATGGCAGCGGTAAGCGAAAAAGGTTACCGAGTGGGTAATGTTGATATCACAATCATGGCGCAAGCACCTAAAATGGCACCTCATATTTTGTCCATGAGAGAAAACATTGCAGGCGATTTAAGTGTCGATTTAGACCAGGTTAATGTTAAAGCCACGACCACCGAAAAATTGGGCTTTGTGGGCAGGAAGGAGGGCATTGCAGTGGAGGCAGTCGCATTGCTACTGAGCCAGTCATGACCGCGTTTTCATTAAATTGGCCGAAAGCCTACCGACCTCTAATGTGCGAAGGGCACCCTGTGTCTGCGGATTACCGTGAGTTCGCGCAAGACTTTCAGGTGACAGAATTAACCAACCGACGCTTACATGACGAAGGGCCTCACTGGTATCTCTACATAGAAAAAACGGGGATGAACACCCATTGGCTCGCACGACAGCTGGCGAATCATGCTCAGGTCCCCCTCAATGATGTGGGTTATGCCGGCCTGAAAGATCGTCATGCGGTAACCCGTCAGTGGTTTAGCTTACCCCTTAAGGGGAATAAACTGCCGGACTTGAGTGCGCTTTGGGCAAAGGAAGATTGTCGTCTTATACGCAGTGGTTTCTATGGTGTGAAGTTAAAGCGCGGCAACCTCGGGGGAAATCGATTTAAAATTACGCTTAGGCAAGTACGCGGTGATCAAGATGTCATCGATCAGCGGCTAAATATTATCAAAGCAAACGGTGTTCCTAACTATTTTGGCGAACAACGATTTGGACGTGACGGTGAAAACCTTATTCAAGCGACCAAGTTGTTTGAAACTGGAAAGCGTCCACGAAATCGACAGAAGGCATCCATGTATGTGTCTGCGGCTAGATCCTATTTGTTTAATCAGATGCTTGCTCGTCGTGTTGAATCTCAGACCTGGGATAAACCAATTGTGGGCGAGGTATTTGGTTTCGAAGGCAGCTTAAGAGGCTTCAAGCAGGAATGCACCTCAGAAGAGCAGCAGCGCTGGCGTTTGCAAAAGATCCACCCGACTTGCGCCATGTGGGGACGTGGTGAAGCCTTGAGTGTCGATGAATTACTGGGTTTAGAACAAAATATTGCGGAACAACACTCCGTCTTTCGAGATGGCATCGAAAAGATGGGAATCAAACAAGAAAGGCGAGTCACTCGATTACTGATTCCAGACCTTTGGTGGCGGTGGACCGATCAAACTACGTTAGTGCTGGAATTTTCGTTACCAAGCGGATATTTTGCCACTTCATTATTACGAGAAATTGGCGAAATTCGGGATTCATCCCAATCTGGTCCACAGGAAGATTGAGAAGGTAAACGTGAAACTGTTGTTATCCAACGATGACGGTGTACAGGCAAAAGGTTTAAATACCTTGGCGAGAGCACTCAGTGAGCAAGGTTACGATATTCAAGTTGTGGCCCCTGATCGCGACCGTAGCGGTGCTAGCAATTCTTTAACATTGGATCGCCCTCTGCATGTTACTACGCTCGAAAACGGCGCCATGAGTATTGATGGTACACCAACGGATTGTGTTCACCTTGGTATGTACTCTTTATGTCAGCCGCCTCCTAACCGCGTGATCTCAGGAATAAACGCGGGGGCTAATTTGGGTGATGATGTGCTGTATTCAGGGACGGTCGCCGCGGCAATGGAAGGTCGGTTTTTAGATGACTTTCCCATTGCGATTTCTTTGGCTGGCAAGCAGCATTTTGAAACAGCAGCGCAAGTATTATTGGCATTGTTGTTAAAGTTTAAAGCTCTGTCGTTGCCAGCTAGGACCCTTCTTAATATTAACGTACCTGACCTTCCTTACGATCAAATCAAAGGCTATCAAATTACACGACTGGGTCATCGTCATCGAAGCGACCATCCCGTAAAAACCACCAATCCGAGAGGCAAAGAAAGCTTTTGGATTAGTGTGGCAGGCCACGGCGCGGATGCAGGGGAGGGAACCGACTTTTATGCGGTTGAACAAGGTTATGTTTCGATCACTCCAATTCAAATGGATATGACGGCGCCGGACCTTATGGGGTTACTGTCGGAGGCATTAACATGACGCCCTTACAGTTACAGGGAATAGGTATGACCAGCCAACGCACGCGTGATCGACTGGTGCAGAGGTTGACCCAGCAAGGTATAAAAAACACAGATGTGCTAGAGGTCATGGCCAATACTCCACGCCATCTCTTTGTGGATGAGGCCTTAAGCCATCGTGCCTATGAAGATACCGCGCTACCGATTGGCTTTGGTCAAACCATCAGCCAACCTTATATCGTCGCTAAAATGACGGAAATCCTGTTGAGGCAAGGCCCCCTTGAGAGTGTCTTAGAAATTGGAACCGGATGCGGTTATCAATGCATCGTATTAGCTCAGTTGGTAGGACGCGTTTATAGCGTTGAGCGCATTGCCCCGTTACAAGAGAAAGCAAAGCAAAGAGCCCAATTATTGAGAGTGAATAACGTCAAGTTTAAGCACGCCGATGGAAATTGGGGGTGGCCAGATGAAGGGCCCTATGACGCCATTTTATCTGCTGCAGCGCCGGACCATATTCCAGTTGAGTTAGCGCAACAACTTAAAGTCGGCGGAACGCTAATTCTTCCCGTTGGCGATCAACATAAACAGGACCTAACCATGGTGACCCGTACTGAAGACGGATTTAAGAAGCAAATCTTAGAACCGGTGATGTTTGTACCCATGTTGTCAGGAACCCAATAAGCGAACTAGGACGTTACCGTGTTAAGAACATTTTTTAAGGGCATGGCCATGGGGGCAGCGGATATCGTTCCCGGTGTATCAGGGGGAACGATTGCCTTATTAACGGGAATATATGAGCGCCTAGTCAATGCGATAAAAAGTATAGGCCTGGACACACTTAAAACGCTGCGTCACGAAGGGCTTGCCTCAGCTTGGAAGCAAATAGATGGATCGTTTTTATTCGCCCTAGTCTTGGGGATTGGAGCGTCCATCCTCGTTTTTTCTCGGGTCATTCATTACCTACTAGAGACCTTTCCTGTTTTGATTTGGGCTGGTTTCTTTGGGCTCGTACTCGCCAGTGTTTGGTTTGTGACTCAACAAATGTCGGGTTGGAATGGAAAAAGGGTTTTGAGCTTCCTTTTAGGGTTGGTCGTCGCAGCTGGCGTATCGCTCTCTAGCACCGCTCAATTAGAGGTAAATAGCCTCACTTTGTTTTTGTGCGGTGCGCTCGCTATTTGCGCTATGATACTGCCCGGGATCTCAGGTAGCTTTATTATGCTCTTGCTGGGCATGTACAGCACCATCATTGGTGCCATTAAGGGGTTCGATTTTGCCGTTTTAAGCATTTTTGCGGCAGGCTGTGTGGTAGGCATCATGACCTTCTCACGCCTGCTATCTTGGGTGTTGGCTCGCTATCATGACGCGACCATGGCGCTACTGGCAGGTTTTATGGCCGGGGCGCTCATTAAGGTATGGCCATGGAAAGAGGTGATTTCTTATCGTGTGAATAGTAAGGGGGAATCCATTCCTCTATTGGACGCCCCCGTCTTGCCTTGGTCTCACCCTGAACCGTATACCGTTTGGGCTTTTATCTTGATGTTTCTGTCTTGCGCAGGTGTCGTTTATTTGGAACGCAAGGCCAAGCTGGGTGAAAAATAACCAAAAGTTAACCGATTAGAACGACGGGTTACGACGTAAGAGAATTCGAAAAATTGGCAATGATTGAAATAGAAAGAGAAGGAATGTGAACTTTCTCTTTTTTTTAGATATCTTTTTTATGAGGTATCGTTTGCTAAGCCTCGATAATTATAAAAAACCGGAAAGCGATCATGAACGCGAAATTTCCCTCACTGGGGTGTCAAAAAATCCACCAATTAAAGTATTCGCTCTACTTAAGATCGGCGATCGCGGCGGTAATGGTCTGTTTTATGCTCTCAGGCTGCACGGGATTCGTGGCGGTGGACCAAAAATTTGGAGCGAGTGTTCCAGATGCTGCTGTGCATGAAGTCCAAAAAGGTGAAACCTTGTTCTCCATTGCTTGGCGATATGGTTGGGATTACAAGACGTTAGCGAGCGCTAACTCAATTGCTCCTCCTTATACCATTCACCCTGGCCAAAAGATCAATGTGGGTCAGTCGGACATCGTAATGACCAAGAGGCCCGCTAAGGCCAACAAAACTTTGACGAAATGGAAACCGGCGTCTACCGCCAATACCCCCAGTGCCTATAAAAGTGAGCCGAATACGACAAAATCGACCATTTCGACCCCTGTCGGTCAGTGGAATTGGCCAGCGTCAGGAAAGGTGATCGCCAAATTTTCATCCAAAGCACCCATCAATAAGGGGATTGATATCGCCGGTAGACTGGGGGAATCTGTCACTGCAGCAGCGGCCGGAACGGTTGTGTATGCAGGCAGCGGATTACTTGGATATGGAAACTTGGTGATTATCAAACATGACGAAACGTTCTTAAGCGCTTACGCTCATAACAGAACGCTATTAGTCAAAGAGAATCAACAAGTTAAAGCTGGGGAAGCCATTGCCGAGATAGGTTCAAGTGGCACGGATTCAGTGAAATTACACTTTGAAATCCGCCGTCACGGAAAGCCGGTGGACCCATTGATATATTTGCCGAAAAAGTGAGGAAAGAATAAATCGCTAAAGCAGGTAGGGTCCTGAATTCATTCTTGTCGTTATAATTGGAACAGCTTTTGAATAGTGATAAGCGGGTGACAATATAACAACAAAAACATTGGTGGGGCTATAACATGGCAGCTAAGAAGGAATTGAAGAAAAACGACGCTATCGAAGACGCTGAAGTCGCTGTAGCGGAAGACGATACTCAAACCGTTGATGTTGACGAGTCTGAAGACACGAGCTCAGAAGTGGAGGAATTTGCCGCTGAGCCAGAGGTACAAAAAAACCTAGACGCCACTCAATTGTATTTAAATGAGATCGGTTTCTCTCCTTTATTGACCCCAGAAGAAGAAGTACATTTCGCTCGACTCGCGCGAAAAGGCGATGAAAAAGGCCGTAAGCGTATGATCGAAAGTAACTTACGCTTGGTGGTTAAAATTGCACGCCGTTATGTTAACCGTGGACTTACTCTTCTTGATCTGATTGAAGAGGGCAATTTGGGCCTGATTCGCGCGGTCGAAAAATTCGATCCAGAGCGCGGCTTCCGCTTTTCGACCTATGCTACCTGGTGGATTCGTCAAACCATCGAACGAGCCATCATGAATCAGACGCGCACGATTCGTTTACCCATCCATGTTGTAAAAGAATTAAATGTATACCTAAGAGCCGCACGTGAGTTAACCCAAAAGCTAGATCACGAGCCAAGCGCAGAAGAAATAGCGACTCTTTTAGAAAAGCCAGTGGATGACGTTAAGCGCATGTTGGGGCTAAATGAGCGCGTGACCTCGGTGGACTCACCGCTAGGTTATGACAGCGATAAATCTATCTTGGACACCATCGCCGATGAGACGGTTAATGACCCTTGCCAAATGCTGCAAGATGACGACATTAGCACCAGCCTTGATTGTTGGTTAGATGAGCTGACCGAGAAACAGCGCGAAGTGATCGCACGACGCTTTGGTTTACGAGGGTATGAAACCAGCACGTTGGAAGAAGTGGGTCATGAAATCGGCCTGACCCGAGAGCGGGTTCGCCAGATTCAAGTGGAAGCATTAAAGCGCATGCGTGAGATCATGGAAAAACAAGGGCTAAATGCCAGCGCCATATTTGGCGTGCAAGAGATGTAAAAGAATTTTTGAATACTCTTTCGATTCGAGAGCTGAACCCGCCTATGGCGGGTTTTTTTATGGCATTTTATTTTGAGCGATTGTTTTGCCGCCAATAGCTCGGGGTAACATAGCAATTGTTGGTTTCACACATGTTGATGGATTGCTCACAGTTGCCATTGCTGTCACATTTTTCATCATTTGGAGACACGTTAAAACGAGAATCATCCATCACTTCTGTTCCGATTGCGACGCTCTTGCCTCCATCTTTTCGATAGATGATCACAGGGCGGGGGGAGATACCGCTATGACTGAGGACTTTGCTTGTATCGTTTTCGTCTACATCTCCGTCCCCATCTAGGTCCAAGACAGATGTTCCCCATCGTTGGTCGATAACGTAGAGCCTAGCTGTACCTAAATCGGGTCCGCAGGCGCTAGTGGCTGAACCTGAGGGGGAAAAGGTGGTGAAAATAATGGCACCAGCAAAGGTGGTGGATTCAGCCAGTACTTTTTCGCCTTCAATGTCGAGCGAAACGTACCACCCACCGCCTTTTTGCATGAGTGCTTTTAGATCGTCTGTCAGCCCACTGGCGCCATTCTTTAATATGGATGTTGCATTGTAGACGAGCTGCTTATTAGGTTCTTCCCCACTTCCTAGACTGGTTTTGGATGCCGGAGCCTCCGTTTTAACGACATAGCTATTAGGCGGGTAATAAGGGCTATCATCCCGTATCACGTACATTCTGTTTTCCACATTTTTGGTCATGATCGGATGCGCTCTGTGGCCTGAACCAACGGCAATTGAGAGATAGTCGCCATACTGTTTGTCTTTTACCATGGCTACATTGGGCTTGTTGTAAAAGCGTCGATTGCCATTTTCTGTTCCGTCATTGAAGTTGGCAATCACCCCACCAATGGCGAGGGTGCTGGTGCCTTTGTTGCGTGGATTGAAATCCACTCTGATGAGCTTTCCACCGGTATCGGCGGCAAAAAGATAGTCTGTGAAGCCATCGCCATTTATGTCGATTAAGGATAGCGGCGCCGCAATACCATTTTTCATTCCAGCAATGTTTAAGTCGGCACCACTGTTGCTAGCCCACCAAAGGCGCTCACCGGTGGTGGCGTCAACCATGTAAATGGCGTTGCCTATATCATCGGATTCGTACAGGTCATTACTATCTTGTTTGGTATCATAGCCACCGCCAAAAAACGCAACGAATCTAGGCTTGCCATTTAAGTACACTTTGGTCACGGTCATCTTTGACCATGTTTGCCCGAGCTTTTGAAACTCTCCCTTGCCACCTTCTATTTTGAACAAAAGTTTGGGGCGGTTTGGAATGGAGACATCCATAGCGTAGTAGTTTCGACCTCCGCGACGCATTCCAGCATAAATGTAGACATGGTCTCGTCCCTCCACTGCATTGGTAGAAACAACTGTTTTTCCGTTTTGGTTTTCATCGTATATCCAAGTACTGATGAGTCCATCCATCCCGTAGGGTTTGTCTTTTGCGCCTAAAGCGTTGTCGTAATAGTGCTTTTGCAATTTATGTAGGGCTGTTGGCAAATACGCCCAGCGCTCATTACCAGATTCGGTATCAATTGAATGGATAAAACCTTGGTTTGTACCAAAAAATATAGATGCAATAGGGTTAGCTTCTGTTCCACCATAGTTGATCACAAGGGGTTCGCTATGCAAGGGATCACCAATGGCATAGCGTGCGTCAGATGTATCGCCGTCACCATCTTGATCATCAACATCAAAGCCCATTGTCCAATCTCGGATTTTAGTGAAGCGCGTCCAACCTTCGCCCACCACATCAAAACTGGTTTCATTGGCAAAGCTGGTAAAGTTACCTAAATAGTTGACAGAGTCTTCGCTGTAAATAACACGCTTATGGGGCTCAAGTAGATTAGCGATGCCGCCTTCACTGACTTTCTTACCGTCAGGTTCAGCCGAGTTATTCCAAAAATCAAAAACACCATCGTTAAAAAAGCCGGTGCTTTCGCTGATCGCGGGTGTCGCACTGTTTGCACCATAAACGATACCCTCATCCGAGAGTTTGTATTTTTTCAAGTTGCCAGCCCAGTTTATATTATCGTCGGGACGAAATAAGGCGTAAAACAATTCATCACGGTGCTCCGTGGCATTGAAAGCGTTAACCGAGACGGCTGGCGCGGTAAAGGTGGAATCCGTCGCTAATATATCCAAAAAGATGGACTCAAGGGCTGCGTTTAAACCTTGAGTGTCGTTCGCTTCGAAATAGCGGCCACCGCCCCAATTTGCGGTACGTTTTAACAACTCAACGCCGTCTTTTAATTCAAAACCCCCAATGGTGTAGGTGGTAATGTCTTGATTGCCAATTTCGTTAGTACTGTGATCCGAATTTTTCATCCAGTAGGCGAGTTCATCTAAACAGTCCCCATCACCACTGCATTGGCGAGAGAGGCCTGAAGGTAAGGACAACCCAGCCACCTTGCTTTTAACTAACCCATTTGCATTGGTATCGCTGGTGGGTTCACCGTCCGTTAGCAGAATGACGTGATTTTTTTGGCAGCTGGTGGAAATCGGAGTTTGGTATTGAGAGCCGTTGCGAGAAGCGGCCACACTAGGATTGGGTTGACTGTCGTTGCCGAAACGCCAGTTTTCACCACGATAATACAGCGCCGCCTCATACAGGGTTTCTTCTAACGGGGTACCGCCTTTGGGATAATAACCCGCAAGCTTACTTCGTATCTGTGACGCGGAATTTTCAATAGGTGATACAGGCACATCAATCATACCGCCATCAGAGCTTTGGTCGAATCTCATTAAGCCAAGGTTTATATTTTTCAACGTGTAGGTGAGTTCATTTACGACATCAACCACCACTTCCATACGGGTGCTGGTCGTTACGTTCGAAGGGTTGTGGTACCAGTTTAGATAGTTGCCGCTGTAGACCCAGGCGTTTTTACCTCGGTCACACCGAATGGGGCTGTCTGAGCCATCTCTTAAGCTTCGCCAGCCATTACGATACTGTTGAAATTCGCCCAACACCTTCCCTTGCTGTGCCAAGTCATTCAGGACCGAGCTGCACTGATAGGAGCTGCTGGATTGGAAGGCCGATCGGGCATGCCCGGAGCTTGGTGAGTCGTTAAGGCCATTATAGATATCACTATAGTAGTAACTGCCAGAATAACTGACGCTCGGATCGTAGGGTGTGAGCGTGTTTGAGACTTCGCCCTGCATTGAGCCAGAGGTATCCATGATAAATAACACGTTGGAGCGCACGCGGGAGTCGCTACTGATCTCGGTAGCGCCGTAAATCTCTGTATCGTCAGCCAAGGCTAGCTCAGCACCTAAAAGTAAAAAGAAAGCGAGATAGATCATAGGGTAGGCTCTCAGTAAACGACGCTTAATACGGCTTGGGTATCAGGGTCTAAGATGAGGGTCGGGTATTTCTCGCGCCAGTA
>Ga0181591_10000069_pt1 | contig 61088 bp, 67 predicted proteins | sample 071ome_33_FD_133757 | JGI IMG/M metagenome (GOLD analysis project Ga0181591, IMG submission 133757) | Coastal salt marsh microbial communities from the Groves Creek Marsh, Skidaway Island, Georgia - 071412AT metaG (megahit assembly) | ecosystem: Environmental > Aquatic > Marine > Intertidal...
CGATCTGATGCTCGTACTATCATCGAAGTATTGAAAGAACTAGATGGCACTTTTGATAGTGTTACCATCGTAGTTGGTTCAGATAGAATAACAGAATTCGAAACTCTTGTCAACAGGTACAACGGCAGAGACTACGCATTCGAAAACATCGATATCGTATCTGCCGGTGAACGTGATCCAGATGCTGATGATGTATCAGGTATGAGTGCATCAAAACTCAGAGGTTTGGCCGTATCTGGTGAGTACAAACAGTTTAGACAAGGTTTACCCCGTAAGTTTAGTGATAGAGACGCGAAAGAGGTATATAACATCATTCGCAACGCATTAGGTATCACTGAAGACCTTACACTTCAAGAAGTTCTCACACTGCAACAACGCATGAAGCGCAAGATGATGTTTCGGCGTATTAAAAACAAAGTTAAAATCGGTCGAGAACGCGCCAAGAGAAGAATGGCGCCAAGAGAAAAACTCAAAAGAAGAGCGCAGAAAAAAGCGCGAGAATTAATTCGTAGAAAAATAGCAGGTAAACAAGGCGAGAATTATAAGAATCTACCTCTCGCATCACGCGCTGCTATTGACAAAAAATTAGAAAAGAAAAAAGCAATCATCTCTCGTATTGCAAAAAGGTTAATTCCGAAAGTCACGAAAGCAGAAAGAGATAGACTTGCGAGTTACCGTCAATCAAAATTACAGAAAGAAGAATATTATTGTGATGTTGATTATTTAAAAACGGTCAATGAGATGTTGTATGTCATCGAAAAAGATCGAATCACAGAATCGATTGAAAGAAATTTGCAAAAGAAAAGCGAGAAGTATGGACTATCTTTTGTTGAGATTAAAGAGATGTACCTCAATCATAAATTAGGTAACAAAGGTGTCAACGAGACATTTCAATCGTTGAATGTAGAACTTGCAAATCAACAGAAAAGAGAAGTAATGCAAGCGCTTGATTATCACATTGAAAACAATATTCCTCTTGTAGAAAACATTTTTCGTGTTGGCAGTGTAAATTACTACAAACTGTTCAACGAGGCACGAAAGTCTGATTACGAGTTTGAAAGTTACGATAAGAGTATACTTGAAACAGATATCGGTGAGTTTGCACAATATGATGGCGAGTGGGTTCCATTAGACTGTCCGATGATGGAGTCTATTTCAGAAGAAGAAGAGAAACAAGAACTCAACAAACCAAAACGCGGCGGTCCTAAAAAGTTTTATGTCTATGTAAAAGATCCTAGTACAGGCAATATTAAGAAAGTCACGTTTGGCGATACAACAGGATTGAAAGCAAAGATCGATAATCCTGAAGCGAGAAAATCATTCGCTGCAAGACATAAGTGTTCAACTCAAAACGATAAAACTTCCGCTGCATACTGGGCTTGTCGTTTACCTAGATACGCTAAACAGTTAGGCATGTCAGGTGGCGGAAACTTTTTCTGGTGATAAATTATGCCAAACCGAGCTTACAGAGATATACAATTAGAAAATGATTCATTTTTTCGTGTGTTCGAACACGATTGTGAAGATGAAGAACTACACTGGCACCGTGACAGAGCTGATAGAAGAATTGAAGTTGTTCACGGCACAGGTTGGAAATTTCAATACGAAAATAAGAATCCAATCGAACTTATGGAAGGTGATGTGATATCTGTTAATCAAATGGACTATCACCGTCTTATTAAAGGCGACACAAATCTAATACTGAAAATAGTAGAGACTGTATAAGTATATGGAAGGAAGACACGAAAAAGAAACTCGCCGACAAATTAAGCGCGAGAAAGAACAAGATAAAGTTAAACAGGATCGTATGTTAGATCGTGCGAGAACTCGTGACACCAGAGAAAAGAATGCTGCGTCACGGCCAGCGAACGAAGCGAGAACGATTACATATGATCCTAAGCTTGATAGATTGATTGATCGTGTTGTGAATAAAGATTCATATAAAAAAGCGGTTCGTTATTATCTTGACTTTAGAAGAAAGAATCCAGGTAAAGCAAGATGGAATGCAGTACAAGCATCAAAACATGTTGGTGCTGACTTTAGAAATTTTGAAAAGGTTTTTCATGACATGATACGTGATGGTAAATTACCAAAACACTTAGCATGGGATGAAGATTTGTTGAACAAAGAAACAACGAAGAATAAAATTAAAAAATTCTTCACTAAAAAATGAGGACATTGTAATGGCTGATTTAAAAGATAATCCAACTGACTTGATAAATATTGCTCGTGAGATCATGATGAAAGGTCATGATGTTAGACAACAAGAATTAGAAAGACAATACGGACATTATGGACAACAACCTGAACCAGAGCCGGTAGAAATTCCTACTGAACCTGTGATTGATGCACTGAGAGATTCTGGTGCAGAGATGGTTGACCCAGAAGAAATTATCGCAGGTTCATCTGGATTAGAACAAACACCGGAAGAATAAATGGAAGAAGGTAAGAAACATTCTTGGAAGACTGAAGGCCACTATACCAAAGATGGTAAAGAGTGGAAAGGACTTCAACACGCTCACGATGGTCAGGTCATGACTGGTGCTGAACACACCGATGATAGTCAAAATCTGTATCATTTTAAAGAGTTGTCTCCTGATGTGCAGAAAAAAGTTCTTGCCAGAATGAAATTAAAAGAAGACCTTCGCAAGTGGTTTGGCAAAGGCAAGAAAGGTGATTGGGTACGAGTCGGTACTGATGGTGAGATTAAAGGTGATTGCGCTCGTGAACCGGGTGAAGGTAAACCAAAGTGTATGCCGCGATCTAAAGCACATTCAATGAGTAAAGATGACCGTGCTTCGGCTGCAAGAAGAAAAAGAAGAGCAGACCCAGAAGTAGATAGACCAGGAACAGGTAACACACCGATCATGGTCAAGACTGACAAGGAGAAAAAGAAAGTGAATGAAGTCAAAACCATTAAGGTCGGTGAAGATGCAGTTGGTAGCGATAAGTGTCACTATGCGCTTGTCATGCACAGAAAGGTAACTGCTGTCGGTACGAAAGATGAAATGCTTGCTAAGTGTGCTGAAGAAGGTGGTCGCGTTTGGGTATCTACTAAACAAGTCGGTGATATTGTAGAGTCGGAACAACTAGATGAGTTGTCACCAAATACTGTCCATAAATATATCGAAAAGAGAACTATGGGCGGCAAGACTCAATACACTTATCAAAAGAAAGCAAGGGACGCACGAAAAGCAGGAGATGAAACTGAGTCTGAAAAGAACCGTGCAAAGGCAAAGAAAATAGGTCAGGGTATTAATCGTGCCGTTGCTCGTCATCATGCCACACGCCGAGGTGATGATACAATGAGTCACAAGTCAGTCGCCGGTAAAGTGCCTCAAGCATATAGAGATCGAGCAAAACACGGTCCGACAAAATCACCATACAAATCAGTTGGAGAGTCAGTCGAACTCGTAGAGAAGAACGTGCCAACTAATCCAGCTCTGTGGGCGAAGTTTAAAGCACAAGCTAAGGCAAAATTCGATGTCTATCCTTCTGCATACGCAAATGGATGGGCAGCAAAACAATATAAGAAAGCTGGGGGAGGTTGGAAAACCGTGAAAGAAGATTTCGATCAGGTTGAAGAGGGTGCAACAAAATCGTATAACAAATACAAAAAGAGAATGCACCAAGCAACACAGTCTGCTACTAAAGTAAAGCCGATGGGTAGTACGCAACTCACTCGCGCTGCGGCTGTTAAGATGACTCGCGCCGCGATGAAGAAAGAAGAAGTCGATCAGATTGATGAAAAATCTGATTATCAAATTTACCACAAAGATTTTACTTCTGCTGTACAACATGCTATAAAGCAGGCAGAGAAGAAAGGTTACAAAGTAGATATGGATGACTGGTGGAATAAAGTTTCTACTGGTCCTCGTAAACCATCTGCTGGTAAAACAAATTCATATCAGATCAACTTATTAGATAAATCAGGCAAACCCATTCGCAATAAGCGATTGAATATGCAAGTGTACAACATGGACAACAAAGGTTACGAATTGAACATGTACACTGAGTCAGTCGATCTTGATGAAGCAAAGTACAGTGTAGATGTCGAGGGTCTGCCAAGATTCTATATGGACGGCGACAGCCCTGGAAAAGTCAAGGTTGCGGTTCGTAAATTGTTAAAGAAAGTTGATTTACTCAAAGACGTTGAGAGAGTCAATGACGCGAAGATCAAGAAAGATTTAAGATTGCGTCTCTCTGGCAAGTCTGACATTGAAGGCCAAAGTGGTGAAGAGATTGATGAAGCATCACTGCGAATGAAGATTGCTGCTCGTGGTAAAGTTGAAACGCAATTGAAGAAGATGAAGAATGATGATGCTGAGATGGCGGCGTTTCTTGTCAACCAAGGCGATTTGAAAGAACTACAGAAGTTCCTCAAAACAGCAGATAAGAAAGTCGTTAAGGTTGCTAGTCAAGTATTCGAAGCATCAAAAGTTCCTGCTGGTATGAAGTTTATTTCTTCATATGTCTACAAAGGTGGTGATGGCAAAGATCACTCCCACACATATTATCGCAAAGGCACTAAAATGACTGATCCTATTGTCGTGCATATTGACGACAAAGAGTGGGAGACTTTTAACGGTATGCCTAAAGCAAAAAAGAGTGCCCTTGATTATATCAAAAACATGAAAGAAGAAGTCGAGCAGATTGATGAAGCAAAGCCAGAGTTTGAAGTCAAGTACGCTAAGAGCAAAAATTCGCCTATCAAAGTTACCAAGTTTATGTCTTTAGAGGATGCTAAGGAATTCCTTAAAACAGTACGTGCCGATGGCATGAACGGTATGATTGTAAAAAGAGGAAAACCGGTGAAAGAAGAAGTTGAGCAGTTTGATGAGTCATGGAAAGAAATCGAAACTTATGCCAAGAAGCACGGCGGCATTGACAAAAATGATATGTTGAAAGTAGCCGCTATGTTGAAGAGGGGCGATAAGAAAGGCGCTCTTAAATTTGCAAAGACTTTAGATACTGATCCGAGAGATTGGTTGTTAGGTAAAATGAACGAAGAAGTCGAACTTGACGAGAAAGCAGTTTCAAAAGCACAACAGAGATTCATGGGTATGGTTCATGCAGTCAAGTCTGGAAAATTGAAAGCACCGTCAAAAGAAGTTGCTGACGCTGCAAAGTCGATGTCCAAGAAAGACGCAAAAGACTATGCTGAAACGAAACACAAAGGATTACCGGAGAAAAAATAATGGCTAATTTTACTGACAAACAAATCAAGATGGCATATGGTATCATTAATGATCCGCGTGTCAAAGGCGGGAATATGACATCAGCAGTTCGCAAGATTGAAGGAATTGCCAGAGGTTTGTCAAAACATCCTGGTGTTCAAAAAGCATTGAGAGCAACCAACGAGTCGAAGATTGACGGTGTAGAGAAAGGTTCTCTTGAAGGCGACAAGCATATGTGTGCAAGTAAGATCATGCACAAAGAGTGGAACGAAGGTACTGCTCTGTTTGGTGAACACGCTGTGCCTGACGAGAATGGTCATGTTGCATGGTATAAAGTCATGTTTGAACACGGCATTGAGACTGTACATGTAGACGATGACGATGTAACTGTGTTGGTACAAGAGTCGCATGGCGGCCACAAGAAGATGAAGAAAGAATCGTTTATGTCTTTCGGTGAATTTATTTCAGAGAAAAAGAAACTCTCTGCTGCTCAGTTGAAGCACATGGATGTTGATGACGATAATGATATCGATGCAGAAGACCTCGCTAAATTGAGAGCAAAAAAACAGGACAAGTAAATGGCTACTTGGAGAGAAACAAGACAAGACGCGAAACCTGGCCGCACGATAAAACGCCGGCGGCCTGTTGACGCGGAAAAAGTCGAGGAAAAATCCGTCAAAGAGGCGCCTTCTTGGAGAAAACCAGAACAAGAAAAACCTGAGAAGAACGCCAATATAAATAATACAACTGAGTTTGATGTTAATAAAACTTATCTTGTTGTTAATGGTAAAGCGAAAGAGATAAGCAATAAATCAAAATATTTACTAGACATGTTAATCATTAACCAAGAGGATTAAAAAATGGCACTATGGGGTAAAAGAGACCAATATTCTGACGCACCCAAGTTCGTTGCAAGAGCCGACACCGGTGAATCTGGACAAACTGAGTTCGGTTCAACCGTATTCGGTGTAGATGCTGACGAAACTGTTGCTGCACGTGGTGACGGCAAAGGTTCTGTAGGACCTGGTTGGGTTTACAGAAGAACTGTAGGCAGTCGTGTACTTCACGAAACACTTGTCGCTTTGTCTGCTTCTGCATTTGCTACTGGCGACTCAAGTAACACTGCTAACCAGTCAACAACCGATGTAGCGAATACTTCAGGTACAGCTGACGATACGCAATTCCCTGATTCTTAATTAAAAACACCCCACACGCCTCTGTTTACAAAACAAGCGCACCCCGTGGGGTTACTTTTTTAGGTACATAATGAAAAAATAATATGAATTTGAATGAATCTAATTTTAATCTCTATGCGGCGGCAAACTATACATCTGTATACTACGCTGATGAAGAATTTGAAGAAGAAATTAAAAGATTTAAATATTTGAAAAGATTGTTCACTCGGTATTATGAGAACGATGAATTGAAAGAACGTCTGATTTTAAATCATTTGATTACACTATATAATGTCTTTGAATATCATGCCGTAACAAGAATGCTTTTTCTAAAGATAGAAGAAAAACATTGGCCCATTTTAAAGACATTTCTGGTATACATGAGTTACATGCCAGATTTTATCTATGATGTTGCAGAGAAAGAAATAATTAGATCATCTGATATAGTAATTGATGCAATTATAGCAGGCAAGTTAAGGGAAATATAGTGGCTAAAGGCGTATTTGACATAGCAGCAGTTTACATGTTCTTGAAAAGACTTGTTACTCCTTTTGAGGAGTGGGAGGCATTCAAGACAGGGGTTATTGACGCCGATGGAAAAGTCATCACCTCGAAGAAAGATCGAACTGGCGAACAAGATCGGTCTTGGGGATACTTCGACAGACTTGTTGGTAATCTAAAAAAATTATTAAACAAAATTCCCGGTGGAAAAAGCAGGTTGGGAACGTTTGCGGCCGCTCTGTTGTTAATCAAAGAACAAGAACTTGATCCTGATGATCTAGAATATCTAGAAGAATGCCTACATCATTACATGAAAGAAGTAGAATCACTGAATGAAGAGATACCTACGAATGCGGCTGGCGGTGGTAACATCGCAGGCATCGGTGTGGGTCCAGATGGTGAACCAGGCGTACCAGAACGATCAAGGAAGAAGTTAAAGAAAAGAAACAAGAAAGAACAAGAGTTACTGAATAGACTTATTGGAGAACTTAAATAATGCAATTGTTGTTTATGATATTACTTTTCACTGGCATCTTTGGTGGTGGTTATTTCTATTACACAGACACGCAAGAAACAATTGCAAATTTACGAGAGAACAATATACAATTGACGGTTGCTGCAAGAGACAATGCTGAGTCATTAGAGACGATACGAAATAATTTTGAAGTCGCGCAGAGACAGATTGATGCATTAAGAGAAAGAGCAGAAGAAGCAGAAGAATATCAGGATGAGTTGATAAACAAATTGAGAGATCATGACTTAACAAAATTGACACTGCAAAGACCAGGAATGATAGAGACAAGGGTAAACAATGCGACTGCACAAATTTTTAAAGACCTTGAAGCCGATACTGGCGCTGCTACTGATCAGTAGCCTAATAGGTTGTACGACAGTACAAGAAAGAGTCATACTTAGAACTAAGTATGTTTCTAAGACAATACCGGTTCAACCACACCCGAAGCCGGTGAATCTTTTTGATATAGAGTTTTATGCAGTAACTACAGAAAACATAGATGAGTTTGTAGAAAGATTTGAAAAAGAAAATGGCGATCTTGTTTTCTTTGCGATAAGCATTCCTGATTACGAAAACATTTCGATGAATGTTGCAGAGTTGAGAAGATATATTAATCAACAAAAAGCAATCTTAGTTTATTATGAGCAAAGCATAGCAGAATTGTCGGACGTGCCTGAAGAGACCGAAGAGGTTGTTTCTGATACATCTGATAGTAATTTCAAAATACCTTTCTTAGGAAATTAAAGATGTATGACGGTCCAGAAAGACGCCGCGATGACGGTCGTTTAGATAGAATAGAAAAAAAGATCGACCAGTTATCTGACGCTATGGTTGCACTTGCGCGTACCGAGGAAAAACTCGTCTCAATGGAAAAAAATAACACCGCGGCTTACGACCGTCTGAATGCTCATGGTAGAAAGTTAGATGAGATTGAGTCAAGATTAGTTAAACAAGAAAGTCAGATGAACACTATTTCTAGATTGTTCTGGATCGCAATCAGTGTAGCCGCCGCAGCATTCGCATCTCATTTCATTGCTGGTTGACAACATAGTGCATAATTGATACAATCGCTGTGTAGCGTATTGAATATTATTTGGAGTATATTATGTGGTTGGACCAAAAGTATATTGGTCTTGTGTCTTCTAGACTTGAACGATTCCGTAGAGTAAGTAACAAGACATATAACTTCCGTTGCCCTATCTGTGGTGACTCTCAAAAAAATAGAAGTAAAGCCAGAGGTTTTCTTTTTCCTTCTGATGATGGTGGTTACTTATATCATTGTCACAACTGCAACATTACACTCGGTCTATCCAAGTTTATTGAGACAATAGACAACTCTCTGTTTAAAGAATATTCATTTGAAAAACTTTCATTGTCTGGCACTAACCATGTCAAGAGTGATGTAGAATTGTTTGCTGATAAGATGAAGACGCCTTCTTTTATCAAAGCAACACCTCTTCGACAACTAAAAAAAGTATCTCAATTGGCATGGGATCATCCTGTCAAAAAGTATGTTATCAATAGAGACATACCTAATACTTATCACTCTAAACTGTTCTATGCACCTAAATTCAAGAAGTTTGTTAATTCGATAGTTCCTGATAAATTTCAGAGTGAAAAAAATGATGAACCTCGGTTGATCATACCATTTCTTGATGAAGAAAAAAATCTTTTCGGTTTTCAAGGCCGTGCTTTCTCTAATAACTCTATTCGTTATATCACAATAATGTTAAATGATAGTAAACCTAAAATATTTGGTCTTGACACATGTGACAGAAATAAAGTACACTATATATTGGAGGGACCAATTGATAGTATGTTCGTTGAGAACTCAATCGCAATGGCCGGTGGATCTATCGATTGGACTTTTGTTAATAAGAATTCGGTATTCGTTTATGATAATGAACCTCGTTCAAAAGAAACCTGCGCTAAAATACAGAAAGTGGTCGATATGAATCACAAAGTGGTTATATGGCCTGAATTTATCAAACAGAAAGATGTTAACGACATGATAAACGAGAAAGAGTGCAACAACATAAACAAATTGTTAAACAATAACACCTCGCAAGGTCTAGAAGCAAAATTATTATTTACTGCATGGAGAAGAACATGATTGAAAAAGTTATCTCTACTTACTACGGCGATAAACCATCTGATTATGCTGGACGCAGAGCGGATGTCTGCAAAGACGATTATCATTTCTATGTTAGATTTTACAATAAGGATAAATTAATATGGACAGAACTTTTTTCAGATAAGTCTGAAAGGTGGGCAGAAGATGTTGCCGAAAATTATGTTCTGGGCGTAGGTTCTTTTGCAACACGTGATATGAACCTGATGGAATTTAAAAAACTTTATGGAGATGAGAATGTACCAGTATAGTTGTATCATAGACCGCGTTGTAGACGGTGACACTGTTGATGTTTCTGTTGATCTCGGTTTTGATATGTGGAAAAGAAATTGCAGAATTCGCTTAAGCGGCATTGACGCGCCGGAAAGCAGAACAACCGACCTAGTAGAAAAACAATTTGGATTGCTCAGCAAAAGTTTCGTAGAATCTACCTTACCAGTTGGATCTCGACAAACACTTGTAACGAAGGCCTATGATGCAAGCGGTAAGTACGGTCGAACACTGGGAACCTTTATTGTTTTTGACGCTACTACTGATGCATGGATTGAACTCAGCGACATTATGTTACGTGACGGTTATGCCACACCGTATCTAGGCGGCAGCAAAGAAGAAATACAACAAATGCATATGAATAATAGACGCAAGTTAATTGAGTCTGGCGCAATTGACATGACCTTAGAAGAGGCAGGGTTATAATGGATACACAAGTAATAAAAAGAAATGGTGATAAAGAAGTTCTTGACCTAAACAAGTTTCACAAAGTTGCACATTTTGCATGTGAAGGTTTGACTGGTGTTTCTCCTTCAGAGCTAGAGATCAAAACGCATCTACAGTTTTATAACAACATCAAGACTGTTGATATACAAGAGACGTTGATTAAAGCAGCCGCCGATCTGATCACAGAAGATTCTCCAAACTACCAGTACGTTGCCGGTAGACTGATCAACTACGCATTAAGGAAAGAGGTCTATGGTAAATTTGAACCTCCTTCTTTGACAGAACATATCGTTGAACAAGTAGGCAATTTTCGATACGATGGTGTATTAATGGACAAGTACTCACGTGATGATATCGAATGGCTGAACACAAAGATCGCGCACGATAGAGATTTTGATTTAACGTATGCCGCAATGGAACAAATGCGCGGAAAATATCTTGTTAAAAACCGTGTCACTGGACAGATACATGAAACGCCACAGATGGCAATGATGTGTATCGCAATGACGTTGTTTAGCAATTACGGCGAAGACAGATTACAGTGGGTTGTTGATCTGTATAACGCATTAAGTAACTTTGATATTAGTCTTCCGACTCCTATCATGGCAGGTGTACGCACACCTCAGAGACAATTCTCCTCGTGCGTATTAATTGAAACTGATGACTCACTGGATTCTATCAATGCAACATCAAGCGCAATCGTCAAGTATGTTTCTCAAAAAGCTGGAATCGGCATCGGTGCCGGTCGCATCCGTGCTATTGGTTCTACTATTAGGAGTGGTGACACTTCTCATACTGGTGTCACACCTTTCCTTAAATATTTTCAAAGTGCTGTTAAGTCCTGTTCACAGGGCGGTGTGCGCGGTGGAGCAGCTACTGTTTACTACCCGATCTGGCACTTCGAAGTAGAAGACCTTCTTGTACTAAAGAACAATAAAGGTACTGAAGAGAATCGTGTACGTCATATGGACTACGGCGTTCAATTCAGCCGTTTGTTTTATGAACGTCTATTGGCAGGAGAGAACATTACTCTGTTTTCGCCGAATGATGTACCCGGTCTCTATGATGCGTTTTTTGAAGATTCAGAAAAATTCAAAGAGTTGTATGAAAAATATGAGAGAGCATATTCTGTTCGAAAGAAAACAGTACCTGCATCTGATCTCTTTGCTTCGTTTATGCAAGAGAGGAAGGACACTGGACGTATCTATTTGATGAATGTTGATAACGCCAATGACCATTCATCTTTTGATCCTAAAATTGCGCCAATCAAACAATCAAATCTCTGTTGTGAAATTAATCTACCGACTAAACCTCTGACAAATATTTTTGACGATGAAGGCGAGATTAGTTTATGTACACTTGCTGCAATCAATTGGGGTAAAGTTAAAAAGCCAGAAGACTTTGAAAAACCCTGTACACTTGCAGTGCGTTGTCTTGATGCACTATTAGATTATCAGGATTATCCAGTAGTTGCGGCACATAAGTCTACAAAAAACCGCAGGCCTCTGGGTGTTGGTATTATCAATCTTGCATACTTTCTTGCAAAACACGGATCAACATATCAAGAACCGGATCTGAAGTTGGTACATGAATACGCAGAAGCATGGTCATTCTATTTGATTCAAGCATCTGCTGATCTTGCAAAAGAGAAAGGCGCCTGTCTGAAAAACAATGATACGAAGTATGGTCGAGGTACAGTACCGATTGATACATACAAGAAAGATGTTGACGAACTGGTAGTACCAGAGTATAATATGGATTGGAACTCACTGCGCCATCAACTGATGGAGACTGGTATTCGTAACTCTACATTGATGGCCTTGATGCCTGCGGAGACATCTGCACAGATCAGTAACAGCACCAACGGAATTGAACCACCGCGTTCCCTGGTGTCTATCAAACAGTCTAAAGACGGTGTTCTGAAGCAGGTAGTTCCCGGTATACATAAATTAAAAAACAAGTATGACTTGTTGTGGGATCAAAAATCACCTGAAGGTTACCTAAAGATTTGTGCGGTTCTTCAAAAATTTATTGATCAAGGTATCAGTGTAAACACAAGTTATAATCCTTTGCATTATGAAGATGAGAAAATTCCTCTGTCTGATATGTTGAAAGATGTACTGACTTTTTACAAGTATGGTGGAAAACAGTTATATTATTTTAATACATATGATGGTGCGGGTGAAATTGAAGATAGAGAAACAACTGAACTACAACAAAGTACAGTCGAAGATGATGACTGTGAATCATGTAAAATTTGAGGTGAGAAATGTCTGGTAAAGGGAGCAAGAGAAGGCCTATGAATATTGGTAAAAAAACATTCGATGACAATTGGGATAGAATCTTCAAAAAACAAACCGAAGAGGATATCACGGTGAACGTTTCTTTTGATGACTATGATCTGGAAACAACTGTTACCAATACAGGAGAAATACAAGTTTTTCCTGAGAATATAAGTTACGATATCAATGATGATATTTGTCATACAAACTTTACTTTATCTGATCTAGATGATCTAGGCGACATTGATGTAACATTTACTCTTGATCTAGAGGATTAAAATGATCTTTAACAATAAGTTTGTTGATAACATGACTCAACCAGCATTTTTTGGTGAGTCATTAAATATAGCTCGGTATGATAAGCAACGCTATACAATCTTCGAAAAACTTACTGAAAAACAACTAGGGTTTTTCTGGAGACCAGAAGAGGTTGATATTAGTCGTGACGGTAAAGATTTCAAAACGTTGAATGATCATGAACAACACATCTTTACCAGCAATCTGAAACGACAGATTCTTCTCGACAGTGTACAAGGCCGAGGACCTATTGAGGCGTTTCTCAATATCTGTTCGTTACCTGAACTGGAAAATTGGATCATCTCTTGGTCATTCTTTGAGACTATTCACTCTCGTTCGTATACGCATATCATTCGTAATATCTACAGCGACCCTTCAAGAGTATTCGATGAGATGTTAGACATTCAAGAAATTGTTGACTGTGCTGAATCTATCTCTAAGTATTATGACGGACTAATTAACATCACCAAAAAACGTGACATTTATGGATCATATGCACATAAGAAAGCATTGTGGTTGTGTTTGAATGCTGTCAATGCATTGGAAGGTGTTCGATTCTATGTGTCATTTGCCTGTTCGTGGGCTTTTGCTGAACTCAAGAAGATGGAAGGTAATGCGAAGATCATTAAGTTTATTGCTCGCGATGAGAACATACACATGGCATCAACGCAACAGATGATTAAGTTGTTGAGAAAAGAGGACAGTGATTACGCTAAAATAGCAGAAGAGTGCGAAGATGAAGTCATGCAAATTTTTCAAGATGTTGCACGACAGGAAAAAGAATGGGCGAAGTATCTATTCAAAGACGGATCAATGATTGGATTAAACGAGAATCTGTTATGTGATTATGTTGACTTCATTGTTGCAAAAAGACTTCATTCAATCGGTCTAGGCTCTAGAACTTCAAACAACCCTTTGCCTTGGACAGAAAAATGGATTAGCGGTTCTGATGTACAGGTCGCTCCTCAAGAAACAGAAATTACTTCCTATATTGTCGGAGGAATCAAAAAAGACGTAGACGAATCAACATTCAAAGGATTTAAATTGTAGATGAAAAGAAAAACAATAAACTGTATATCATGTGAGGTCAAATGTGATGTGATTGTGTTGCAATCAAACTATGAAGATGAAGTGGAGGTCGAGGTTCAATTTTGTCCTATCTGTAGTGCCAACATTGAAGACTTCACTATTGATCTAGAGGATGATGAATGGTGTTAGCGTCATATAATAATCCTTGGTATTATAATGACGTTGTACTTGAAACTGATGATGTGATAGACTATACTGGTATGGTGTATTTGATACATAATACAGTAGACTTAAAATATTACGTGGGTAAAAAGTTTTTTTGGTCAAATAAAAAACTGCCGCCCTTGAAAGGAAAGAAAAGAAGACGAATTAAGCGAGTCGAATCGGATTGGAAAACGTATTACGGTTCGTCTAATAAATTATTAGAGGACATAGAAAGACTTGGTGTTGACAAGTTTCATCGAAGTGTGTTACACTTATGTAAGACAAAAACACAATGTTCTTATTATGAAATGAAAGAACAGGTCGATAGAAATGTTCTGTTAACTGAGAGCTACTATAACGAGTTTATAGGTGTAAAGATAAATTCAAAACAACTGGTGAGTTTAGATGATTAGAATATACACAAAAGGCAACTGTCCTCAGTGCGACACAGCCAAAAACATGATGAACGCAAAAGGCGTATCGTATCAGACTGTTGAGATCGGTGTTGATATTACACGTGAAGAGTTTATGGAAGAATATCCGAATGTTCGATCTGCGCCGTTGATTGTCAATGAAGACAACACATACACTTACAATGAATTTTTAAAAGCGTTGCCTGAATTGGTAACAAGTTAGGAGATATAATGTCGCAAATTTTGAATGGTGAGTATCAACCGAATGAGACCAATTTAAACTCAAACGGCGGTACAGAGACGTTGACAAAAGAGTTAGCAAAACGACTTTCTACGACTGATGCGGAGTTGTTGAAAAAATTTCAGATTGTTTCATCGCGTGTTCGTGAGTTAGATGAGGATAAGATTCGTATCTTTTGGGCTCATGACTTACCTGGAGATCCTGAGTCTGAGTTTCTGAAAGATAAAAACAAGAAAAATAGATTTCACAAGTATGTGTTTGTCTCCAATTGGCAGATGCAAAACTATATCAACATGTATGATCTTAACTGGTCTGATTGTGTCGTGTTGCAAAACGCAATTATTCCGATTGCAGAACACGAGAAACCTGATTTTAAAGAAAGACTCAATATAATCTATACTCCGACACCTCATAGAGGTTTGATTATACTTGCACCTGTCGTAGAAAAATTATCAGAAAAATATCCTCATATACACCTTGATGTATTCTCTTCATTCAAACTTTATGGATGGGAAGAACGTGATGTACAATATGAAGAGGTGTTCAAAAAAATTGAACAACATCCTAACATGACGTATCACGGCACTGCACCAAATAATGTGGTGAGAGAAGCGTTACAGAAATCGCATATCTTTGCATACCCTTCAATATGGGCTGAAACATCTTGTATGTGTTTGATGGAAGCAATGTCCGCTGGTCTTGTGTGCATACATAGTAATTTTGCTGCCTTGCCTGAAACTGCCGCAAACTGGACACAAATGTATCAGATGCACGAGAATGTAAATTCACATGCAGGCATGTTATACAACATTTTGGATAATGCGATAGAAAATTATGGTAATCAATCATATCTTTCTAAATTGAGTCCTATGAAAACTTATGCGGATACTTTCTACAACTGGGATTATAGAATCTATGAATGGATTGCGTTAATGCGTGCTCTAGTAATGCAGGTTGAAGATACATCGTTTCCTAAGCAAGAATCGCAACTGTTCAACTATAAGACCTCATAAATACCAATGAGACCACAGCTGAACGTTGGTACGAGTATGGCAGAAAATGTAATACAGTTTCCTCTTCATAAAAGAATGCAACAGATTGAAGATCAGAAAAATTATGAACTTGCTCTTGATGACGATATAATTGTTACATCAGAATTTTTGATAGAAAATATGTTGATAGACATAGACACGGCCGGTTTTTCTGCAAAATTTGATGGAGACGAGTTGATCTATGAAACATCTTTTGTTTATGAGTCGATACGTTCGTTGTTGTGTAAAATGTCCGACATAGAACACCCTTTGCAAGATTTTGCACAAACGATGTATCAGAGAGATACATTTTTTAATAAAAAACAATTAGAATTTGATTTTGGAGATAATAATGGCACTACCTTTAGTGAGTAAAATTTTAGAAGAAGTTTCTGAAAAACCTACAAAGAAAGAAAAAATACAACATCTGAGATATCATCAAGGAAATCCAGTCATGTTGAAATTTTTCGAATGGGTTTTTAATCCAGATGTTAAGTTTGCACTACCACCTGGAGAACCCCCCTATAAACCAAATGAACTGGGACAATCAAATGATTCTGGTTTATACAGAGAACTTAGGAAGTTTTATTTGTTTATTGAACCCGTGAATACTAATGTACATCAGATAAAAAGAGAATCACTTTTCATCGATCTTTTGGAGAGTATACATCCAGAAGAGGCTAAACTTGTCTGTTCGGTAAAAGATAAAAAAATACCGTACAAAGGCATCACCAAGAAACTTGTAAAAGAAGCACTTCCAAACTTACCGATCTGACGGAGAAAACAATGAGTAAGACACGGCGTGACAATCGTAGTGTTGAAAGACGATTCTACGATGGCCCAAAGAAAAATATTAACGTTAAGAAAAAGAACGAAAAAAGATTAAAGAACATGTTTCGTTCAAATAATGTAGAAGATATTTCTCATGTAGAGTACGATGAATGGTCCTCGGACTTCGTTTCTAGATAAATACCAATATGCCGACATATACTTTCAAAAACGCTGACTCTGGCGAGATAGAAGAACACTTCATGAAAATCTCCGAGTTAGACGCCTTCAGAGAGAGTAATCCACATCTCTCTACCGTTATCGGATCCAGCACATTAGTTCGCGATTCAGGTAGAATGAAACCTGATGATAATTTTCGCGATCTTTTAAAAACCATCAAAAAAGGAAATAGGAGGTCAAACATCAACACTTGGTAATGAGGGTGTAATTTCCATTAACCAACAATAAGGTCTATCATATGGCACTTTCAAAGAGACAACGGCGCACACTGAAGAAACACGGAATATTAGATGAACGCGACCAAGTACCACAGAGAGGCATGAAACTAGCGAATATTGTACCTAAAACATTAACACAACAAGAGACATTCGACTCTTACGATGAAGGCAACCACTTACTACTACACGGCATGGCCGGCACAGGTAAGACCTTCATATCACTTTATCTTGCGCTCGATGAAATCTTCAGTAATCAAGGCGAAGATAACTGTTACGACAACATTACAATTGTAAGAAGTGTTGTCCCTACCCGAGATATCGGATTCCTTCCAGGCAAAGAAAGCGACAAAATAGGAGTTTACGAGGAACCTTACAAAGCAATTTGTAATGAACTCTTCGGCCGTGGTGACGCATATGAAATACTAAAGCACAAACGTCTGGTGCAATTCATGTGTACATCGTTCGTCCGGGGCTTGACATTGAACAACTCAATTGTTATAGTGGATGAAGTAAACAACATGAATTTTCATGAGTTAGATTCACTCATAACAAGGATAGGCGATAACTGCCGAGTTATTTTTTGCGGTGATTTCAGACAAAGTGATCTTGTAAAGAGACAAGACAAAGAAGGTCTGATCCAGTTTATGAAGATTATTGATAGATTATCAAACTTCGATCACATTGAATTCACAGAGGAAGATATTGTGCGAAGTTTATTAGTGAAGGAGTATATCATTGCTAGGCAACAACTCGGACTTTGCGCTTAAACTATTTGAGCCTAAGATACTTAAACGAATAAACGAGGATGGTAAAAGACTGTACGTGACGGAATCGGGTGACAAATACACCTCCGTCACTACAGCTCTTTCTTACCTCAATAAAAAAGGTATTGCTATCTGGCGCGCACGTGTCGGTGAAAAAGAGGCAAACCGTATCTCACGCCAAGCATCTGTTGCTGGTACCGCGGTTCATGATATCGCGGAAAAGTATATGCTGAATATACTTACTGAAGAAAACCTAAACCCTATTGCTTGGACTACATTCAAAACTATCAAACCTTTTCTTGATGAAAATGTCGATGAAGTCTATGGTGTTGAATTGCAGATGTATAGTGACTCTCTCAAAGCGGCAGGTACTGCTGACTTGATTTGTCGATACAACGGTAAGAACACAATACTGGACTTCAAGACTTCAAAGAAACGCAAAACACGTAGTCAGATCAAAAACTACTTTATGCAAGGCGCTGCGTATGCCGACATGGTCGAACAACATTATGATATGAAAATAGACCAGATCGTGATACTGATGGCTGTTCACGATTCGAATGAACCCGTGGTCTTCACCGAGGAACTATCAGAATGGACACCCATGACGCGAAAATTCTTCGACCTCTACAATAGAGGAATGTTATAACCACCTACTGGATATAACCATCTATTATCGATTTTTTCGATCAAAATGTGTAAAATTTACGAAAAATTTCATGAAAAAAGTTAATTTTTTTTCGGAAAAACTTCAATAAAATCAATAACTTACAATCGCTGGAAAAGTCGTTGGAAATCAATGACTTACGAGTTGACATTTTCACCGAACTCCTGTAGCCTCCTATCCGTAATCTGATGAAAGAGGATTGATTTGATGATTAATTACGTGACTGGTAACGCCTACACTGGAAAGAATGCTGACATACTTGCTGAGTATGAGTCTGAAGGATTTCTCACCTTCATGCAGGCCAAGTCGATTGGACGCCGCGTGGCGGCAGGTACTGGTATTGAGTTGGTGCGAGTCGTAACGAAGAAGGTCGAAGACCCCACGACTGGAGAGACCAAGTTTAAGAAGGTTCCCAAGCGTTTCTGGGTGTTCCCGATTGAAGAAACCACTGAATTGGAGGCTGCGTAATGATTGAGACAGTTGAACAGTTTTTGGCGCGAGGCGGCAAGATTCATGTCTTGCCTGCTCAGAAGGCAAAGAAGTCTCTGAGTCTGTCTCGCAGGATTGGTTTCAAAGAATCATACTACAATGTTGGTCGAAAAAAGACTATTCACCGTGAACTTGCTAACAAGAGGGCTGCGTAATGACTGAAGCAAAACTGAAAATGTACAAAACCGCGTTTTCACCGGAGTTCAATACCTATGTTGGTATTGTTAATGTCTTCTTTAATGAAGAATGGGATGAATGGTGCATTCAAGCGCGCCTGTGCGGCCAAGAGATTGGTGCTCCGTTGTACACCTTCACTCCGTTTGATTTGACCGACTATTGTCTGTGAAATATTCACGCTCGGTTTTGTGAACCAGTTCACAGACAGGTGCGTCTGGTTTTGATATAATACTCCCGTAATTTGATGAAAGGACATTGATATGAAAGCAATTATTCAAACCCAAATCCGCGAAAACTACGGTGCCCACGACTGGGATGGCGAGGGCGAGTGCCCGCAGTACTGGAAGTTCAAAGGTGGCAACACCTACATCTTCAATGTCTCCATCGAGGAGAACGTGGACCCCGAGTGGTGGGCGCGTGTTGAGGCCGCTATCACTGAGAAGAGTGAGGCGTGGGAGGAGTACTCAATCGGCGAGACTGTGGTCGATGACATCGACTTTCGTGTCGAGGACCACTGTGAGGAGTGGGATACTCCGTACTTTGGTACTGTGAAGGAGGACCGTGTGTCCTTCCACCGCACCACCATTAACGGTGAGTACGGCTATATGCGCCATGAGATTGCGAAGCAGTTTAGTGCTTATGATGTGCTGAACGATGGCACTCGGGTGCATCATGGTGTCTCTTATGAGATGGTAAATGGCGATGTGGTCCTTTACAAGGACCTCAGCGCGTGGTTTGACAAGTATGCTCCTCAGGAGGCAGCGTAATGAAAATCGAAAAAGCAAGTGAAAAACTGGATGCTTTGAATGAAGCAATGAACTGTATTCACTCCGTCAACTCTGTTCGACCTGGTGCAGTGTCGAATGATACCATTAGATTGATAGCAGAATTGCGTGTTGATCTGATGGATATAGTTGATGAAGAGAACGCATTTGTTGAGGAAACAGCGTAATGTATTACTTTTATAATGCGCCTAAGCAATTGATTGATTCATTACGTGATTCTGATTGGCATCCTTCTGACATTGAACAATACTGTAAATACTACAGCAATAAAACACGCGCTTCAGAGAGAGGCGGCATGAACGGCTCTCGTGACTCTGACCGTATGAAGGTGTACAGGTCAGAATGGGCGATGCAGCGAAAGATGAAAGATTCGATTAAGAATTTCAAGTCTATCAATGAAGCTGAGAAACGAATGAAACAGATACTTAATTCCAAGTTGTGGAATGAGTTGTCGAACGGTCGATCAGTGTCTTTGATCGATAACAAACGTATGGGTCGCCGCACCGCTGGTCGTTCGTGGGGACACATGATAGAGTTGTCAACCAAAACGGGTCTCGATGAGTACACCATGATTCATGAAATGACTCACTGTTTACCCAAGTGTATGAATCACAGCGTACAGTTTCGAATTAACCTGTTGAAACTTGTTTCGCGATTTATCTCACGTGATGCAGCGCAATTCTTGAAATCTGAATTCAAATCACGTAAACTAAAACTATCACTGCCGAAACCCCGCGATCCTGAATCATGGTTGAAGTCTAAGCGACATATGGAGAAAGTTCGCGCAGCTCGTGAAGGAGTATAGTTATGGGTATGATGTTTACTAATTCGTATAAGTATGATATGTCTGGTCGAAAACGGAAGAAGAGTAAAACCCGTGGAGAAGTATATCAAAAATATCAACCGCCTTCGTTCAAACCCTATGTACCCACTAGCGTGTATCGCCGTGATTCTGGGTTTGATCTGTGTGCATCTCGCAGTACAGACAATGGAACTGCGCCACGCAGAGAAACACCTCGTTACACTGGAACGCTTGTTACTGGCATCGCAACAATGCACAAGTCAAACGCAGTTCCCGTAATCAATCAGCAAGAAGCGACCGATATCGCTCATATGAGGAGGTAATGTCGAAACGACCTGATAGTTTTTCTGAAGACGCAAACATTCTACCTTATGGCAGTAACATCAGTGCGCCTCAGATTGTCATTCCAGATGTTGATACCTTCAAAAACGAACGCGGTGTTAATGCAGCAAACTATTTTAAAGGCCGCATCGATGCATTACAGAAAGAGTATGATGAAATTGTTCGATTGGCTAAAGAGACCGAACTGGTCTACAACGCAAGGTACAATTTTATACCTAGAGTCGGTACAGTATATCATCTTTATTGGACTGGTACTGATCATATTCTAAGCATGATAGAGAACTGGGACCGTTTTGAGTTTGTTGGTAGTTTTGTGTTCACTGCTGATAATGTTTGGCAAAAAGTTTTCGAAAAAACTTGACAACGAACAATTTTTTTGAGATAATTAATCCATAGTGTGGTAAAAACTTAACTGAAGAGGAAATATATCATGGCACATGAAATTGAATTTGTAAACGGTCAGGCTCAAATGGCTTATGTTGGTGAGGTACCTTGGCACGGTCTTGGTGTTCAAGTCGGGGATGACCTGACTCCACAAGAGATGATGCAAGCCGCTGGTCTTGACTGGACTGTAGAGAAAGAGGATGTGTTCTATTCTCGCAACGGTGAGATGGTACGCGCACCTAAGCGTCAGGCGCTTGTTCGTTCAAGCGATAACAAGTATCTTGATATCGTTTCTGACAACTGGATTCCTGTCCAGAACGAAGAGGCGTTTGAGTTCTTCGATGACTACGTGAAAGCGGGTGGCATGTCAATGCATACCGCAGGTTCTCTCAAAGACGGACAGATCATCTGGGGTCTTGCGAAAGTCAACGAGTCTTTCTCACTGTTTGGTGGAAAAGATCAGGTCGATTCTTACCTGCTTCTGTCTAACCCTCATAACTACGGCAAGGGTGTTGACATTCGTTTCACTCCGATCCGTGTCGTGTGCAACAACACGCTGTCGATGTCGTTGAGTGGCAAAGCGTCTCTCGGCATCTCACTGAATCACCGTTCATCGTTTGATGCAGAGAAAGTGAAGATGGCGCTCAATGAAGCACACGAGAAGATGGACAAGTATCGCGAGATGGCTCAGTTCCTGAGCGAGAAGCGATACACTCAAGACTCTCTGTTTGAGTACTTCACTCGCGTCTTTCCTAAGACTTCTACCAAGTCTGGTGCTGTCTCGTTTGACGAGTTGATGAAGCAGTTCAAAGCAGGCGAGAAGGTCGCATCACGCAATGCTGTTGAGGCGATGGAGATTGTTGAGACCCAACCTGGTGCTGAGTTTGGTGCTGGTTCATGGTGGTCTGCTTACAATGCAGTCACGTACATGACCAATCACACCACAGGACACAATCCTGATACTCGTATGCAGTCTGTTTGGTATGGCACGAACAAGGATCGTAACATCAACGCCTTGGGTCTTGCAGTTGAGTATGCCGAAGCGGCATAACACTTTGGGAGAAACGGTGCAGGGAGAGACCTGCACCCTCCCTTTTTTTATAAATAGTATCGTTGTTCACTCAATTAGGAGAGAGAAATGTTCGAATTTATTATTTTTGTTGTTGTAGTTGGTGCTGTGTTGGGCGGTGCTTGGTTCTATAGACATCCGATTCTTGCCTTCATGGACATGGCAACGGACAAAGCTGATGAAGCTGTAGACGAACTCGCTGAGGAAGTCGAAGAGATCGAAGACAAGATCGATGAACTGAAGGCAACTCTTGGTGCGATTCCTTCTGCTGACGAACTCATGAAGATGACCAAAGACAAGATCGAAGAACTCGGTCGTGAAATTGGTGTTGAACTTGACAAGCGCAAAACAAAGGCAAAGATGGTTGCTGATCTTGAATCTGCTGCTAAGAAAGACGAGTAATTCGGATGCAATCAATTAATAATGACGCACTACAGTCAAAAGATGTTGCTAAGTTTCTAAAAGAAATAGAAATCATCCGGGGTAATTCAGAAGAAGTGAGTTACCTCGATGCTGTACTGCATTACTGTGAAAAGAAGGATCTTGAAATAGAAAGTATCGGCGATTTTATTCGTAAGAATGCATTATTGAAAGCTAAACTTCAAGAAGATGCTGAATCACTAAACTTTCTGGAGAAGTCTTCGCAATTACCGTTATGACACCATTTGATGCGTATAAATTATTTCATGCATTGAAACTTCACTTTACATCAGACAGTTATGATTACTTCAAGTATAGTGGAGTTATCAATGCAAGTGTGACAAAATTTGAAGTGAGAAAAGATAAGTATCACTTCTATAAATTATCAAAGAAAAAAGATTTAGATATGTATCTGGTATCATCATTCATGAAGAAACCAGACTTGTGGGTCGGTGATCTTTTTTCTGAAGAATATAAATCTGCATTCGCCGACATGCAGAAAAGAATTCAGTCGATGGAGTATATCTTCAAGACTGAAATGTCAGAGTTCGATTCATTAGATGACGCACTGACAGTAAGAGATGGTGAATGGCCTAAGATTGTATTTGCATACAAACGAAAGGCAGTATCACCAGAAACGATGGTAATCATTCAGAGAGTCGTGAAGTGTTTCGACTACTGGGATGCACAGATTGATGACAAACTGTTGTGGCCTAGAATGAAGAAAGGTATTGAGAAGTACGCACCCTTCATAAACTCAAAGATAGATTATCATAGGTACAAACAGGTTTTGCTTGACATATACGAGTAATACCTGTAGAATACACTGTATACATTATGAATAATGTGGACAAGAAAATACACTGTTTATACATTGTTAATACAAGGAAATACATATGACAAATTCGTTTTCACAACTCAAGAAGTCTCGTGCTTCACAATTCGAAAAACTCTCAGCAGCCGCTGAAAAGACACAGAGCAATAACAACTCTGGCGGTGCTGACGACCGATTCTGGAAACCTACAGTAGATAAAGCCGGTAACGGTTCTGCTATCATTCGTTTCCTGCCTGCACCGCAAGGTGAAGAAGTTCCTTTTGTTCGATACTGGGACCACGGTTTTCAAGGACCTGGTGGTTGGTACATTGAGAAGTCATTGACCACTATTGGTCAAGATGATCCTGTCTCAGAGTATAACTCTAAACTGTGGAACTCTGGTATCGATGCTGATAAAGAAGTCGCTCGAAAACAGAAACGCCGTCTGCATCACATCAGCAACATCTATGTTGTGAGTGATCCTGCGAACCCTTCGAATGAAGGCAAGGTCTTTCTGTACGAGTACGGTAAGAAAATCTTCGACAAGATCAATGATCTGATGCATCCTCAATTTGAAGATGAAGATGCGGTCAATCCCTTTGATCTCTGGGAAGGTGCAAACTTCCGTCTTCGCATCCGTCAAGTAGAAGGTTATCGCAACTATGATAAGTCTGCGTTCGATTCTCCCTCTGCATTGTTTGATGACGATGAAGAACTTGAATCAGTATGGAACTCCGAACACGGACTCAATGAGTTTGTTGATCCAGCTAACTACAAGTCGTATGCTGAACTCTCTGCAAAACTTGCAAAGGTTTTGGGTGAAGCACAGGTACAGACGAGTGCTGAATCATATGATGAAGAAGATGCGCCTGCTTGGACACCGCCTGTTGCACAACCTAAGGTTCAACAGATTCAAGAACCTGAAGAACCAAAACAACAGAACTTTGATGATGATGACGAGTCTCTAGATTTTTTCAAGAAACTCGCTGCTGAATAAATCGTTCTGGTGATTTTGAACCCCGCTTCGGCGGGGTTTTTTATGTGTAGTGAGTCTGTTGACCGTAAGTATCAGACGTTCTTCTATGAGGATGCGGCCTCTCGACATTTGATTTTGGACCTTCACCTGATCTAGCCGATATTGGTTGTGGCGCTCTACGCGGTGATGAAGGTACGATGAAAGGAAGAACCATCGCTACTTGATCTTCTGATGATTTATTGACGAGTCGATGTTGACCAGTGTCGTTTCCTTCTTCATCAACAATCGGTTCTATTCTATATTCTTCAAAACCTAATTCTTCAGCGCCTTCTTTTGCTTCACTTATTGAATTATAAATTAAATCCTCAGGCTGAATATTAGTTGCTGACATTGGTTTGTAGTTATCAACCAATTGACTTGTTTCTGTTTCAGGTGTAGATGTTGCAACAACATTAGATTGACTTGATTCTGTTTCAGGTGTAGATGTTGGAACAACATTAGGTTGATTTGTTGTCGGTGCTCCAGATTGATCCAGAGGTATTACCCGATATGGTCCCATGTCTTCATCACCAATCGGTTGTATTCTGTATGATTGATAACCGAGTGATTCAGCGCCTGCTCTTGCTTCACTTATTGAATTATAAATTAAATTTTCATTATTTTGATTTGTTTGATCAACAATAAATTCTTCATTACCTATAAAACGTATTTGGCCTGTTCGTTCACCGTTCTCATCAACAACTGGTTCTATTCGATATGGCGCACGATTACCTCCAGGTGTATATCCAATTCTTTGTAGTCCTTTCAGAGCATGTGCTGCTGCTTCTGGCGTATTGAAAATTAATTCTTCACCAGACTTCAATTTTTCGACTCGCCAGTTTGCCGTTGACGTTTCTGTAATCATGTCGAACACACTATCAACACCTTTTACTCCTAAGGCATCGTTCAACGCAGAAGTTATTGGTCGACCATATTTTTCTTCATATTCCTTACTTAATTTATTATATTCGTCTATGTTAGGAGTATTATCACGGAAGAACGCTATAATATCTTCTGGTGCTTCTGAAGTATCGAATACGCCTTCACCTAACAGATCGCCTAGTAATTCAACTCCTTGTTTATTACCATACTTTCTTTTCATTTCCTCTACACTGGTAGCAGAATCGATAGGAATTGATTCGCCTGCGATAATCGAATCGCTCATCGCTGACAAACCTTCTTTCAATCCAGTATGTTCATATAAAAGTGTTCCAACAGCATAACCCGCGGCACCAGCAGCCGCAACGGCAGCAACAGGCGCCATGGCGGCGGCAACAGCAGCACCGCCCGTTGCAACCGCCCCAGTACCGAGAGTTGCGGCCGCGCTGCCTAATAATGCTGTTGCGCCGGTTGCTGTTGCTGCGAGATTTAATGCTCCTTGAGTTCCATCGTCTTCAAAAAGAAGATCGTTGGCAAACGAACCCAATGCAGTATCGTCATCAAAAACTTCATCATCGTCTTCTTCACCGTCAGCAATTTCTTGAAGACCATCACCTAAGTAATATGAGACAGCACCAACGGCGGCACCGAGAAGACCCAAACCTAGTGCCTTGAGTCCTGTTTTAACTGCTTCTTTCGCAGTTTCTATACTTGTTGCAATTTTACCTTTTTTATTTTTTCCTTCTGATGCGTTTTCATCTGCTTCTCTCTCAGCATCAAGTATTGATCTACGATTTGCATCGGAAGCTTCTAGTACTGCTTCTTCAATTCCATCTAACCGAGAATTAACTCCGCCAATTTGCGTGTTTAGAAGTTGTAGATTTGCTGCTGTTCTGAGAAGAGCACGTTGTATGCCGTCAATTTCAGGTGATGTTACTGATATTTGTGTAAGTTCAGGTACAATTAACTCACCTTGCTCATTATCAAACATCTCTTCGATGTCGTATTTAATGGCAAGATTATCAGTTGTTATAAGCGTGGTTTCTCCAAAATTAACATTCATCTGCACATCGCTGAGTTGTCTCACATGTGCTGGAATATTTTTAATCATTGAAGAGAAATCAATGAGAGTAACAGAAGAAGACGATGATTCTGCGCTACCGCCGCTGACTGCATTTTCACCCATTTCGACATCTTCAACACCACCGGTTTCTTTACCGCCACCCATCATGCTACCTAAAGCACTACCAAGAAAACCTATTGCGCCGCCTCCGCCGAGTAATCCTCCGCCGGCCAAAAATCTTTTTAACATACCGGGGCTTTTAGCGGCCGTTCCCATGGTTTGAGCAGCGCCTTTCGTGCCCCTTATAAGACCGGTTACCTTACTAACTCCGCGTCCTATTGCTGAGGCACCTCTTGCTACTCCGCCCAACACTGCTGCTACCATTTATTTTTTCTTCCTTTCTTCTTCTTCTTTTTTAACCTTCTGTACGAGCATGTCAACATACAAGTCTCTTTCAAAAGGTAACATGTTTTCTATCTCTGTTAATGTAAACTTGTGATACTGAGTCACATCAAAATTTAATTTATAATAATGATAGAGGTCTAAGTGACTCAGCCCAAGTCGAAAAAATCGTCAAGACTCCTGAAAATCACTTTCTTTTCTTTACCTTCACTGTTGTTGTAGGTAACGATGTGATTAATCTTAGGCACTGCGGAGAAAAACTCTGTCATCTTAACGTATTCTTTTCCTGAGAGACTGTCCAAAAACTCTTCTCTCTCTTCTGGTGTTGAGTCCATCCAAGGAAAGGTATCGTCTTTCGTGAACACATAATCAACACAATTTTCAACCATGTTATACAGTAAGTCTGTAGACGATTTAATGCCCATCAATTTATCTGACAATGAGGCATCAGGATATTTCATCACGACACCAATGTCTTCAGTGATGAGAATTTTTTTATCAACATTTTCTGGAAACTCAACTTCAACTTTATCTAAATTCACTTCGATCTCATACTTAATTCCATCATCTTTATCTTTGATATTAAATCTACAGATATTTCCTACCGAAGCAGAACGAAGTTTAATGAAAAAATATTCCAAATCAAATAGAGGTATTTTGTTAACATCAAAACCTTCGCTTAAAATGCAATTCGACACAACTTGTTTAACTGCGTTTACAATATCGATTTTATCACCAGATTCTTTTGCCATCAGTAGAATTTTTTCTTCTTTGACTTTAAATGGCCTGTATAGAATCTTTTTTTCTGTTGAAGGTTGTGTCATTTCATATGTCACTACATCAAGCTTCGGTAAAGTCATAATTTAACTCCATTAATTAATACATTGTCCAGTTTACATATCTATAGGATACATTTATCTTAGTTCTTTCATCGTTTGTTCCCCAACCAAGTTGTGTTTGGTCAAGTGAAATTGGATAAACATCTACTAGTTTTACCGTCTGTACGGTCTCGAGCGTTGCAGGATTTTTTATATAGATAGACATTTGACATTTATAGTCATCAAAGTAATAAGCGCCGCCTGGTTTTGCTTTTGATCCTGATGTATTAACGACACCGGTCAAGTCTGCTATATTGTCCATCCATCTGAATAACGCTTTTAACATCTCTACATTATCGTCTATAACATGTGTCATTGATATTTCTTGTGGATTAAAAACGTAGGGAATATTATAAATTTTACCTGTGCCGTAAGGTTTATGATTGTCTACCGACATAAAAGAAGCACCGGGTAATGAAACCTGTTCGGTTCTGAATCTTAAATCATATGGTCCATCGGCTGTTCTATCTGATGATCTATACGCGGCACCTGGATTTGTGATAAAGACCTCATACGCCCACGGCTTATGGTAATTGCCTTTGCTTATTTTGCCTTTAAAATCTTCTATTGAAAGTCCCACTATCCTCTCCTGATCATTTGTCTAGATTCTCTCCAGACTGAATTCTTTTTCTGTTTACGGAATCTTTCTGTTGGTAAAAACAATGCTATGTCCCATTGTTCTTCGGGTATCCACAACAAGCGTGAACGCAAATTTGTTGTTAAATATCTTTTTACCGTTGGTTTAAAATACTTAAACTTAGCTGCGCTGTTTAACAATGCATACGATGATCTTAATTTTTTCGACTCTCGCATATTATCACTTCTTTCGATTGTGTATAATCGATCCATCAATCTCGCACGGAATAAAGGAGGTAAATAATGCATATTCATACCTAGAAAACCGTCTTTGTATCTCTCCATCACAAAGATCAAAGGAAATATATCGTAGTAAGGCAATGTCTCTTTATGTTTCGGATCGTACTGAAACATATACATACGCCCAACATCAAGTTGTGTTATTTTACTATAGAGATTCGGCCTTGCTTCAGTGTGTCGAATGATTTGTTTCGGGTTGACATCACTTACTTCCGATGCTCTATCACGAAACCAATCGCGTGCCTCTTCAGTACCAGGAGTAATACCAGCAATTTTGCCTTCTTTAGCAATTTTTTGAAAGATATATGTTGTCATTTAGTTACATGTCTCCGCATTACTCTGAACTAATTCATTTCGTATGCGGCATTGTTCTCTTTCTACTAAATCTAAACGAGCTTGTTCAGCGACCGATAATTCTCGTGCTTTCATTTCATCTCTGTAGTATTTTGCCACTTGTGCATATCGCGTTGATTCACTCATTAAAATGCGTGTACGGAAATCCTCTTCGACCGATTCCACTTGTCTATTCTGTGGTGATTGATCAAGAGCCAATTCATTATCGTCAATATACATTGCATCAATAAACATCCATGCACTGAAGACCGCACCAACGAGAAACACCCATGTACGGATCGTTTTATCTTCGAATTCGATTGTTCTTTTAGTCATTTTTTGAAAATGCCTATTTAAATATGGTTTATTTATATAAATAGTTTAGAACTTTAATCCTAATTCGTTCTCTGTCATGATCATAAATTTCCAGCCTCTATCTTTACAGAAACTCTCTGCTGCCTTCCATTTTGCAGTATTGACTCCCCATGTCTTTACTTCGTATAAATAGGACTTGGTTAGTTTCTTTTTTGGTACAGGTTCTTTTGTTTGATTATAGGGCTTGATCTCTATCAACGACACAGATTTTTTACCTTCGCGATCAATAGATTTAACCCAGAAATCAGGAAAATATCTGTGAACTTTACCATCAATGGGAGAACGATAAGGCACAATTATTTCTTCACTGTTCCATTGTAATATATCGGGATGCTTGTCAAGGTAAGACATGAAATACAGTTCCCAACGACTTCTATAAATAATATTAGTAGAGTCGCCACGATATTTATTAGGATTTTGTGGTCGAAATTGACCTTTGTATGTTTTCATAAATCTATTTATAAAAGGTAAACGCATGGCATCGCCAGACAATTCAATCAAAAATAACGGCGCACACATAACGAAGTTCAAAACTGATTTGACAAATCAAGAAATTGCTCAGTTATCTGTTATTAATGGAACTTACTACAATCCACAGAGTGTGAGTAGCGCAATTGATTTTTCTCTGAGACAACAAAATACAAAAATGAAAAATCAAAGACAAGCGGCTGCAACATTAGGTGCTAGTCTTTTAAATGCTGGTGTGACAATTAAAAACACTTCTGATCTTATGATAAACGGATTAACTAATCCAGAAAAATTCGGTAAGAAGAAAGAAAATCTTGTAGATCAATTAAGTTATGGTTCAAGACCAAAACCAAGAGCTAAAGACAATCCTTATACGAAAATGAAAAGTACTAAAGAAAGAATTGTCGGCATTTCAGACTTGAATTATACAGGAACAATGTTTCCCCCGGATCTGGCGAAAAATGCTCCTTCGTATATTGAACTTCAGTTCTATTCTTATTATAGACCAAATCCTATGGCTGAAGGTACTACTGAGCCTGGGGTCAAAATTCAATTTCCTATGCCACAAAACTTCACGCAAAATTATAGTATAAGACTTGATCAGAAAGATACTGGTTTTTATGGTGATATTGTAAATCAGACTCAGAACGCTGGCGTAGGATTAGCGAACGCTCTGAAGACCGGTAAGATGCCAAGTGGAGAAGAGTTTATAAACAATACTGGCGACTTGCTTAAAAACGCAGGCCTGCGAGGAATGATGATGGGCGTTGATGTACTTGATACGGTAGGAATCTCAGGTCTTGCAGGTGCTGATAGCGGGTCTGCTTCTGGTATACTTACGCAATTCATGGGCGCTGTACCAAACCCTCATGCTAGTGTGTTTTTCAAAGGTATGGATTTACGTCAATGGTCATGGGTTTGGAAATTTGTACCTAGAAGTGAATCTGAATCGAATACAATCAAAAAAATTCTTGATTTAATCAAAAGATTGGTTCTTCCACAAACAGATGGTAGTCTATTAAAATATCCGTACATGATACAACCGAAAATCATAGGTGATGAAAAGGGTGTCATGGGCACTTTTAACATGACAATGGTTAAGAATTTAATGATAAACTTCACACCTGAGGGCGGTTCTGCATTTTTTGTTGACGGCGCTCCCGTTGCTATAGAATTGACTATGGAGTTTCAAGAAATTACTATACAGACTGGTGGAGAACAAGGCGGTGGTAGCGGCACTCAATCTGAAAGTACTGATCAATCTTCTGGTGACGGCGGCAACACCACTGGTTCAGATGCAGGAGCACCATAATGGCACAGAATTCAGAATACTTTAGAAAGTTTCCCACCATCGAATACGATGGTACGCTTGTAAAGAACTTACTGCGTAGAGTAGATATTAGAACTGACATTAGGTCGTTGTTGACTGAATTTTATGCGTACACAATGAGCGATGGCGAAAAGATTGAACACATAGCGCACGACTACTACGATGATATTGATATGGACTGGCTTATCTACCTGACAAACGATGTAATCGACCCCTATTATGACATTGTTATAAAAGAAGAATTGTTTGAGGATTTTATTGTCAAAAAATATCAGTCGAAAAGACGCGCATTGAGAAAAACAAAATCATATGTAAACAACTATGAATCTGATGTTTCAACATTGTCATCATCGGCATATGAAGCTTTGACGGGTGATCGTAAGAAATATTGGGAACCTGTATACGGTGTTAATAATAGAATAATATCATACACTCGTTCTAATGAAGACTTCACTGCATCAACAAATATGATTGTTAATCTCGACTTCACATCACCATCGACTGGCAATTTTCAGGTCGGTGAAGTGATTAGTCTTAGTTCAAACACGAACGCCACAGCGGAAGTAACATGGGCGAACACAACATCAATCACAATACAACATGTGAACGGTACTTTCGAAACAAACACCAATTACAATATAATAGGCGATGAGAGCGCAGCAACAGCAACCGTGAATTACGATTCTTATAATAAAATAACCGATGTCATACCTTCTAACGAACAGGTATATTTCAGCCGACTTTCCTTTTATGATTATGAAAATGAATTGAATGAATCGAAACGATCTATATACCTAATATCATCTCTGTATAAGAGGATGTTTAGTACTCAACTTGATAAAATTATGAACGAAGGATAAAAAACAATGTCGCAGAATGACGAAGGTCACGTCCGGATTGAGGGAGAGCAAATTATAATGACCTCCTTTGACGGATCAAAAGATATGAATATCTATCCATATCTGTCTGGTTTTGATATTGAAGAGTCAATATACAACTCGACTTATACTGCTGTTTTCTATTTCAATGATGGTGTCGATCTTATTGATAACTTTCCTATTCTTGGTGAAGAATGGATTGACTTAACATTTTATGTTACTGATATGGCTAAAAAGACGTATAGATTTTTTGTACAGTCTGTTGAAGGTCAGAAAACTAATAACATGTCTATCAAGAATCAATTCGCATTATCGTGTACTTCTGAAGGTGAAATAAACAGTGCGAAAGAAGTCTATACGAAACGTTATGGTTTTCCTGAAAAGAAAAAATATCATGAAATTGTTGAAGAAATTGTAACTTCGGATTGGACTTCCGGCGGCAGTCTTGTAGAGTTTGAAACAACAACTGGATTTTTCGATTATGTTTGCAATGAAATAAGACCTCTTCAAGCAATTGATCTTGTAAAAGAGAGAGCGGTATCAGAAACGAACATATCATCTGCTTTTTACTTCTTTCAAGACCATCAAGGTTATCATTTTGTCACCGCAGAAAAATTTACTGGTCGACCAGAACACGGACCATACAACTTAACGACTGTGAATAGAGAAGAGTTAGGCGTTGTCAATTTAAATAATATATTGGCATTTGAAATCACTGGTCATGGTAACACTATTCAATTATTGAAAGCGGGCGGCCTTCGTAATGTTGTTAAAGAGTTTGATATCTTCACAGGTTTGTACTGTGACAAATATGAATTTTTGCCTCCTGATGTTGAATCTTACAAGAAATTTGGTTCTTATGCGCCTTATCATACACCACCTTTTGATAATTGGGCGAAGTCTACACCAGCAACTGTCAAGTATGTAGCGAAAGATGGAACAAGATTTGAAAACTTGCATAACGAGAATATTAAATGGAAGAGACCGTACATAGAGAGACTCGGTGATTATGGTGCTACGATGAAAGTATACGGCAATTCCAATATTAATGTAGGCGATAAAGTAAAGATGGACTTATCACAAGTAGCTTATCACGATAGTGAAGTGCCTAGAAAATATTTTAATGGAACATTTTTTATTGATAGTCTAAGGCAAACATTTTACAAGAGAGATACAGCGCAATTTGATTATTTTATGAACATGTCACTAGCTAAATCACACTTCGGCGGAGAATAGAATGGCTTATTATAAGTTAGGTGAACAGTTTCAGTGGTTTGTCGGCCGAGTTGTTAACATAACCGATGATGAATATAGATTAGGTCGAGTACAAATTCGAATTATAGATTCGCAGACCGGTGAAAATCTAGGTAAAGGTTCGGGTTCAAAAGGCATCGAAGACGAACAGCTGTTGTGGGCGTGGCCTGTCTCCGCAATTCAGTCTGCTAGTTTACATCAAGCAAAACTAAAAGAGATCGAACAGTTTGCAGTGCCCGAATGGATCGGCGCAGTTGGTTTGTCACCGACCGGTATTGCAAAAGGAACATATGTATTCGGTTTCTACCTTGACGGTATGGAAAAAAATATACCACTGATATTCGGAACATATCACAAGAAATCTGTATTGCCTGAGAAAGATTCAGAAGGCGGCACACTACTTCAAACAAAAGAAACACCGCCGATTGAACGACAAGAGTGGGATGTTGCACCGCTTGCACAAGGTGACTTTACTGATCCGCAAGGCAAAGAGGTAAAAGGTCAAACACTACCAAAAGAACCTTACAAAAAAACGGAATTTAAACGTAATAAAAAAGCTAACGAACCTGAGTCAGCATATAAAGCGCAGTATCCGTATAATACAACGTATACAACAAAGTCTGGTCATGCAATAGAACTTGATGATACACCAGGTTACGAAAGAATTCATATGTGGCATAAATCAGGTTCATATGAAGAGATTGCAAATGGTGATGACTTTGAAGGCAGAAGAGTCAAGAGAACGAAAGGCGATGATCAGTCTATCGTTGATGGCGACAACACAAAAATTGTTTCAGGTGAAGAATGGAATGAAATCAAAGGTAATGCATATACAACTGTTCTGAAAAATAATAGTCTTCATGTTGCTGCGAGTTCAACTGAAGTTGTGGGTGCGGGTAAAACCACGGTTGTACGAAAAGATAATACGACCGTAGTTTCCGGTGGTAACTTTGTGGTCAGCATAACGGAAAATGATGGTGATGGCGGTGATGCACTCATCACAACATCAGGTAACGTAAAAATTAATGCAACTGGTGGCATAACATTACAGGGACCTGTGACCATTCAAGGCCATCTATCTGTTACTGGAGGCATTTCCGATAAAACAGGTGTGACCGGCGCCGCGAGTTTCCCGAGTGGAAGAATTATGATTGTCAAAAATGGAATTGTAAAGAGTTTAAACGGATAGTATAGATCATGGCAGAAGAAAATCCCAATACACCAACAGATCCTACGGCCGCGGCCGATCCATGCGCTTCGAATGGACCTTTGGGCAATGTATCGATTGCGGATAATAAAGATCAAACTGAATATCCCGATAGTGGTAGTGGTTTATCTCAAATAGCAACTGAGATTAATAATGCCGCTGCTGCATTAGAAGCGATGACCGATTGTGAAGCAATTAAAGAACTTGTAAAAGACGCTGTATCTGATATTGTTGATCTTACTGCTGAAATTGGTTCTGAGATTGCCGAAATACTTAGCACATGGTTACCTATTCTAAATATACCTAGTAATCCGTTGAAGATTATTAAATGGGCCATTAAAGTAGCGACTGGTCCTGCCGGCGCACAGATTTTTGCGATTGTACTATTAGCGATTGAACTCGCTGCGGTTGCAGGCGCAATTGCGAGAATGGCCGGCGCTGTGTCAACTGCCGCTCAAAATTTAAAAGATTGTACAGAACAAGCGTTGTTAGATGCGTTAGATGATATAACATGTAACTTATTGGGTGACGCAGAAGAATTACTTAATACAGTGGACACTATTATTGGTCAATATGAAGCATTAGGTGATTTGAAAGGCGCTGATATACTTGCTCTTGCTGGTGAAGTAAATCCTGATATTCAAGCAATTGCAGATTCCATAACTAGCATTGACTCGTCTTTTAACGCTACAGAGAGTGAATTAAATAGATTGAAAGGTTTAGGTGGTTAAACATGACTACTTTAAATGATAAAATACAAGAAATGATACAACGCGCTGATGCTACAAAAGTTTCAGCAGAATCGTTGAAAACTCAACTTGAAACAGGCTGGGCGAATACCATATATTATGCAACAAGTGTTTGGTTCGATGTTGGATACTATACAAGTAATACCGAGTTTGAAGAAGATCAAGAACTCTCTGGAAACAGAATAACAGAGTGGCAATTAAGACCTGCTCATAGAAATCAACGATCTTTGTGGTATGATAACCACACGTTCATGGATACTCTTGGTACAACAACGATTACAAGTAAAACAGGAATCGTAATTCAGGCTGGTTATGATTCCACACAGAAGAAAGAAAAAGCGCCGCCATATGACGGCGAAGTAAAGAATTTTATAATCGATGTTGCCAATAATTTGATCATAGATGTTGTAAATGATTTTCAAATTTCAGGATCAGACGGAACAATCAATTGCACATTACTTGATGTAAATGCTAACGTTGATATATCAGGCACTTTAGCGGTCGGCGGTAATACAACGATTGGTGGAACCGCATCAATTACCGGTAATACATCGATTGGTGGGACTGCATCAATTACCGGTAATACAACGATTGGTGGAACCGCATCAATTACCGGTAATACATCGATTGGTGGGACTGCATCAATTACCGGTAATACAACGATTGGTGATGCTCTTACTGTAGATGATTTGACAACATTGAATAATGGATTGGTCGTTTCAAACAATTCTATTTTCCTACCTGATACCGGTGAAGGAACAACCGAAGGTGAATTCATTTTCGACACAGTTGATAGTGAAGTAAAAGTTTATTCAGGCGGTCAATGGAATACAGTTTGGCCGTCATATGTTTCATTTAGTTCGAACGGTTCAGTTACGACTGTTCAAGGTGACAGAGGACCCAGGGGATATACTGGATCGGCAGGCACAGCAGGTACAAACGGAACAAACGGCACGAACGGCACGAATGGTATAGATGGTGCAGACGGTGCTCAAGGTCCAATTGGTTACACTGGTTCTGCCGGTGATCCCGTGGGTTATACGGGATCAAGAGGTGATCCGGGACCCGCAGGTGCCGCAGGTCCCGCAGGAGGTTATACAGGTTCAAGTGGTGCAACTGGATATACTGGTTCATCTTCTAGAGTAAATGTTTCAAATACTGCGCCAGCTTCTGCTGTAAACGGCGACATGTGGTTCGATAATGATGATGGTTTGTTCAGTGTATATTATAATGATGGCGATAGTTCTCAATGGGTTGTCGCTGCAGGCAAACAGGGCATACAAGGTTATACGGGTTCTGCCGCAGCTGATGTCACTGTTGATTCAAACAGGTATGATTTAACTGCGGCAAAACCACTTCGACTGCCGAGACTGACAACAACAGAACGCAATGCTGTTACAGCGGTTGCGGGTGATATTATCTGGAATACAACTGATTCGCAAATACAATATCACAACGGTTCAACTTGGACTGCCCTATAAATAATAAAAATATATAGGTATTTAAATGGCTACTAAAATTTTAAGAGAAAATGAAGAGTATAAACTAAATAGTAAAGCTGCTGATATTTTTAGTGACTTCAACCATTTCTTCAAAGCCAATCCGTTTACCGGCGATATCGGTAGAAAAACACAATCTGAGGCTGTAAAACAGTCCATTCGAAATATCGTATTAACTAATAAATACGAGAGACTTAGAAATCCTCGGTTTGGTTCTAGAATATCACGTTTTTTGTTTGAACCATTTTTTGATACAAAAACCGGCGATGAGATAGCAGATGAAATAAGAAGCAGTATAGCCAAATACGAACCGAGAGCAGTTGTTGAAAAAATAACCGTGAGAAATAGTGAAGAACAAGATGCAATATCGGTTGTTCTCGTTTATTCTATTCGAAATGTCGAAAGACAAGAAACATTAAACTTAACACTTTACAGAGTTAGATAAAAATGGCAAACGCAGGCAACGAGTTAACCACACTAGACTTCGAATCGATTAAATATAATTTAAAAGAATATTTAAAATCGCAAGAAGTTTTTACCGATTACGACTTCGAAGGTTCAAATATTAATGTCTTATTGGATGTTCTTGCATACAATACGCAATTAAATGCATTTTATCTGAATATGATCGGTAGTGAAATGTTTCTTGACAGTGCGTTGTTGAGAGATTCGGTCGTATCACACGCCAAAGAATTGAATTATGTACCCAGATCATTTCGATCAGCGCAAGCAACTGTAAATATATTATTGTCTGACACAAGCGATAATGCCTCCGTTCTTATTCCGAAAGGCGCTGCATTTGCAGGTAAGACTGGATCAAAGAAATTTACGTTTGTTGTCGGTGACGATGTTGTCGCTGAAAGCACCGGTGTTACAAATCAATTTCAAGCCTTGAATGTAGTACTATACGAAGGCGATTATACATATGATTCTTATGTTACGAATGATGAAAATCCTGTCAGATATATTGCAACAAACAAAACCATTGACACAAATAGCATTACTGTTACTGTAGTTGAAGATAACGGATCAACAACTCTTCAGTATAAAAAAGCAGATAATCTATTTGGATTAGGATCAACATCACAAGTATTCTTCATTCAAGCCGCAGAGAATGACACTTACGAAATTGTATTTGGTGATGGTGTTATCGGAAGAAAACCTAAAGATAGATCCACAATCATTATACAGTATAGAAAATGTAATGGCGAGTTGCCGAACGGAATCAATTCATTTAATCCTACTGAGTCGATAGGCAACGCTACAGTAACAGCTATAACTACTGTATCTGCCGCGGCCGGCGGTGCAATTCCTGAGACAGTGGGGTCAATTAAATTTAATGCACCTCGTGCATTCACAACACAAGAACGAGTTGTAACAGCAGAAGACTACAAAACGTTGTTGTTGCAAAACTTCTCTGATATCAATGATGTGTCAGCATACGGCGGCGAAGAGGCGGTGCCTCCTAGATACGGTAAAGTGATTGTTGCGGTCGATTTGAAAAACACAGACATACTGCCGCCTTCACGTTCCGCTGAATACAAATCATTCATTAAGAGCAGAAGTCCTCTGTCAATTGACCCTGTGTTCGAAACACCAATTTATACTTACCTTAAAATCGACACAAAAGTTAAATACGATATTAACAAAAGTTCTCTGAGCTCGCAGAGTATTAAGAATATTGTTCTCTCCGCCATACAAAACTATAATCAAGTACAACTAAACGGTTTCAAGAAAACTTTTCATTATAGTAAATTCGTTAGTTCAATTGATAACTCCGATACATCTATTATTAGTAATGATACCACTGTTAAAGCAGTTAAAAGATTTGTACCTCAACTGCAAACAACAAATAATTATGTTATTGACTTTGGTATAAAACTTGATGACACTATTACGGTTTTACCTCCGATCCGTAAATCAGATGAAGAACCTATCGTCACATCTACAACGTTTGGTTACGATGGAAATCAAGTTGTTCTTGAAGATGATGGTGACGGTCTGATGCGTCTTATGGTTGCAAAAGGTAACGAATATCAGTTGTTGAAACTTATCGGCACAGTCAACTACGATACAGGTGTCATACAATTAGATTCTTTCAGTCCTTCATCGTTGAACTCTGAATATATTAAAATCTATGCAAAAACTTCTGAGTCTGATGTTTCATCAACAAAGAACATTATACTTTCAATTGCAAATGAAGATATTAGGATATTGGTCGAACAGGAACGACTCTAAATGAGAGATATAGAAAAATATATTAGTCCTTTAGTAAAGGATATGTTTCCCGCGTTCTATAGGGACGAGGGAGCACTCTTCATTACGTTCGTAGAAGCATATTACGAATGGCTTGAATCGTCTGGTCAAACTCTCTATCAAGCAAGAAATTTGACCAATTATCGTAACATCGATAAGACAATCGATGAATTTATTATTTATTTTAAAAACAAATATCTTCCTAATATTCAGTTTAATGTTGCGACAAACAAAGAACTGTTTATCAAAAACTCCCTCGACTTCTATCGTGCGAAAGGCACTGAACGTGCGGTAGATTTGTACTTCAAGTTGATATATGGACTTGAGGCTAAAATACAATATCCAGGTGACAACCTTTTTAGGCCTTCTGATAATACATTCATCAAAGTAGAATATTTAGAAATTGATGATAATAAAATAAATGTCAATCTTTTAGGTCAGTCGATTAAAGGTCAGAAAAGTGGTGCAACCGCATTTGCTGATAGATTGATCAAAGTTAAGAAAGGTTCTAGATTTATCACTGTACTGTTTATCACTGGCCGAGATAAAGATTTTATCACTGGTGAACAGATCGTAACAACAACACTTACAAATAATATAACCGCAAAAATTCTAGGTTCATTAAGTAGTGTTGACATTATACGATCTGATCCGAATTTTACAGTAGGCGAAACTCTCTCAATTGTCGATGGCACAGCTGCTGCAAAAGGCAAGAAAGGTAAACTGCGTGTTAATGAAATAGCCAACTACACAGGTGTTGTAAACTTTGAAGTCGAGAGTCCTGGTTGGGGTTACACAGAGAACGCAGAGATAATCGGTTCAGACAAAGTTATTACAGCAAATAACATAACCTTCACAGACACAAATTACTATGATGTAAATAGAATCACACGACAATTTGATACTGTTTTACAAGACAATGTTGTTTTTAATGTATCTGGGGCTACTTCTTCCGCTGATATTTATGATACGCCTCTAAACACAACTTTTATTGGTTATGATGTTGGCGGTAATACCGTATTTGAGGCAACATTAGTTGAAAAATTGCAATCAGCTGAAAAACTTAATTTTAATTATGATAACTCAACATATCCCGTTGTATGGGCGAACACAACTAGCGGCGACATAATTGATAGCATTGATGGTACTATATTATACAAATCAGGAGACAACACAGTATTTGTTGAATATACTAGTTATGTTGATAGTTCAACTTCTGCTGAAGTTATTGATTCTGCCAATACAGTTGAGATTGTATACACGACAACTAATCCAAATAATCTCGGAAGTATATCAAAAAATAGCATACTATATCAATTAGCAACTCTCAACGGTGTTGATACAATTGTAGCAAACGGCATTGTTACAGAAACCTCTCTTGTTGGAACAGATTATCAATTTACTTTACAACAAAATATAGGTGCTTTCAGAACAAACTTGCCGATGTACATTCAAGATGATACAAACAATGTACAATATACAATTGAAGAAATGAAACAGTTTAAGTTTGGTATTAAATTTCCTACAAGTGAGTCAGATAACTTTTTTAAATACGGAAAAATTAGAACAAAGAACAGACAAGGTGAAGACCTGACAACAACCTTTACTGCTGACACCGTGACTGGTTACGATACTGCTGCCACGTTTACAATCACATCGTTAGAAAATACACAGATTTACCGTGACTTTTATTCGAATACGGCCATTGATGCGATGACAGCGAACTTAGCGTCAACAATTGACTCCGCTGATTTTACATTATTAAATACAATCGATCAAGAGTTTACGTTTAATGATTTAACAATCGGCGGTATATCTGGCATTTCTATTACAAATCCAGGACAAGGTTACGCGGAAGATCCATTCTTTATTGTATATGAACCTTCAACCTATCATCTTGAGCGATATGATTATGAGATTGTTTACACTAATGAAGAACAGGCCTTTACAGTGGGTGAAATAGTCCAGACAACCGATTCGAATGGAAATAAGGTTGCAATTGCAGACGGCGGCGCACAAGCAAAAGTTATTGAAAACGATCAAGCAAATAGAAAGTTAAGACTGGTCAGAGTATCAACATACACGGATAGTTTTTCTGATGGTCGTCAATTCACAGCAGGTGATACGATTGTTGGTCTGTCTTCTGATATAGCAGATACAATTGAATCCGTTAATGAAAACAGAAGAGCGCAAAGAACAGGTACAAACGCAATCATTAATTCACCATCATTTTCCGGTAATGGTTTCATTACCAGTGTAAATGTTATTGATTCTGGTTTCGGATATTTCGAAGACGAAGAGTTAGAAGCTGAGTCTACTGATGATGTTACGAAGACAATTCGTTTCACAACTAACATTGAAAAACAAGGTATTGCGCCTGGATATAATCTAAATAGAAGATCGTTTTTGAGTTCTGATAAATACTTACAAGACAGTGATTACTATCAAGAATATTCTTATGAGGTCCTAACTTCTCTTCCTTTTGAGACCTATAAGAAAACATTAACGGATGTTCTTCATGTCGCTGGTACAAAACTCTTCGGCAGTTATTTTGCTACTGTTGAAAGTACGATTGGCGTCAACTTAACAACAAGTACAACAACATTCGATATATTATCAGATGGTATTTTTGTGAATGAAAATCAATTCTTCTCTCATACCATTTCATAAATTAAATTTATAGAGATTAACAATGGCAAAGAAAATTATACCAAGCGAATTTAGAACGAACCTGATTGATCAATTGGTAGAATCGATAAGTGAACCTGCTAATACTGTTTACTATTCTTTCATAGGCGATCATCTAAGTTCTGGTAGTACAGAGGAAGAAGTTGCTCAACCTATCGGATCACTTCGTTCACTGAAAACAAAAGCGTTTGAGAATATGATACTCGCGAAGAAATTGACCGCAAATGATATGCAACCAATGATCAAAAGATATAATTGGGTTGAAGGCACAACATATACAATGTTCGATGACAGAGATCAGGACATTCTTGACAAAAATTTCTTTGTTGTTGTTGACGAGTCGGCTTACAAACACGTTTACAAATGTCTAGACAACGCATCAAATACCGCTTCAACAGTAAAACCTTTGTTCAATGACATTACTTACGATAAAAATTATTTTGAAACTGAGGACAATTATTATCAGACGGCAGACGGTTATGTTTGGAAATATATGTACTCAATCACTTCGACAACGTTCGATAAATTTTCTACTGAAAAATATATTCCTGTTGTAGCAAATACTGTCAACGAAGATAATGCACAAGACGGTTCGATTGATGTCATTAAAGTTGTGACCCCAGGTAAGTACTATAACAACACAATCTCTGCGCGACTATCATCTGAAGATGTTTGGATCAATGGTAACAGAACATGGTTTAGATTGCCAGCAGGTTCTTCAACTGTTGAAGGTTTTTATGCTAACACAATAATGCATGTAATTACTGGTACTTGCGCTGGCGAATATAAACATGTAACAAATTCAAGGTTGATTCCGGGTACAGGTGTAATTGTTGAACTGGCTGATCCAGAAGGTGCAGGCGCAGATGAATTTTCTGTCAAACCTGATGCAACGACTGTCTACGAAATTAGTCCACGTGTTCAAATCATCAGTGACGGTACACAGACATCAAACGCACACGCGAGAGCAATCATCAATACAGCTGCATCAAACAGTGTTTCAAGGGTTGAAATATTATCATCTGGTTTAAATTATAGTTCAACCACATCATATGATGATGAAGTAATTACTGATGTGTTTGACAATTCTGACACCGCACTGTTTACTAAAGTTTTGAAAGGAACACCAGCTGATGAAAATAATGATTCTTCTGGTACAATTATTAATCCAATTGATGCACAGATTAGAGTGATACTTGGTCCGTCAGGCGGCCACGGTAAGAATCCTAAAACAGAATTGGGTGCTAAGTATCTTTGCATTTATAACAGATTTGAAAAAGATGAGAACGGCACAGTTCCCGCTGTTAACACATTTGGACAATTTGGTATTATCAGAGACCCGCTCTTTGCTGATATCGAAGTTGATTATGTCAAGATATCCGATTCTTTAGTTGCTGGTTCAGACGGAACTTTCTTGTTAAATGAAAAGGTTTATCAGATAGATAAAATTAAATTGCACAGTGAAACAACAGTTACAACGACCTCTACACTTGTCACAGCTAATGATAACGAAGCAAACTATGATGGTTACTTGAAAGCAGGCGATTGGATTTATCTTGTTGATGAGGCCAGCACCACATCACATTTTCTTTCTCAAGTCGTGACGGTTGGTTCAAATACATTCAATTTATCCAGTAATATTGCTTTCGCATCATCGAACGCACATGTTTATCTAGCGACACTTACAGCAGAAGGCACTGTATCAGAATTAACTTCTAGTGCGAAAATTCATTTAAAAGATGTGAATAGATTGTCTTTAAATAAAATAATTGTTGGTGCAAACTCATATGCAGTAGCAAATGTCTCATCAATTGATATAAATAACAGAGACGGCACATCTAGTGCTGCTTACGATTTTACTGCTGTCAACCAAATGACAAAGTGTAATAACGCTGCAAGTGTAACAGGAACTCATGTAGCGGATGAAATTGTGTATCAAGGCACAAGTTTCAACACAGCAACAATGACTGCCTATGCACACTCATATGATAACGGTGATTTATTCCTTACTAAAGTTACCGGTAAAATAACCGAATCTCAGAACATAAAGTCAAAAGATGGTAATTTTACCATGACAGGACCTTTTGATAAATATGATGGAGACTTCGATGCAACAACCGGTGATATAGTGTATCTACAGAACGATATTCCCGTTGCAAGAGAAAATAATCAATCAGAAATAATTCGCGTAATATTGGAGTTCTAGATAAATGGCCATCGAAACAAATCTATCAGGTTCACCTTACTTTGACGATTTTGACGATAGTAAGAAGTATGCTAAAATACTGTTCAAACCTGGTACTGCGGTACAAGTAAGAGAATTAAATCAGTTACAGACGCAGATTCAGGACCAGATTGAAAAGTTTGGCGACCATATCTATCAGCGTGGTACCATTATTTCTGGTTGCCAACCAACTTTTATATCTTCACTAGACTACGCGAAATTAACAGATGTGACGGAGAATCAATCTGCTGTTGATCTGCCTGCATACCGGAATCTTTTTGTTGAAAACTCCTCCGGTATTAAAGCCGCAATTGTACACACTGAGAGCGGTTATGAGTCTACTGATCCTGATACCAACACGTTATATTTAAAGTATGTTCAATCTGGAAATGACGGCGCCGCAACTAAATTTTCTTCCGGTCAGTCGCTGCAAATTTTCGATAACAAACGTTCTATCGAATCAATTGAGGTTAACAGTGGCGGTGGATCATCCGGTTTCGCGAACAATGACACTCTAGTTATACTCAGCGCACTTATTCTTGCTAACTCATCAGGCGGTCAATCTTTTGCTGCAACGGTTGCTGTTGGTGAAACAATAACACAAACAACAACTGGTGCTCAAGCGGTAATTACAGCTGTCAATACTAGTTTATATGAAAATAAACTTGTTATTGAAATAGAACCGATTGTCAGTGAAGTGATAATTGGTAACACCGCCTCTTGGTCGTTCACAGAAAGTCAATCAGATGATTACTTGATTACAACATCAAATTCATCAATCACTAACTCTAATCCTGCATATGTTTCAGGATTTGTAGGCGCCGGCGCAACAGGTTACATTCGAACGAATACAACAGGACAAATAGTTGAGGTCTCAGTAAGTAATAAAGGAACCGATTACGAGATCGCACCTCATGTTACTGTTTCGTCTACACGTACACCTGGTCCTAGTACTGGAGATGTAAGCGCTCTGTCACTTTCGGCTAAAAACTATAAAGCAGGCGTTACTGTTTCAAGTTTGTCCGGTAGTATTGGTACTGCGTATGCAATGGAAATCACCGAAGGTCTGATTTATCAGAAAGGTTTCATGTTGAATACCGATGCACAATTTGTTATTGTAAGTAAATATAGTTCTGTTCCGGATGGCGTTCAAGTTGGTTTTGTTACCGCAGAGTCGATTGCTAATTCTTCCATCGATACAAGTCTGAATGATAATTCTGCTGGTTTTGAAAACTTTGCTGCTCCCGGTGCAAATAGACTTAAATTAAATCCTGTACTTACAACAAAGACTGATCCCGCTGCAGCGGAAGATCCTAATTTCTTGGGTGTTTGGAAGTTTAGAAACGGTAGATTATCCATAACAAAAGAAACCACTCAATACTCCACGATTGGAGATGAGATGGCAAAGAGAACTTTTCAGGAAGCTGGTAATTTTCATGTTGACGGATTTAAAGGATCGACATATTCAGCAGATGCGATATCGGCAACCGATACTGAATTCTCTTATGTTTTCGATGGCGGCGAAGCATATATTCAAGGTTACAGAGTAACTGTTGCTACTGGTGCAACAATAAAATCAAATAAAGCGACTACAACTGAAAGTGAAACTCAAAACGAATCTCAGTTTGATTACGGTAGTTATGTCGATGTTACTGAACTTGCAGGCGACTTTGACTTTACTCAAGGCGCGCAGATTAGTCTAGGCGACAGCGCCGCAGATGCAATCTCAGATCATGCTGGTGATATCACTACTGCTGTTTCTACTGTTACTGAAATAGGTAAAGCACGAATCAGAGCGGTTGTACATGATAGAACAAGAGGCCCCCAAGGTCAGGCAAATACAAGACACAAGGCATATTTGTTCGATATCAAAATGAACCAAGGAAAATCTTTCTTCAATGTTCGATCTATCTTTGAAGGAACAAATGCTGTTGCTGATATACTGCCTCAGACAGCAGCTGGTTCACAAGGTCAACTTGGCGCAATACTGAAGCAACCAAATAAAACCTCTCAGATAGTATCAGTTGGACAACCTTTGAGTTCTGTAAGCAATGTTGTTTATGATTTTAGACATAAAGAATCGACAACAGCCAGTACATCAGGCGTAATCACACTAACAAACGCGACTAATGCCACCTTCCCCTATGGCACGACAAGTCTGTTGACAAACGAACAAGAAGATGATATTATTCTTGTACCTGAAGAAGATGTTGTTAGCACCGTTGCCTTATCAGGTACCGTATCGGGTTCTGGTACAACTCTAACAGGTACTACAACTCAATTCGAATCAGAATTACAAGCAGGAGATTACTTCGAAGCAGGCGGTTCAGTTTATAGAGTTGTTTCTGTAGTGAACGGCACACAATTGACATACTCACCATCTGCAACAATTACTGGAGGTACATCAGCATACAGAGCATTTAAACAGAATGTTCCTGTTCCGATGGGTTCACGTGCCGATATCAATGCGTCTTCAACGTCTACTTCTTTGACAATCAATTTGCCCGTTACATTGAGTGCAACTAAAAACTTCAGTATTATCACAAAACAACGAAACAGTGGTTCTGTGGCAAAAGGTGTTACACGCGGTGTTTATGCATACATTGAAGCGAATACGCACTTCAATGGAACAACTGGTCCTTGGTGTCTAGGTCATACAGATGCGATTCGTCTAAGAGCGGTATACGCGGGACCAAATACAAGTTCAACTAATGTTACAGAGAACTTTGTAATTGATCAAAATCACAATGATCAGTACTATGGCTTGTCTCAGTTGAAGTTGAAGACATCTTCTAATTATACGCTTGCAAACGATGATGTTCTTCTTGTTAAGTTTGATTTGTTGACAACTTCGACCGTTAACGGCGCTGGTGTTAAAACTATTAGTTCATATTCGATAGATGATGAAAAAGAAATAGGTGCATTAACTACTGCAAACACCTCTATCAATACATTGGAAATTCCTGAGTTCAGATCGCAATCAGATGTTTACTATGATTTGAGAGAGTGTCTTGACTTTAGACCGAAGTCTGCAAATACAGTAGCAATTGAAACAGACTCAACACTGGCTGAAACAAATGCAAAGAATCCTAAGGTTTATGGACCGACTGCTAATGCAACTCATGCTATTGAAACAAGTAGATTTACAACGCAGTTGAGATATCCTTCTCCTGGTGCTTACTTGTCATATGATAGTGCATATTATAAATCAAGGAAAGATAATATTGTATTGAAAACAAACGGTGACATTAAAGTTTACGAAGGAGGATTAAATACTTCTGATCCTGCTGAATTCTTAATTTATAATGTCAACGTAGCTGCTTATCCTTCTTATCCTGAAAATCTATCAACTGATATGACAGTTCTTGGTGATCTTCGTGTATTGAAGGATTTCAATGCTTCAATTCAACGTATAAATCGTTACACAACGAAGATGAATGTGGTTGAAAATTTGACAAGTAGATATACTATGTCAGACATTGCTGAACTTGAGAAGAGAATTAAGAGACTGGAAAATCTAGTTACACTTGATAATAAAGAGAAGAAAGTTAAAGAATTAAATATTCCTAGTTCTATTGATCCAACAATTGAAAGATTCAAGTTTGGTTACTTTGTTGATGCATTCTTCAGCACACAGTATACGGAGTTGTCGTCCGAGGAAAACACCGCAAGTCTATACGCGGGAAGACTTCGACCTGCAAGAAAGACTATAAATATTCCATTTGAGATTGCTGATACTACGACTGCTAGAATTGTTGGTAAAAGAGTTCAGTTTCCCTATAGTCACTATTTGTTAACTTCACAAGAAAATGTTACTGATGTACCTGTACCAGTAGTGTCGGTGGATCCACCACCAGTAACAGTTGGAACACAATCACGATGGATATGGAACAAAGGAGACTCTAGAGGCACACCCGACACTGTATGGACAAACAAAACTGCCACTGGGTCGTCTGAAGATTGGCATTTTGGAACTGGTCTTCCGGGTACAAAAGTTACATCGGCAGTGCCTTCAACAGGAGTACCATTTCACGAAACTGTATTTAAGTTTTCATCAGAAGACGCTTCTTCTACTTCGAATGTGGTATTCAATTTTCAATTGTATGGCGGTTTCGATAGACCAATTTTCTTCAAGAGTGCCTCAGGCAAAAGAGAAGATATGATTTTCGTGACAAGTTGTAAAAGAGAAGGACTCGCAGGTAGAATTCAGACTTTGACAGCTGATGAGAGAAGAGAGATTGCTAATGAAGTGAGTAAATTAACAGTTGGTCAAGCACCTGTCGGCAATCCTGGTACTACTTTTTTCGCAAGTCTACAGTCACCAGAAAAATGGATCACAGGGGCCAATTTCAGTCACAACAACAATTATTACTTTATTAGAAATGTCGGTAAGATGGAAATACCTCATGATCCGGAATATCCGTATATGCATGTTATTAATTTTAAGGCATCTCCTGCATATAGTTACTATATAACTGGACCTGTAGATACGCAAACATTAAGATCAACTGGTGAAACTAATTATCCCGGAAGCACTGTGAGGCCGGACGCGCCTAGACCAATTGTTAGACCATCAGTTATATTAAGTGGTACTACAGGCAATTGGATACCGTCAACAACTGTTGAGATAGGTACAGCTAAAACTTCTGATAACAGTACAAACTTCTCTTTATTGGGCAGTGGTGCAAGCAGTAGAAACAGTACTACCTCAACAGCAGAACCAACGATAACTACGTCAACACAACCCGCGCCGGTACCTCCGCCTGATCCGGTACCAGATACTACAACTGTTCGTACAAGAACAACGCACAGCGGCACGGGTGATCCTAGATACTATCTTGTAAGTCAAGATGCGAGTTTACAGGATAATGTAAGTACTTATCTAGGTGCTGCTGGTATTTACGAAACGAACACCAATATCAAACTTCATTAAAAGGTTACTATAAAAATGTCACAATTGCCAAACAATATTGATAACTTTTTTACAATACCTCAAATTACACCGACTCATTGTAATTTCAATCCATCACCTTATCCTTATAGGTCTTCCGGTAGTGTTTCAAAGAACAGCCGCGGTAATCTTTTTGAATTTCGTAGACTGAAACCTTATACCAGATATAGATTGTTGATTGCTCTCAATCACGACTTTTTACCCAACAATATTGGAGTGACACCTAAGTATTTCGATGTTACTCCTTTTGTAGACCACGTAGATGGTGAACAAGTCTCAAATAATCCAGGGTTTCCCGTGTGTTATAGATCATACTTTTACGGTGTGAACTCACCGTCTGGATTATGGTACTATAATCTGAGGAGAAATAAGACAACCGCACACTCTTCTGCAAAATATGGTCATTATCATCCGTATGAATTTTTGTTGTCTGATAGATTCGGAAAAATTAAAATACGCAGAATATTTGATTTTGATCGACTCGACACAATGTACGGACTATTAAGACAACATTATCTGACTCCCACATTACCAAAGTATTCTTGGCGTGATCTTGATAATATTATGAGACGGCAATATTTTGTGAACAATGCTCGGAAATTAAGAGCCGGATTTGATAGTATATTTGGTCGATCAGAATATTTTCTTGTAGAAGAATCAAACATACAATCAACAACCGGACACATCGTAGAATTAAAAAGTCCGGTAAGATCGGATAATGGTTCTATCAATCCAAATATTGTTACCTGTAAGCCGCCAAAACCACCAGAAGTTTGTCAACCACCGGCGTCATCGGAATCTAAGAGTATTGTCTCACCTGCTTTTGACTTTATTCAAACATTCTATGTTAACAAAGATAGAGTTGAAGGATCAGAAACAATTGATTTATCTAGAATAACGCTTTATTTAAAAGAAAAACCCGTATCTGATGGTAAGAAAAATAATAGCGGAATAAATTTACCCGGATTCACAGTTGCAATTTGCGAGTGTGATGGTTCTCTGCCAGTTCCTTCGAAGAAAATTCCTGTTAGTGAAAAATATGTTGAATGGACAAGTTGTTTGGAATCCACTGACGCAACATCAAAAACTTTGATCGAATTTGATACTCCGGTTAGATTGAATACAGGCAAACATTACGGCATCATGATAGATGTTGATGATGAGGGCTACGTGTTCTGGATATCTAAGAAAGGATGGTTAATGCTTGGTACAAGTAACCCTTCTCCGGGAAGCAGTAAAGATCATTCAGGAGAATTGTTCACTAGAGCTAACTTCGATCAGTTTAATACTTCAGCGGAAAACAAATCTGTTCTTTCTGGAACATCATCAAATCTTGTTTCAAGTGATGAACTTGATTTGAAATTTGATGTTGAGGTTGCCGAGTACACTGTTAATGATGTCAATGTTGTTTTTGTCAATACAGATATTGAATATTTTACTGTGCCTGATACGACCGATATCTTCTTCTCTGGTGAAATGTTGTTTAAAGATGTTGGCGCTGTGTCAGCACAGACTGTTTCTATTTCAGAAGGTTCGACAACACTGACTGGAACAAGTACTGTCTTCACTAATTACAACGAAGGCGACACAATTGTATTGATGGCGAATAATTATACTGATCAAATTTCGCATGTTGGTATTATTGAAAGTATTCAAAGCGATACAGAGTTAACACTTGATCGTGGTCCAACACAAGATTATACGGATCAAGAGTTTCAAATAACAATTGCTGCACAGACTGTTTCACACAATCCTGATACAAATAATCTTGTAGTTGACAATTCAACCGCAAATAGTTCCGTTAGATTTACAGCAAACGATACGATCACTGGCGCTTTCTCAGGTCTTTCAACGACAATTACTTCGGTTGATGCGGTAGATATTTCATCTTTCAGAACAAGTTTTGATGTAAATATTCCTTCATCATTTAAAACAACCGCGAGTTATAATTTCGCATACGATAATAGTGGAGCATATACAATATCTTCTGCCAGCAAACCTGTTAATTTTGTTGATGCGAATTATGTTACAACCTATGATGCTAAACTTCTGTCGAAGTCTATCGAACTTGATTCAGCACATAATTCAACGTTGTATCAACAAGATGCGGATGCAAATACGAATTCTGGCACAGAGAAATCAACTGAATTGAACATCTTGTTTGATTATCTGGGTTTAGATAATACTGTATTCAAATGTCCTGTTTTGAATGTTGAAACGCCTCATATTGTCACGAATAGATGGATTATCAACAATGATGCAACAAACGAACATACGAATAAAGGTAATGCTCTTTCGAAACATATATCAACTCGCATGACATTTGGAAATAGTGATAAGGTAGCCGAAGACATAAAGATCATCTCTACTGCTTTCAGACCTATCGGAACAAACGTCAAAGTATATGCGAAGATTATGAAAGATTCTGATTCTGATGCGTTTGAAGATAAGAATTGGACATTGTTAGATTACACTAGAAACGGTGATCTCTATAGTGATGTAAGAAGAAGTGAAGACTTCCGAGAATACGAGTACGGATTCCCGATTCATCCTCCGGTTGAGAGTACACTGGACGGTTCAGTTGATACGTCTGGTCACTCCACACCTACAACCGTTGATATTACTGGATCTGGTACAACATTTACATCTGATTTGCAAATTGGTGACTTGATCAAGATTTATGATCCTCTTGCGCCAGACGATGATTATGTTATTCGTATGGTAACAAACGTTTCAACTGATACTACTATTGCTGTCAATGAGAATATTGCAGTAGCTGCTGTACAGGCGAGTAGTTTAAAGATTCAAAAATTGTCAACACCATACACCGCATTCCGTTGTGAAGAGAATAATAATGTTGTGCGTTATTTCTCCGAAAACGGAGGATATTACGATGGTTATAACACATTAACTGTGAAGACTGTATTGTTGGCTTCGAACACACAGGTTGTACCGTCTGTTGATGACTATTCAGTAATTGCTTTGTCTTCATAATAATGTCTGATAATATTGAACGTGTAGATGGTGTTATCATAAATACCAATGATGATGAGTACAAAAGATTTGTACAGATAAGGAATCGTGCTATTCGTGAAAAAGAATTACAATCTGAAATAGACGATTTAAAAAAAGAAGTTAAAAATATTAAAAACCATCTTAGAGAAATAATTAATAGGTTAAGTTAATGGCACTATTATCTGGATTCGATGAACTAGTCGCAAACACCGATTCGGTCAGTGATTGGTTACAAAAAACTAATCAGTTAATTGAATTAATGCAGGGTGCCAACACCACTGTCGGCGGTATCATGCACGCCAATAATTCAAACGCGAATACAATTGGTAACGCTTACTTACAGGGAACGTTTTCTTCAAACACTGTTGTCATCAAAGACGAAGCCGGTGGAGGTTCAGTAGACACCGCTGGGACTTGGACGAAAGCACCGCTCTATGTGTCAACGAATACAATTCTTGCTTCTGATGCATCTAGTGGTGCAAACACACAGGTAGATTTCCAAGTATCAAACGGTAACATTATCATTGCTGCTGACAGTAGATACTTGAATATCGGTGCAGGAACCGACCTACAATTATATCATGATGGCACCGACAGTCATATCGAAAACAATACTGGTGAACTGTACATTCAAGGCGATGGTATTACTCTTCGAAGTGATACAGCAACAGAAACATTTATTACTGCTGATATAAACTCTGCTGTCAATCTTTATTATGACAATGCATCGAAACTGCAAACAACCAGTACAGGTATTAATGTAACAGGCAATACTGTTGCAGACGGTTTAAACATCGATGGTAATGCATACGTTTCATCGAATACTCACCTAGGCAACACATCAAACGGCTCTCATACACTACAAGTAACTGGTGATGCTTTCTTCTCTGATCTTGTCACAGCAGATGGTGGTTTAGCTGTTACTGGTGATGTTGATGTCACTGCAAACGTTACTGCGGCTTATTTCATAGGTGACGGTTCTCAACTGACTGCTGTTCCTGCCGAGCTCATTGATGTTACTGCGACATCTGTATCGGCCGACTATCTGATCACCTTTGTTGCTAATACGGGTACTGATAAGACATTGCGCGCCGATTCGGCAGGTTTTACTTATAATCCTTCAACAGATACATTAACAGTAGACAACATAACATCGTCAGGTACAGTTACAGGTAATGTTGCAACGTTCTCTACTTTTACTACTGATACTTTTTCATCAAATAATATTACACTATCGGGATCGCTAACGGCTGCAAACCTTGAAGTGACTGGTACTGCTGTAATTAGTTCGCTTGATGTTGGTGGATTATCTGCAAACGGTGCTGCGATGGTCGGTGATACGGCCACAATCACGGGAACATCCGCGACTGAAATCGCATCTTTTGCAGTAACAGAATCTTACGGATTTAAATTTCTGGTACAGGCAAATAACGCTGTATCAACATCAGCTTATTTCTGTGAAATAGGCGGTGCTCATAATGGTACTAATGTATTCTTCACCAGATATGGTGAAGTAGATAATAACTTCACAACTACATTATCTGTCGATATAAACGCAGGAAACGTTAGACTTTTGGCGACATGTCCTTCTGCTACCGTAGCCAATAGCCACATATTTAATATCGTTGCTATACAGACGAGACCTCACGCATAGGAGTGAAAATAACTAAATATGAGTACCAAGGCAAATTTAAAAATTGACCAAGGCGCTGATTTTTCAACATCAATCACATTGACTGATGATGATGGTAATGCTCTTAATTTATCAGGTTATACCGGTGCAGGTCAAATAAGAAAATATTACACATCGACAACCGCGGTTGATTTTGATGTGTCTGTTTCAGCAAATACTGGTACCGTATCTTTGAGTTTAAGTTCAAATACTTCAAACGCTATGAATTCCGGAAGATACGTGTATGATATTGAATTGACAGATGGTTCAGGTGTTGTATCTCGTATCATGGAAGGAATAGTTACAATCACACCAGGAGTAACCCGATAATGGCGTTAACTAATTATACAATCAAGATGAATAATGATGCCGGTAGATTGAGTTTAAATGCTGGATCAACATTGTCATTACGAAATGTTGTACGAGACAGCGGTACTGGTGGTGCCACGACACTGGCCGGACTTTCTGATGTTACTGTTGTTAACAAAGTTGACGGTGCAGCACTGGTATATGATTCTGGTAATAATCGCTATGAAATAAAACTCGCTGATCTTGACGGCGGCACTTTTTAAAATAATAAATAAACAATAACAAATTTAAAAAAGGGTACTAAACATGGCGATTCAAAATAGAATTCAAATTCTTCGCTCAACGAATAATGCATCAGTGCCAACACTCAATGCAGGTGAGTTCGCTTATACCGCGAACGGCGATGTTCTGTTTATCGGACATCCTGACGGATCTTCTGGTAATATCAGAGTCGGCGGCGAACAAATTCCCGGTGTACTCACCGCGAATCAAGCGATTGTTGCGAACAGCACAAGTTTTGTAAATGACTTCAAAACACTTGATATCACTGTAAACGGTGAATTTACCGCGAACGGCGGAGTTGGTACATCAGGACAAGTTCTTTATTCAGGCGGTTCAGGTGCTAATGCTTACTGGGGTGCATCTGCTTCTGGTTCACTTGCGGGTCTGACCGACACAGATACCGCAGGAGCTGCTGATGCTTCTATCTTGATTTATGATACCGGTACTACAACATGGCATGACCGCGTTGTTTCTGGTGACGCTACTATGAGTGATCAAGGCGCACTTACTCTTGCTTCAACAACTGTAACAGGAGGCAGCTACGGTGATGCAAACACAGTAGCAACTTTCACAGTTGACGCCAAAGGTCGTTTGACTGCTGCTGCAGATGCTGACATCAATCACGACACATTGTTGAACTTCGTTGCTAATGAACATATCGACCACTCTTCTGTTTCAATTTCAAACGGAAACGGTATAACTGGCGGTGGCGATTTAACTGCAACTAGAACACTTTCAGTTGTCGCAGCGAATGGTATTTCTGTAACTGCTGCTGGCGTTAATGTTTCAGTAGGAACTGGCGAAACATCACTTATTGCTAATACAACTGGTTTATGGATAGACGATACTACGTTGTCAATCGCTTCAAGTCAAGTAACAGGTCTTGCTACTTCTGCAACAACTGATACTACCAATGCATCTAACATTACTTCCGGCACTCTTCCAAGTGCTCAACTGCCTGATCTGGCGGTTTCTGATTTCGGTGGTGCTGCTATCGTTACAGAAGCAGAAGGTCTGAACTCAAGCGACAACGATACTTCAATTCCAACAACTGCTGCCGTGAAGGACTATATTGATACTAATGTCACTGCACAAGATTTGGATATCACTGACGGTACTGTAACAAGTGCTGTTGATCTTGATAGTCAAACAATGACAATTCAAGGTACTACGAACGAAGTCGAAGTTGGTCTTTCTGGTCAAACATTCACAATTGGTCTGCCTAACAGTGTAACGATCTCTCAGAACTTAGTGGTATCAGGCAACCTTACAGTACAAGGTACTACAACAACTGTTGATACGACTCAATTGCTTGTTGAAGATAATCTGATTGGTCTTGCTGTAAATAATGCCGCTGATGTAAGTGATATTGGTTTCTATGGTCAATACAACGATGGCTCCACAAAATATACTGGTTTGATTCGTGACGCTTCTGATGCAGATAATGCTTGGAAACTCGTAGAGAATCTTACAAATGAACCAGGTGTCGCTAATACGGACCTATATGATGCGGCTGGTGAGGCACTTGCAAAACTGTATGTTGGTGATCTTAACGCATCTGCCGTTACTGCTGCGTCATTAACCTTGACGACCGACCTTGCAGTAGCAGACGGCGGTACTGGTGCAAGTTCATTTACCGACAACGGTATTATCTACGGTAATGGTACAAGCGCATTAAGCGTAACCGCAGCGGGCACTCAATATCAAGTACTTCAAGCTGGTTCAGGTGGTGTTCCTGAGTGGGGATCACTTGATGGTGGAACGTTCTAAATAATTAAGTGAGAAGGGGGAAATTCTTCCCCCTTTATTTTATAGGAGATTGTCATGTCTGATGATGTAAATAAGAACTTTGTGAATAAATATATCCAAGTTTTGAAAAATAAATATGATCAACAAACAAACGATTTGATTAGTGTTGAAGCCCAATTGATTATGTTAAAAGAGAATGTTGAAATTCTATCTAAAGAAAATGAGACACTGAAAGAAGAAATAGAAAAATTAAAAAAGAAACCCACCTCGTCAAAAACGACTGAATGATGGTAAAGGAGATTAGTGAATGGCCAATGCCATCTACCCGAAATACAAAGAAGCATTGTTAACTGGTGATTCGAATATCTCACTATCCTCTGGTACGGTAAAAATATCATTAGTTGATGCAGACACAACTGCTTATTCTTCTTTAAATCAATTTTATTCTGATCTTGATGCTAACGGTATCATTACGACCGTTACTATGTCGAATAAAACAGTCACGAACGGAGTTTTTGACGCTGATGATGTTACTTTCACATCTGTTACTGCAAATACTTCATTGACTGATGGCATTGGTGATTCACTTCTGATTTGGATAGATACTACTGACGAAAATACTTCAAGACTTGTTGCATGGTTAGATACCAATATATCTGGATTGCCCATTACTCCAGACGGTTCTAATGTTGATATAACTTGGAATGCTTCTGGAATCTTTCAATTATAAGAGAAAAACATGGCTGATCAAAGATTTGAAATATTAGACGGATTAAATGTTACAGACGAAGCAACATTTTCAGCAAACGTTTCGGTGGATACGAATGTTCTAAAGGTTGACACCGTAAATAACAGAGTAGGAATAAATGTCACTTCACCTACTGATGCCTTACAAGTTTCAGGTAATACGGTTGTCTCAGGTAACGTCTATGCCACTGCTTTTATAGGTGACGGACAGTATCTCACAGGTGTTGGCGGTGCATCAGCTGACGATTTAGATGGTATTGACTCTACTGGATTTTTAAGATCCGATGCTGATGACGCTCTTGATGCTACATTGACTGTAACGGGTTCCGGCACAGGAAAAATTATTGTTGGTGGCGGGAGTCAAATCCAATTTGGTGACGGTGGTTCTATTGTATTAGGCGGTTCAAGTGATGCATCATTGAAATTTAATTCTGTATCTGGTGATGTTGAATTTAATTGTGGCACAACTGATCTTGTTATCACATCACCAACAGCCTCTTTCAGTGCGAATTTATCAGCATCAAATGTCTCCGCATCAGGTAATGTTGCTGCTTCTTTTGGCGTTTTCACCGCCAATGTATCTGCCTCATATGGTATTTTCAGTGCGAATGTATCTGCTACAGACTTCATTGGTTCTGGTGATCAAATTACCGATCTGAATGCAAGTAACATCAGTTCAGGTACACTTAATAGTGATAGACTACCAAACTTAGCAGTTAGTGACTTTGGTGCGGCGGCAATACAAACGAGTGCAGAATCATTTGTTGATTCCGATACAGTATTGATGACTGCCGCGGCAGTTGCTGATAAGATTGAAAGTTACAATTACTTAACAGCTGATCAATTTGATGGTGATATCACAGGCGTTGAAGCTGGTTCTGGTTTAACAGGCGGCGGCACCAGTGGTGACGTAACATTAAATGTTGGAGCCGGATCATACATTATTGTTAACGCAAACGACATCGAAGTAGACGCAACTTCATTAAACACTATTAATAAAGTAGTTGCTCGTGACGCATCTGGTGACTTTTCCGCTGGCACTATCACAGCAACTAATTTCAACACCACATCTGATGAGAGATTAAAGACGAACATCCAAAGTATAACAAGTGCATTAGATATTGTCAAGTCCCTCCGAGGTGTAAAATACGTTAAAAATGAAATGACTGAAATAGGTGTCATTGCACAAGAAATTCAAGAATATTTGCCAGAAGTTGTATCGGAAACTAGCGATGGTTATCTCACGGTTGCTTATGGTAATATCGTTGCAGTTTTAATTGAGGCAATCAAAGAACTAGAGAAAAAAATAGATAATAAATAAAATATCTAAGGGGATTTTTTAATCCTTTTTTGAACTCTATATAGAGAACGGTATAAATGGCTGGAAATAAATTTCAAATAAAAAGGACTACCGTTCCCGGACGGACTCCTAACACCACCAATTCGTCAAACTCCGCGTATATTGACGTAGGTGAACTCGCTATCAATACAGCTGATCAGATATTATATTCATCTGACGGCTCGTCCTTAATCACGCTCTCGCAACGAGGTTATTCCGGTTCACAAGGCATCATTGGTTATAATGGATCGCAAGGTTGGGTAGGAAGTCAAGGTTATACTGGTTCTCTAGGCGCTACCGGTTTTTCTGGTAGTCAAGGTTACACCGGTTCAACAGGCGCTGGTTATGACGGATCACAAGGTTATACTGGTTCTCTCGGTTCTTCAAATGTAGTTTCTTCAAACACCGCACCAGCTGCCGGTGCAGGTACTATCTGGTTTGATACCCGCACAGGCAAATCTTATTTCTATTATGTTGACGGTGATTCTTCTCAGTGGATTCTTTTTGCAGACCCAACAGTAACAGACGGTGAAACAGGTTTCACAGGTTCACGAGGATATTCTGGTTCATCTGGTTACAACGGGTCTCAAGGTATTCAAGGTTATACTGGTTCTGGTGGCGGTGGCGGCGGTGCTTCTGTAACCACATCGACTTCTGCACCTCCGAGTCCGAGTGATGGTGACTTGTGGTGGAACGAAGAAGAAGGTCAATTAAAAATCTACTATACCGATGCCAACACATCACAATGGGTTGACGCAACATCTGGTGCGATTGGTGACACGGGATACACTGGTTCTAAAGGTGACTTTGGATATACTGGATCACAGGGTTATACCGGTTCTAAAGGTGATACAGGTACTACAGGTTTCAACGGGTCTCAGGGTTACACCGGTTCTAAAGGCGATACAGGTACTACAGGATTTAATGGATCGCAAGGTTACACCGGTTCTAAAGGCGATACAGGTACTACAGGATTTAATGGATCACAGGGTTACACAGGTTCTGCTTCAACCGTTCAAGGTCCGTTAGGATACACCGGTTCACAAGGTTACAATGGATCACAAGGCTATACTGGGTCAAAAGGTGATACAGGTACCACCGGTTTCACTGGATCACAGGGTTATACTGGGTCAAAAGGTGATACAGGTACTACAGGATTTAATGGATCACAGGGTTATACCGGTTCTAAAGGCGATACAGGAACGACTGGTTTCACTGGATCACAAGGTTACACCGGTTCTAAAGGTGATACAGGTACTACAGGTTTCAATGGATCTCAGGGTTACACCGGATCGAAAGGTGATACAGGTACTACTGGTTTCACTGGATCACAAGGCTATACTGGGTCAAAAGGTGATACAGGTACCACCGGTTTCAACGGATCACAAGGTTATACCGGTTCTAAAGGCGATCAAGGTGTAATTGGTTATAATGGTTCTCAAGGTTGGACTGGTTCTCGCGGCACAACAGGTTTCACAGGGTCAAAGGGTGATAGTTATCTGACTTCATCTACTGACAGTAGAACAATTACAAGTTCTGGTCAATTAAGTTTCACTGTTGATACTGCTCTTGCTTATAGTGCTACGCAGACAGTTAAGATTGCTTTTGATGCCTCAAACTACATGGAAGGTACCGTAAACAGTTATAATTCTGGAACTGGTGCGTTAGTTGTTGATATCACAGCATCAACAGGTTCAGGTACATATTCTGCATGGACAATTAACCTTGCAGGTGCAACAGGTCAACAAGGTCAGATAGGTTACACCGGATCACAAGGATATACTGGATCAAAAGGTGATCAAGGTACAATAGGTTATACAGGCAGCCAGGGTTACACTGGTTCCAAGGGTGATCAAGGTACCACAGGTTTTAACGGATCTCAGGGTTATACTGGGTCAAAAGGTGATCAAGGTGTCATTGGTTACACTGGATCACAAGGATATACTGGATCAAAAGGCGACCAAGGTGTCATTGGTTATAATGGTTCTCAGGGTTATACTGGATCAAAAGGCGATACGGGTACCACCGGTTTCACTGGATCACAAGGTTATACTGGATCGAAAGGCGACCAAGGTGTAATTGGTTATAATGGTTCTCAAGGTTACACCGGTTCTAAAGGCGATCAAGGCACTACTGGTTTCAACGGGTCTCAAGGTTGGACTGGATCACAAGGCAATGCGGGTGGCTTAGGATTCACCGGTTCCGCTGGTAATGCGGGTGGCTTAGGATTCACCGGTTCCGCTGGTGATGCAGGTGGAACAGGGTTCACAGGTTCTGCTGGATCAGCAGGCACAACACTTGGCCGTGGTATTTCTATATTTGATCCAACATCTGCTGAAGATGTTGTAATGTTCTACAACGATTCTGCAATAACAGTATCAGAAGTTCGTGCTGTACTACGAGGCAGCAATACACCAAGTGTAACATATACAGTTTTGTACGCGAGTGATAGAAGTGCTGCTGGTACAACAATTGCAACTGCCACTGTAACAAATACAAGCACAGGTGCTACCGCAACAATTTCCAATGCTTCGGTGGCATCTGGTAATTATATATGGGTAGAAACATCAGCAACATCCGGGACTGTTGATGAAATACATATTAGTTTAAGTTTCTAAGGTGAATCATGGCTACTAAAACATGGTATCTAGATTCAAAGAATTTTGGTGGTTCAACAACATATGCATTTTTGACAGGAGATTTATCTCAAATTGCAGCGGGTGTGAATCATACAAACACTGGATGGAACATAGGTACAACAGGTTCGGGCAACTATGCATTGATGAGTAACGGTAGTGAAGTTTCGAGAGGCACTTTTTCATCAGGAACGCCGAGTAGTAGTACATCAACAAATATTGAGACTAATTCTACTTTTAATAATACATATAATGATACTGAGACTACAATAGTTCCTGTAAGTGGTATATCACTGGTTTTTCCATATAATGCAGTATTTGATGATGGCAACTGGACACTAGATTTAGATGTTCGAGCAGAAA
>Ga0181591_10000070_pt1 | contig 61055 bp, 48 predicted proteins | sample 071ome_33_FD_133757 | JGI IMG/M metagenome (GOLD analysis project Ga0181591, IMG submission 133757) | Coastal salt marsh microbial communities from the Groves Creek Marsh, Skidaway Island, Georgia - 071412AT metaG (megahit assembly) | ecosystem: Environmental > Aquatic > Marine > Intertidal...
GAAGCACAGACCCTTTCCACGCTGAATCACCCGAACATCATCACGGTTTTTGATGTCGGCCAGGATGATGAAGGTGGTTTCGTCGTAATGGAACTCCTCAAGGGAGAAACGCTCAACGAAACACTCGAACGTGGGGTCCTGACGCAGGAAGATTTCACCGAAGTTGTCTATCAGACGATGGAAGCACTCATCGCCGCCCAGGCCGCTAATGTGATCCACCGGGACATCAAGCCGACCAATATCATGGTGATCTGGCAGGCATCAGGAAAATTTCAGATCAAGATCCTCGACTTCGGTCTCGCCAAATTCAGCAAGTCTCCTTCCGTGCAAACCATGGATCAGGAGGACTCAGTTCTTGGGTCGATCTTTTTCATGGCACCGGAGCAATTCGAACGCGGGGAACTCGACGCCAGAACAGACATTTACCAGATGGGCTGCGTTTTCTACAACGCTCTGACCGGACAGTATCCCTTCAATGGCGACACTGCGCCGCAGGTCATGAACGCGCACCTGCAGCACAAAGTCATCCCACTCGACCAGGTTCGACCCGATCTTCCTCCCGCGATTTGCCAGTGGGTGATGTGGCTAATCAATCGCGACATCGACCACCGCCCCGCTGATGCACGGGATGCACTGAAGCGATGGCCAAAAAATCCCGATCCCGCCGAAATCCCTGTCGCGACCGCCCTGCCCGTCGAAGAAACTCCGGAAGTTTCCTCAAGTCAGGTTAGAATCGTTACCGCAGAGAGTTCAGCCTCCGCGCCCCCCGCCCTGATCGTCACTGGGACGGCACCACAGCCAGACGCGACAACCGGTCGCCTGCAAACGGGCGCGACAACCGGTCGCCTGCAAACGGGCGCGACAACAGTACGTCTCACCGGCAGTACGACTTCAACGACTCGCCGCCCGGGATCGGCCAACCTGAAAAAGTCTGGCAGCGGAGGTTCCGGCCACAAAGGCAAGATGATCATCATCGGAGCAGCCGCTGGAATCATAATGGCCGCTCTTGGCGTTAAAGTAGTGATGGGGAAAAAGGAGGCTGCGAAAAAAGCGCGTATCCTCGAGCTTTCTAAAGCGGAGAAACCAACTGGTAGCGCAGCGGATATTCTTACAGCGATTGAGTTCATCGGTGATCGCTCCACCCCGCCAGCGACTCGAACCGATGCCATCAAGATTCTCGAAAATCTGAGTGGCAACGGCATCGAAGATGCCTTGCACACCACGCTCAAAGAGAGTGAATCGACTCCGATGAAAATGCTACTCGCCCGGGTCTTGTCCGAGCGAGGATACGCCGCAGCTGTCCCCACCATTCTCCAGAGTTTCCACCTGGCGAAAAAAGATAACGAGAAAGTGGTCTTCCTGAACGCGGTCAAAGGTCTCGCGTCCCAGGAAAGCCTCGACCAGATTCTCGGTGCTCTGCAAGGAGACCACAGCCGTGAAATTCGACGAATTTTTGAAGATACGGTTCTCGCCGTGCTCCGCCGCGAGTCCAATCCTGATACCGAAATCGAAAAAATGCTGACCCGCGTTTCCACCACCAGTGGGAATGAGCGCAAGAGTCTCTTTCGCATTCTGGGAGTGCTGGGCGGCGATGCGGTAAAGACGAGACTCAAGAGTATTTACAACAAGAAGAACGATCCCGAATACCAGCGAGACGCGATGAACGCGTATTCAAACTGGCAGGATCGAAACGTTCTTCCCGAAGTCGAAAACATCATCAACAAAACCGAAGACAAGCCTCTCGGCATCGCAGCTCGCGCCTCCTTCGCCAAACTTGCTGCGCTCCCCGGTGCGGAGCCACTAGAGAAGCGCATCGAGATCTGGAACAAGGCCTTTCAATTCGCCGAGGACCAGAACGACGTTCGCCGTCTCGTCAGTAACGTCATCGAGCACCCCTCTCCTCTGTCCCTGAAAATGCTTCAGGAATGGGCAAAGCATGAGAAATATGGAGCCTTTGCCAAAGGTGCCGTTGGAACTATGCAGAAAACCATCACCAGTGTACCCGAGCTTGCGCCAGGAGATGAGATAAAGGGAAACAAATCTCGTGTTCAGGGCCACATGAAGGCGTCGTTCAACTCTTTCCTCGAAGCGATCACAGGCTGGACTTCGCCCGAGACATCTTTCACCTGGAGTTTCAAAGTCAAAGAGGCCGGTGAGTATTCCATCGTCGTAAAGCAGGCTTCCGTTCGCGAGGCGAATAGCGAATTCCGTATCTACATCGACGGAAAAACTCTGGAGGGACAATCGCAGAAAACGGATTCCCTAGAAGACTTTCAGCCAGTTAAGCTGGACGGAACCGTTCCCCTGCAGCCTGGCACCGTCTACACCCTAGCTCTCGTGGCTGGAAAGAAAGTGGAGCCGCGAATGATGGATATCGGTGCGATCCAGTTGGTGAAGTGAGTGGTCAGTTTAAGATTTTTTTGCTGATCACCAAAATACCAAACACCGATCACTTCTTCTCCGGCGGCTTTGGTACATCCAGATCTCGACCATCGGTCAGTCGAATCATCGCGCCGCGAATCATGTTGCCGCGTTCTTCCCGGGAAATATTTGGATACGAGCGCATCACGTGACCGATATATTCGCGAAGCTTTTGCTGCTTCTCCTGGGGAAGCGCCCGGTAGCGGGCAATGTCCTCCTTCGAAGGTCCCTTTCGCTTCCCGTCGTCACCTTTCCCGTGTCCATCGCCTCTCCCATCGCTTCTCCCATCGCCGCCTCCGCCCGGTCTGGTTTGAGGCGAAATCTGGCTCTCCTCATACCGCAATTCCACTTCATCTCCGGCGAAAGAAATACGTGCCGAAACAGCCGCAAGCGCATATTCAGGAGCTGACGGCGGTTGCGATACCTCGACAAGCTGCAGTCCCTCGTCTGTTTTTTTCTCCGGAGTCACAATAACCGTCTTTTTCGTTTGCCGATTGTAAACGGTCGCCATCTGAATGTCGTCGAAAGAAGCGACACCTCGCAACACGTACACCTCAGCCGGGTCCAGAACGCGACCGAATGGACTCGCTTCCTTCAAAGCCTCGAAGTCAGAAGATTCAATCGGGCCTGGAGTGAGATCAGCGTCCTGCCCAAAACTAGCCGTAGCTACAATTGCGACTCCAGCCACCGCGACAAGACGCAACAGGGTAATGTCACAGACCAAACAGGATTCGGTCTTCGACCTGACTGAGTTGAGTCCCGCTTCATTCCACTCATTCATGATGAAGCGCCTCCCTCGTCCGTTTCAGCTTCGGCTTCATCGGCAGCTTTGTCCGGCGATTCGGTTTCGCTGCTATCTGGGTCAAACCATCTCGCCACCGTAATCTGACAGACCGCCTGCGGCTCAGTCTCTTTCGATTTGGAATCGAGCTTGAGTTCCAAGGCTTTGATAACGACAAATTTCTCCGGGTTCTGCAACCCCGTTAGCCAATCAAATATCGCAGCCTGCTCGCCACGAACGTTCAAACGCACGGCCACCTCAGCATGGAAAGTTTCGCGAACCACTTCCTGCATGCTCTGCTGCTCGATTTTGATCTTTTTCTCAAACAAGTCGTCCTGCAGTTCCTGCAAAAGATCGCCGAGTTCCTTCGTCAATCGGCCGCCTTCGGCACGAGGCATTTTTTCCATCAACCATCGCTCGCGGACATCCGCTTTTTCGGCATCCCCGAGCCACATCTCTGCATCGGCGATCTCGTTTTCCAAGAGGCGAATCTGATCTCCGCTACCCCGCAAATTTTTCGCGATGTAGCGAGCCGCGAATCCATTCGCGACGAGGAAGATTACGGCGAAGCAGCCCGCCAGCATCCATTTTTCTCTAGCTGTCAGGCCCCGCATTTTTTGGTTCTCCACTGATGACGAATGTCGCCGTATTATTCTTTTCCACCTTCGGATTCGGCATACTCCACTGGTAACGTTCGAATCCTTCCATCACTTGCAAATCCTCGAGCAGTTGGTTCGCCAACTGAACATCGCGAGCCTGTCCCACGATTCGTGAACTTCGTCCGGAAGTCTTGAACTCACGAATCACGACTCCACTTCCCGGCAGCGCCGAAGTAATGCGACTCAATTGAACGAGAGGAAACAAATCTTTCTCGAAAGCGGGCTCAAGTGCTTTCCATCGCTGCTCGACCATCTGAATCCGTTCCACATCGGGTTCGATGATCGAGAGTTGGCGCTCTATCGACTCAATCTTGCGAGATTTGTTTCTCGCATCAATCCAGAGCCAGGAAATGGCAACAACATAGGCGATCAGCAGCGCGGCTAATCCGACAAAAACCCTTCTACCGCTCTTCCGCTTGCGACGGGAGTCGGAAACAGCGTGAGGCAGTAGACGAGAACGCCCTTCGACCCGCTGCGAGAGCGCATTGGGATTCATGCGCTGGGTGACGGGGATGTCCAATGCCTCCGAAAATTCTTTAACGGCTTCCGGAGGCGCATCCGGCAAGCAGAAATCCATTTCCTTTGGCTGGTGCCCTGACAAAGCCGGGTCGCCACGCAATCCCAGCAAGGTAAGGGAAATCTCCTGGGCCGCAGCTTTGTCCGGCTGCCCTCCCCCACTCAACACCTGAACGTGGATAGGGATTTGTCCGTGATAGACACCAAAAACGAGCCGGCCGCTCTCTTTCCACAAACAGCATCCACCGGTGGGGGCTGATCGAAGCCAGGCCGAGGTCGTGTAACCAGCCGCGCCATTCTCAATAAAATCCGAAGCGGGCGGAGGCATTACGGTCACGGCAAAGGTGTCGCCCTCTGGGTCGTTACCGATGAGTTCATAGTCCACGAGTGTTTCTCCGTCCGCCGAAGAGACGAGCCCGCGTTTTTCCGCCTGCGCAAAAATCATGTTCGCATGCAGGGATTGATCGGTCGGGGGCAAGGCAACTGCGAAGGTGGAAACTTCCGACGCCGGCATTCCGACGACGACGTCGGCACGACGCCCCACGATGTCGTGAAGATCAGGCCCACGAGCGATCTCGGAATCGCCCGATACCCCGACCCATCCGCGGTCAGATGCTGGAATCGCCGCTACTCCGGCCATGATGGTATTTTCTGCATGAAAAGGGTGTCCTGAGTAAACCTCGGAAGAAGGGTAAAGTTTCCGGAAAAGAGAAGGGAATTACAAGTGATGAAGAGGGAGAATCGCGCCGTTAAAAATCGCCGATCAGCAGGTTCGCGGTGACAAGATAACGATCAGCCCACTTCAGGTTTCTTGGGCGAAGGCTAGGGACCTCGGGTGCCATGACCTGAAGAAAGGGAAAACCTTTGAGCCATTCGCTGCCACTCTCTGCTCCACGAAGCGCGGCAAAGGGCAAGCGACCTCCATCTCGATGGATGAAAAGCGCCACCTCTTCCCCGCCTGCCGAATCGAGCCCGAGGAGATGAAACCCAAGCTCACCCGGAGCTTTATCGATTTCCCCAACAACAAGGGTGTGGTGAATGCCCGGCTCCCATCTCGGCGTTTCCGAACCGCGAGTTCGTACGACGAATGAACGCAGGCTGATAATGGGCTTCACGCCACGATCTATCGAAAGGGCGATTTTTTCATGAATCCGACGCATGTGCTCCCCTTCCGTTTCGCTCGCGATACGATCCAGATTTTCGGATTTTAGCTTTGGTTTTTCATATTCAACCAGGAGCTCATTCAAACCAGTTGCAAGGTCTTCCACAAAAATGCCATGCACCCCCCAACGATTCCACTTCGGCTCGACGGTCGAATTGCGGCTTCGAAAATAGCGCTCGATCAGATATTTCATCCGCGCCGTGTCATCCTCCCCTTTCAGGGAATGATAAATCGTGAAGTGTTCTTCGCGACTGAATTTCAGCAGATTCAAGATCGAAGCTGGCCCGCAGGCATTTTTCGAATCTGGGTAATCGAATTGATCTACAATTCCGGCACGTTCGGTTTGGCTTTGTGAGAAGGAGGAAATCGAAAATGTCGAAAAGACGAATCCGATCGAGAGCAATTTCCGCAGCTTCATTCTTACCTAGAAAAAACGCTACACATCATCGTCGCCACTTTCCCCAGCGACTTGCCCGCGGAGTTTTGCCTCGATGAAAGCTTCCAGATTTCCATCCATGACAGACTGGATATTGCCGGTCTCACAACCTGTGCGATGGTCTTTGACCATCTGGTAGGGCTGAAAAACGTAGGAGCGAATCTGAGCACCGAAAGCAATCTCGCCTTTCTCGCCATATTGCTGCTCCATCTCAGAGCGTTTTTTGTCTTCCTCGATCTGCAGTAGTTTTGCTTTCAGAATTTTCAGCGCGACCTGGCGATTCTTGTGCTGGCTTCGCTCCACGGTGCATCGCACCAGAATTCCGGAAGGAAGATGGCGCATCAGGACTCCCGTCTCGACCTTGTTCACATTCTGCCCGCCTTTGCCGCCCGATCGCATCGTCGTAATTTCAAGATCTGACTCGTCGACCTCCAACTCCGGCTCTTCTTTCAAATCCGGAACTGCTTCGATACTGGCAAAGGATGTATGCCGCCGTGACTGAGCATCAAAAGGCGAAATTCGTACAAGTCGATGTACGCCATTTTCACAATTCAAATAGCCAAAAGCATTCTCGCCCTCGAACCGGAGCGTCGCTCCGCGAATCCCGGCTTCCTCCCCCGGCTGCAAATCGACCATCTCGGTCTTGAAGCCCTGCTGTTGGCCCCAGCGCTGATACATGCGAACCAGCATGTCCGCCCAATCACAGGCCTCGGTGCCTCCCGCTCCTGCGTGGATCGTGAGGAAAGCATTTTCCGAGTCGTGCGGCCCATTGAGCAAAGTCAAAAGTTCGATGCGATCCAACTCTTTCTGAATCGCTTCCATCTCGGAGCTAACCTCATCCATGGACGAGTCGTCACCGTCCTCCTGGGCAATCTCGATAAGGACGGAAAAATCGTCGATCCGGGAGATGAGCTCGTTTACCGGATTGATCTTGTTTTTCAGCGCCGCTACCTCACCCACTCGGTTCTGAGCCTTTTCCTTGTCGTCCCAGAATTCGGGAGCACTCATTTCGGCCTCGTAGGCCTCTAACTTCTTTTCCAGTTCGGGGAAGTCAAAGATACCGCCGCAACTCAGAGAGTCGGGCTTTTAGGGATTCTGTGTCTATGGCGTTGAGATCGTCACTCATGCGAGGCGTATCCTGTTCCACAGATTTGGAAAAATGTAAACTTTGGATTAGAGGTAGACTCCATTTTTCATGAAAGCACGTGGCACCCTGATCAAACGCTCGCCTCTCACCGAGACGAGTTTGATCGTACATTGGTGCACTCATGAAAACGGAATCGTAAAAACGGTCGCCAAGGGAGCACGTCGTTCCACGAGTCCCTTCGCAGGCAAGCTGGACCTTTTTTATCTCTGTGAGATCGAGGTCCATCCCGCGAAGAAAGGTGACTTGCACATACTCAAAGAACTCAAGATCGAACGCCCCCGTCTCGGCTTGCGAAAGAATTACCTGCAGACACTTGCTGCATCCTATTTCGTAAAGCTGGTTGATCGCGTCTCTGAGCTAGAAACACCGCTCCCCGAAATCGCTGACCTCCTCGACCGCGGACTCAATTTTTTGGAGGAAAACGATGCCGACTGGCGCTCCGTGAATCATTTCGAAAAACAACTCGCCCAGTTCGTCGGAGTCATCGAACCCGGAATCGATCCGATACGATCACTGGCAGATGTGTTTGGAAAGATGCCGGTTCAACGCGGAGAGTTGGAGGGGCGTTTGGTCTGAGCCCCATTTTGACTCACTGCGACTGTGCCGCGAGCAGGAATATCCCACTTCGATCGGGATCGAAAACAGCCTTCGCATTTCCAAGCTTCTCCCCTACGGTTGCTCTATGAAGACCTTCCTTGTCATCGCTCTTATCGCTGCTGTGATTCCACTGCCTGCAACAGCCGAACTCCGCCCGTGGACCAACTCGGTCGGAAAAACGATTCAGGCGGAACTGGTTTCCCTCGAAGGCGACGATATCACGCTGAAAATGGAAAACGGCCGGAGCTATACCTTGGATCTGAACACGCTTTCTCTCACTGATCAGAAGTTTGCAAAAAATTGGCAGGCAGAGTTGAAAGCAATGGCAGATGCCCCCAAGCCGAAGACGGAGACGATCATGGCAACGCCGGGTAAAGTGATCTATCGCTCCTCCTTGAAGGAAGCCGAGGGAACTTGGAAAATGAGGCCCGGAAAGTGGGAGTTCAGCGAAAACGGCCTGACCGGCGTGGAGCTTGCCGCCGACGATCACGCTGCCGTGATAAAACAGCAACTGCCCCTGAAAGATGTCATCATCGAATTCGATGTTCTTCTCGGAGGGGCAAAAAGCGCCATGTTTGGCATTGACGACTCTAAGGACCATGTTTGCCGGGTTACCCTGACAAAAAGCTCTTTCCAGGCACGCAAAGACGACAACGATCACGAAGGCCCGGACAAGAGCAAGCCTTTCAATTCTGTCAGTGAAGATTTTGATACTGACGAATGGCACACCGTTCGCATCGAACTACTCGGTGAAGAAATGCTCGCTCAGACCGGAGATCACATCAGTTTCGGAACGGATCCACTCCTGGCCACCGAGAAAGCCAAATGGGGCTTCATCGTTGCCGGAGAGCAAGCCGGATTTCGTGATCTCACCATCTGGGAAGCACTCCCGAACGAAGATTGGGAAAAAACCGGCTCAAGGCTTCGCAGGAAGCTGGACGTGAAAGAGTAGTTTCTCGACTACTTCCACGCTGTCAGCCTCGTTTCCGTCCGCAAGATTACTGCGCCGTCTGCGATCGCGGGCGTACTGCGGCACAATTCTCCGAGCGGATTCTTGCTAACGAACTGAAAGGTCCCCGATGCAGCGATGACGTGCACATTTCCGCTCTCGTCGGCAAAATAGATGTGTTTTCCGTCACTCACGGGCGATCCAAAAATCGATCCCTCCACACCTGGGATTCTCTCTTTCCACTTCTCCTCGCCAGTCAAAGAATCGACGCAAGTCCCGATTCCAGAATCGTCGATCAGGAAGGCGAGATCACCGACCGCAATCAAGGACGGAATGTGGGGCACGTTGCGCTCGATACGCCAGACTTCTTCCCACTCATCCGTATCGGTCAATCGCATCGCGACACAGTGCTTGGGGTTTGCGGTAAAACCACAGGTGCCGATGATGAGCCCCCTTGTCACAATCGGCGAACTGATCGCGCGCTCGTTCGTTTCCGTATTGAAAACGGATTTGTCGGCGATCACGGCCCCGTTCTTCGGATTGATAGCAGTGAATCCATGTTGCCAGTTCACAAACACGATAACCTCACGCCCGTTCGCCTCGTAGACGCAGGGCACCGAATAGGAAATCCGCTGGCTCTTTCGCTTCACCTCCCACGCGACTCCCCCACTCTTCGCGTGCAGGGCGAAGAGGTTTCCGCTTTCTTTTTCCTGATCATTATTGAGAACGACAAGATCGTTGTAGAGAATTGGAGATCCGCCAAATCCATGTCCACCAACGACCGGTCCAAGGTCTCTCCGCCAGTGAAGATCGCCGTCATGAGAAAGGGAAACCACAGTCAATTGGTCAGCAGTCCCCCACGCGAAGACGACGCGCTCGGCATCGACCGCAGGAGTGGAAGAAGCGGCACTATTGAATCGATGACCTTTGAATTTTCGCTGATCGAATTTCTTTTCCCAAATCGTCTCCCCCGTATTTCGATCGAGGCAGAGAGTGAGCCATTGATACGCCACCGCTCCCGGCTTCCCCTTGCCCTTCTTCTTGCCTTTGCCTTTTGCGGCTGACTTGGGAGCGGGCTCGGGTGAGATTTCGGGGACAGCGCTGAGGAGGAAAATCCGGTCATCCCAAAGCACGGGTGAACCATGTCCGGAGCCAGGAATCTCCACAGACCACTGCTGTGATTTTTCGCTCAGGTCTGTGGGAGCTTCAGTTGAGCTGTCGATACCGGAACCATTAGGACCGCGGAAGCGCGGCCATTCGGCAGCATCAAGCCAAAAGCATGGCAGACAGAAAAGAGTGGCGAGAAAAAGGCGGGCTGGCAAATGCATCAAATGAGAAAATCGTGAAGTGGAACCTACGACTTTTCCTGCAGAAGTGAAAAGCGAATTCGCATTCTGTAGCTGGCCTCTGCGAAGCTGCATTGTGCGCACTTGTCTTAATGCACCCACATTCCGATGTCACAGACCTCAGCTACAGATTCTACCCACGCTCCACGCCGGCTCTTTTAAAAGCTGCCTCCATATTTCGAAAGCACTCTTCAGTAGCAGCTACCGGGTCATAGTCAGTGTCGCCTCGCCAAATCTGGCTGCTGACTTCACAGCAGAAATCGCCACGGTACCCCCCTTCGTAGAGTCGCTTCACAACTTCAGCCTGATCCCAGCTATCGGAGGCGCCAGCTAGGGCAAATCGCACTCTCCCATCCACTTCCACAGCATCTTTCACTGCGACATAGTTCGTAATTGGCAACGCTGCATCCACCGTGTCCGCAATAGTGCGCTCCGGAGTCTGGAATGCGTAATGGCTGTAGTCATAGACCATACGGAGTCGTCGTGGATTGCCGACTTGTTTCAAAAGCCAGGCAGCCTGAGTCGGATCAGACATGGCGTGGCTTCGATGCGGCTTGATCGACAGGTAGCCTTTCTGATCTGCGAGAATCTGATTCCAGTCCGCCAGTCGATCGCGGAAGAGATTCTTCGACTCGTCCCATTTCTTTCCGCCGAGAATGGTCTGAATCAACGGTGGCTTCTCGGGACAAAGGTCATGAGCCATCTGAATCAAACCAGTGAGGTGCGAGAGACTGGAATAATGCTTGGAATCCTCTTTTTCCGGCTTCATGTCCGCCATCAAAGCGCAGAGCCGCAATCCGGTTTCTTCCAGCACCCCCCGGACTCGCTTCCGGCTTTCATTTGAGATGAGAGCGCCTGACTTATCCCCTGTCGTCCCAGCAAATACGGTAATCTCAACCGCGTCATAGCCTGTCTTGGCAATGAGCCGGATCGCATCCTCGACCGACATCGACTGCAAGCCATACGTTCCGATCGCAAGGCCGCAGGTCACTTTTTTCTCGGCTGTGTTTCCCAACATGACGGATCCTGCCGTCGCGGTTGAAGTCACCAGAAATCCTCGTCGTGTCGTCATACTTGGCATCGTGCCCGACGACCCGCTCCGTTGCAATGGCGGAATCAATCCTCAACGTGTTGACGCTGTCTTTCGCCTTGTTCCGATCTTCAATCTCTCACATTCTCCCAACATGAAACGCTCTATCCTTATCAGTCTGGTCACGCTTTTACCCCTGTCACTTCATGCGCAGAAAGCGAAAACAAACCCGCTCACCCCCATCGAGGACAAGCAGGGTCTACCGCGCGTCCTGCTGATTGGTGACTCCATATCGATGGGCTACACCATTCCCGTTCGCAAACGATTAGAGGGAAAGGCGAATATCCATCGTATCCCCGCCAACGGTGGGCCCACCACTCGCGGCCTCGCTAACATCGACAAGTGGCTGGGCGATGGAAAATGGGACATCATTCATTTCAACTGGGGCATTCACGACCTTCGCCACATGGATGATGGAAAACGTCAGGTCGAACCCACCGACTACGAAAAGAATCTCCGCGCACTGGTTGGCAAGCTGAAAGCGACAGGAGCAAAGTTGATGTGGGCGAGCATCACACCCATCCCGGAACCGCCGCTGATTCCAGAACGGACATTTGGTGACGAAACGGAATACAACAAAATTGCGGCGAAGGTGATGAAGGAAAACGGCATTCCGATCAACGATCTGCATACCTACGTCTCACCGAGATTCTCGGAATTGCAGAGGAAGCAGGATCTCCACTACAAGCCGGAGGGATCCGAATTCCTTGCCGAGAAAGTGGCTGCGGAAATTGCGAAAGCACTGACGCCTGACTACTGACTTCCGAAGCCTATTCCACTGCGATACTCCAGAGCTTATGCCCTGCGGTGATGAAAAGCGTTTTCCCATCCTCACCTCCGAAGGTGCAGTTCGTGATCATGTCTTCAGGGACGGGGATGAATCCGACCTTCTCTCCCTCCAGGGAAATCACATAAACTCCCGCAGGGAACGCATTTGCTGATTCCAGTTCACTGGCAAAGTTAAACCCTGCGGTTGCGTAGACGTGACCATCGGGACCGATCGTAATCCCGTCCGGTCCACGCTCTTTTTCCCAGTCGAAAAGCATTTTCCGGCTGGCGGGATCGATTGAGCCGTCGCCCTTCAGGTCAAAGCGCCACAGCATTCGCTGTCCGCCCGCATCCGGGCCATTATGATTGTCTGCGACGATGAGATATTTCCCGTCCTGGGAAATGGCGATCCCGTTAGGCCGCTGTACTTCGTGAGTGATAATGCGCGTCACCTTGCCATCCGGGTCGATCCGATAAACTCCCTCGATCGGCTCTCCTTCCCCGTCGATTTGCTCGACTTCCTGCGGCCCATCGTAGCCACCGTATCGAGGATCAGTGAAATAAATTCGGCCTTTCGAATCAATCGTCAGGTCGTTGGGCGAATTGTAGCGCTTGCCATCGTATCGGTCTGTCAGGACGGTGATAATTCCATCTATCTCCGTTCGAGTCACTCGACGGTTCCCTCCCTCGCGGTGTCCTTCACAGGCGTGCAGTCTACCTTTACTGTCAAAAGAGAGTCCATTTGCCTTGCCGGAAGGCTGACGGAATACGTGCAACGCGCCTGACGGATCGCGGCGCATGATGCGGTTGTTTTCAATGTCGGTAAAAAAGACATTTCCATCAGGACTCCAGGCAGGCCCTTCCACGAAGGCGACGCGGCCTTCGATCTTCAATTCACCCGCGAAAAGGAACGACGCGCTCAAGAGCGCAAAACAAATCAACGTTGCGTTTTTCATAATCGCGATTCTTGCGAGCGAGGGACGATTTGTAAAGCCACCGATTACTTCCCGATACAGAAGAGGTGCTCTTCGCCACGGATAAAAAACTGGTCGCCGTATACCGCCGGCGAAGCATACACATTCTCCCCGACCTCACTCTGCGCGATGACCTTGAACTCCGGACCCGGTTTCAGCACGGATACAATGCCCTCGTCGGAAATGAAATAGGCCAGCCCATTGGCCGCAATGATCGAAGCACTATGCCCGCCGGGAAGGCGCTCACGCCAATGACGCTCTCCTGTCTCGGCAACAAAGCAGCTCGCCACCCCATTATCGGCAACGACGAGAAAGTAATCTCCGATCGCAATCGGGCTCGGAACATAGGAAGCCCCAGCCGTATCACGCCACACCACGTGGGTCTTTGTGACATTCCCGGATCCATCCGGCCGAATCGCGAACATATGTTTTTGCGGGAAACCACAAGTCATGAAGAGCAAGTTGAGATCTTCGTTGTAAACGAGTGAGGCCACAAACTGTTCGGTCGGGCCATCGATCACCCAATGTTGCGTCCCATTCTCCGGATCGTAACTTGCGACGGATTCACTGCCAGACAAGATGAGTTGGGTCCTTCCATCGATCTCTCGAATAATGGGCGTGCAGTAGCTTCGCAACTTGTTCGGCCGCTCCGTTTTCCAGATCGTCTCTCCGCTTTTCTGATCGAGGGCCACAATGTAAGCCTCACCATCGTGATCACCATTTACGATCACCATGTTTTTCCAGAGAACCGGGCAAGAGCAATAACCGTGCTTGCTAGAAAAGACTCCCGGGCGCTGCTGCCAGAGTTGATTTCCTTCCAGGTCGTATGCGGCAACGAACATCTTTTCTCCATCGAGAAAGCTGACAAATATTCGCTCACCGTCAGTTACCGGAGTGCTCGAGGCGCGGCTGTTGAGCCGGTGAATATCTTCGAAAGGGGACTGAAGCACCCCCTTGCTCCACTTGATCTCCCCTGATATTCTGTCGAAGCACATCAGCGAGCGGGCTTGTGACTCTTCATCAGCGGAAACGAGGAAAATCCGATCTTCCCAAATCACGGGAGAAGCATGCCCCACTCCCGGAATTTTTGTTTTCCATACCGTGTCTTTCGCAATGTCGAAATCGACCGGAAGGTTCGGAGCTCCCCGCACCGTGCCATCACCCCGAGGGCCGCGCCAACCCGGCCAATTTTCATCGGCCTTCGCAGCAGCGACGATGAGGAAAAGAATCAAGCTCAGGAAAAAACGCATCCCTGAAACTGTCGCAGCATTTCAGGTCTGCAAATAGCGCATTCGCCCAATACCCACACTTCACTTCGCGAGGCGGAAGAGGACTTCGTTTCGGCGAAGCGGCCCCGGCGTCCATGGCGGGTCATATCCGGCAAAAATGGGAGAGCCGGTCGGCTTCAACCCTTTCTCTCTCAACTTGGCCCGTAGCTGATCGAGTTTCTTCTTCTGCAATTTTGCATTGAGTTGACCGCTGAAGCGCAGAACCGCGTATCGCCCTCCTGGCATCGTCTTGATTTTTACGTCCGAAGATGTCGGCGCTGGTGCTCCCGACTCGGCAACATCGGCAGGAAGGACGAATTGCATTTCCTGCTGCTTTCCTTCGCCACTCGCGGGCATAAAAACTGGCGTCGTCATCGCGATCTTCTGCCTATCTTCGTTCTCGCCTGAGATATACCGGAAAAGCGTGCCGAACCCGCCATTCCGACTGCCGCCGGGAGTCGTAGCCACCTTGTGAGATTCATACTTTCGAACTTCGAAAGATCCTTCCTTTTTCTCAACCTTGTAAGCTGCTGTCTCGTAGCCTGCTCGGCTCGTAGTGACAAAGGCAATTCCCAATAGGAGAAAAAGGATAGCAAATGATATAACAGCGGCCCGGCTAACTTTCATGAATATAGTTACGCAGCAAGACCGCACTTGGCCGTCTTTACCCATGCTCCCTCGCCCTGGTGATCTCGACACTGACCGCATCGCAATCGGCGAGAATGAATTTTTCCACCTCAAGGGTCACGGCGCAGACACCATCAAAGTTGATGACTACGGCAGCGAGATCTTCAGCCAGAGTTTCGATCAGTTTTCGCTCCCCCTCGGCCGCTTTATCACGCAGCGCCTCGGACATCGCGAAGTAGTCGATCGTATTTTCGAGATGATCATCGAATCCCTTGAATGACTTCGCCAAGGTAATTGCGGCACTGACTTTAACGGTCTGCGGCCGGGCCCTCTCTTCCCTCGGAACTCCGACGCGGGTAATGACCCGGAGGCCTTTGATGTGAATGTGATCGCTCATGCTTGTAGTCGAATTTCGAAATCCCCCCTGTTTTGCCCACCCAATACCAGATGTAAGAGGTTGCGCAACTGACCTAACCCTGTTCGGCCCTCGACTCAACCCTGTTTACCCAAGCCGAAACTGGACATCACGGATGTTTTCTTTGCCGAAACGTTCCTGCATTTTCGCCAGAATCTGGCCGCGCATCCTCTCCAGCTCATAGAATACGGTGGAATGGAGAACCTGAATGAAGAGAACGTTCCGTTTCATCGAAACCGGGCGCGCATTTTCGGCTACAAATTTGTCGACCATCTCATTCCATGCCTCAAAGACCTGCTCCTCGTTGAAACGATTATCGAGACCGAGTTGCTTCAAGGTCTTCGTCACCGCTGAGTTGATCCCCTGTTCAAACTGCGAAACATCCTGCGGCTCCCAGTATCCGCGCAACTGAGCCAACGCTCGATCGCGATTGGAGCGTTTAGGGCGGTAACGGCGTTTCATCCTCCCAAGAGGATAGCTCAGATCGAAAGACCGAGCTACAAAAAAGCGGCGATCCTGCTGAGGAATCGCCGCTTTTTCAAAATTCTGTTTCTGGTGACTAGCCGTCGGAGCCGTCGTTTCCAATAGCCTCGACTGGGCAGCCTTCCATAGCTTCTTCAGCAAGAGCACGCTCTTCGTCGTTTTCCGGCTGTTTGTAAACATAGGAATAACCGCCGTCTTCGTTTCGGGTAAAGTTATCTGGTGCTGTTTCGCGGCAAAGATCGCAGTCGATGCACTGGTCATCGACGTAGAAATCTCCGTCTACGTTGTCTTCGTACTTGTCTTCGAGTTCAGCCATGGTGGGGTAAACGAGTTGTTTGTCTCGTAAAGCGCGGGAAACTAGATTTTTTTTTGGCTGGACGCAACCAAATTCGTTGGCTTGTTGGTCCGAGTCGTTTTAGCTCCTTAATTACACGTTTTTCCTTTTCCCATCATGCAACCAGAATCCACTGAACAACCGGACTCCGATACCGTCATTCCTTATCAGGGCTGGCACGTGATTCACCTCTTTTTTCAAATCGACCAGACTCAATGGGCAATGCTCTCCGATGAGGAGCAACGCGAAGCCAAGACGAGTCTCTCGGAAGCCGTTCAGGAAATTCGCTCAGCAGAGTCTACGCAGCTTCTCACTTTTTCGATGGTGACTCCGAAAGCCGATCTCGGATTCATGCTCCTAACGGATGATCTGCACAAGGCAAATGAGTTTGAAAAACGCATCGGTCGCGCCCTCGGCCCAGATATGCTGACTCCGACCTACAGCTACTTGAGCATGACAGAGCTCAGCGAATACACGACGACGGAAGAGCAATACGGTGAGACTCTCGTCGAAGAAGGCATCGAAAAAGACAGCGACGAGTTCAAAGAGAAAATCGCCGAATACAATCGCCGAATCGAAAAATACAATCAGGATCGACTTTATCCGAATATGCCGGACTGGCCGGTATTCTGCTTTTACCCGATGTCAAAACGTCGCGGAGAAGTCCACAACTGGTATGGGGAAGAATACGAATCTCGCCGTAAACTCATGGCTGGCCACGCAAGGGTTGGCCGCCAGTGGGCCGGGAAAATCCGCCAACTCATCACCGGCTCCACGGGCCTAGAAGAATACGAGTGGGGTGTGACGTTGTTCTCTCACAACACCCAGGATATCAAAGAAATCGTTTACCAGATGCGCTTCGACGAAGTGACAGTGAAATACGGAGAATTCGGAGATTTCCTGATCGGATTGCAGCTGCCACTGGATGAATTGTTCCGGCGGGTTGGCTTGTAGGGAAACGCCTTAGGCTTTCCCAAGGACAGATCTGTCCACGAGTGACAAAAAAGGCCCGAGGTCGAGAGGACCCCGGGCCCATTTTGCTCAATCCCACTGGGATTAGAATACTTGCTTACGATTGACTTACGCCGAAGCCAACGCAGCATCCAAGTCGGCGAGAATGTCGTCGATGTTCTCGATTCCAACGGAGAGGCGAATCAGTTCAGGACTAATACCACCTGCAGCCTGTTGTTCTTCATTCAATTGCGAATGGGTTGTCGTCGCCGGATGAATGGCAAGGGACTTCGCATCGCCAACGTTGGCAAGATGAGAAAAGAGGTTCAGATTTTCGATGAACTTCTGCCCGGCCTCAGCTCCGCCCTTAATACCGAAAACGACCATCGAGCCGCCCTTGCCTTTGAGATACTTCTGATTCTTTTCAAACTCAGGGTCGCTCTCAAGACCCGGGAAACGAACCCATTCCACTTTGTCGTGCGCCTCAAGATGCTTTGCGACCGCGAGTGAATTTGCGCAATGCCGCTCCATTCGCAGCGGCAGAGTCTCAATCCCCTGGAGGAGAAACCACGCGTTATCCGGTGCTATGCAGGCACCGAGATTGCGCAAAGGCACGGTCCGCATGCGCAGAATGAAGGCGAGAGGCGAAAGCGGCTCAGGCAGGTCGTGCCCCCAGCGCAGTCCGTGATAGGAATTGTCCGGCTCGTCATAGAGCGGGTGCTTTCCACCAGCCCAGTTGAACGTTCCGGAATCAACAACGACTCCACCGATGCCAGCTCCGTGGCCACCCATCCATTTGGTAAGCGAGTGGATCACGATGTCAGCTCCATGCTCGATGGGTCGCGTTAGATAAGGCGTCGAAAACGTAGAATCGACCACAAGCGGAAGTCCCGCAGCGTGGGCGACATCGGCAACAGCAGCGAGGTCGACGACTTCGAGCGCAGGATTGGAAACCGTTTCGCAAAAGACCGCGCGCGTCTTGTCGTCGATCGCATCCGCGAATGCCTGAGGATCCTGAGAATCAACGAACTTCACGGTGATCCCCAGTGCCGGGAGAATGTCGTTGAACTGCGTATAGGTTCCACCGTAGAGATTCCGTGCCGAGACGATATTATCCCCGGCCTGCGCGAGGTTGATGATGGAGTAGAAAACCGCCGATGTTCCGGACGCGACGCCAAGACCGCCCATTTCCGGGCCACCTTCCAACAAAGCGACGCGCTTCTCGAGCACATCGGTCGTTGGATTCATCAGACGCGTATAAATGTTTCCCAACTCCTTCAGGGCGAACAGATTCGCAGCATGCTCCGTTGAATTGAAGACAAAGGAACTGGTCCGATAGACGGGGACAGCACGTGCGTTGGTAGTTGGATCGGGCGTATGCCCACCATGGAGACAAAGAGTTTCGATTTTCATAATATTGGGACTCAGACCGTGCCAAATTAGCGGCGGAATGGCAAGTGAAAGCAATCTCGACTTAGCCGGTAAACGGCCCGATTTGCGCCTCTTTGATTATTGGGATGTTAGCAACTAGGTTTCTCCAGGACATGATCCATAGAGACATACCCATTACCTACCAACATCGTATCGCGTTTACCCACGGTGCATTCGATGCGAAGAACCACACCCTTCGCGATCTCGTGGCGGACTCGGCAGGTTTGGGCGAAGCCCCTAAGGTTCTCATCCTTGTCGATGATGGCGTCGCAGCGTCCGATCCCGGATTGCTGGAGCGGACTCAACAGTATTTCGCTGTCCACTCGGATGCCTTCACTCTTGTTTCAGAACCTATGTCCATGACGGGTGGCGAGGCCTGCAAAAATGACTGGTCTCTCGTCGAGAAAATCTGGAAGGCGATTGAGTATCACAAAATCTGTCGCCACTCCTATATTATCGCGATCGGAGGAGGTGCATTTCTCGACCTAGCCGGATTTGGTGCGGCGACAGCTCACCGCGGGATTCGCCTGATCCGTATGCCCACGACCACCCTAAGCCAGGGCGATGGCGGTGTCGGAGTTAAGAACGGAGTGAATTTCCTGGGGAAAAAGAACTGGGTAGGAACTTTCTCCGTGCCGTTTGCCGTTGTAAACGACCTGAACTTTCTTGCGCTCCTGCCCGAGCGTGCCTGCCGCGATGGCATCATCGAAGCGATCAAGGTCTCCCTGATTAGAGACAAGAATTTCTACGAATTCATCGAAGGCCACGCCGAAGAGCTTCAACGGTTGGAAAAAGCTCCTCTGGAGAAAACAATTCGCCGCAGTGCGGAGAATCATGTCGATCACATCGCGACGAGTGGAGATCCTTTTGAGTATGGCTCTGCGCGTCCTCTCGACTTTGGACACTGGGTCGCCCACAAGCTGGAGCAAATCTCGAATTTCGCAGTAACTCACGGCGAAGCCGTCGCCATCGGAATGGGCGTCGATTTGCTGTATTCCGGCATCGTCGGCATTCTCGATGAACCGACCGTGGAGAGAATCCTCAGGTTGATCGAGTCCGTAGGATTTACCCTCTGGTCCGATTTTCTGGATCAGCAAGAGAATGGATCACCCGTGATTCTCTCCGGTCTCGAAGAATTTCGCGAACATCTCGGCGGGAAACTAACCATCACTCTGATCCCAGCGATCGGAGAGAAGCTCGAAGTTCACGAAATGGACCACGAGGCGGTTCTGGAAGCTCTCAGCCAGTTGCGCGGACGAGTGAAGACCGTTGGATATGCCATCCTGTCCGAGTGAGCCAGTAGCGGAACTTGGAAAAATTCCGCCGATTACGGAGCGAGCGCACGAATTCAGGAAGCCCATTCCGGAAGATTACCATCTTCCGCTCCCCTCCGCATTGGGGGTCATAACCAAACAAAAAAAGCCCGTCGCGAAACACGACGGACCTCTTCCAGGAAAAACTCGGTTTTCAGCAGTTCCGATCAGGGAATGCGTAGGACTTGACCCGGATGGATCGTATCTCCCGAGATGCCGTTGGCACTCTTGATCGCTGCAACAGATGTGCCGTGCTTCAAGCTGATACGGTAAAGGTTTTCTCCGCTGGCAACCGTGTGTGATCCCCCACTCGCTGATGCCGTGTAGGTGGGTGCTGAAGCACTGAGTGTGGGAACAGAGGGAACGCTTTGAGCAGACGTGGAAGACTGCGTCGGAGGCGTGTAGGTATTCTCACTGTAGCTTGGATACGTGGAAGAACTCGCTGTGCTGGAATAATCTGTCGAGCTGCTTCCGTAAGAGGAGCCGCTAGGGCCGTAGTAAGGGTTGTTTTTATAGGCATTGGTAGCGGCCGTCTTTTTATTGCTATTGCATGAGGAAGCCGAGACCGCCAAGCCGAGAGATAGTAAAAGGTAGAGATATTTCATTTCCAGGGTCATTTTTTTGTAACTCCCCCAGAATATTAAGTATTCTTAACTATATCGCAAGCGTTTTTGTAAAAATCTGCGGGTTGTTTTAAAAAATGCGGAAGTTTTGGCCTTTTGCTCTTTTTCAACGCTGATTTGTTTTCCTGCTTTCCTGCATTTGGCCTTGCATGGTTTCGGTTCATTGCTAAAGCTGCGATCTACCGTACATGAGCATTTCACGCGCCCTGATTTCCGTCTCCGATAAAACTGGACTGGAGGATCTCGCCAGAGGTCTTCACGAACACGAAATTGAGATTCTGTCGACTGGCGGAACCGCCAAATTCATTGCCGACCTCGACATTCCCGTTGTGGAGGTTTCCGATTTCACTGGATTCCCAGAGTTGTTTGATGGCCGGGTGAAGACCTTGCATCCGAAAGTTCACGGAGGCCTTCTCCATCGCCGCGACCTTGATGAGCATGTTCAGCAAGCCGTAGAGAACGACATTCTTCCCATCGATCTCGTCGTGGTGAACCTCTACCCTTTCGAGGATACGGTAGCGAAAGACGAAGTCACTCGTGCCGAGGCAATTGAACAAATTGATATCGGAGGCCCGAGCATGCTTCGCTCGGCAGCGAAAAACCATGATGCTGTCACAGTAATCGTTGATCCTGAAGACTACGAAGTGGTTCTATCCGAATTGGAAGAACACGAGGGTGCAACCAGTTTGAAAACTCGCGAGCGCCTTGCCATCAAAGTTTTTCAGCGAACCGCTGCTTACGACGGAGCGATAGCTGCTCACCTCAACGACCTCCAGGAAACAGAAAGTTCCTTCTCGATCAGCCTTCCACTCTCGCAGGAGCTTCGCTACGGAGAGAATCCTCACCAGGAAGCTGCTCTCTACGGGAATTTCGCGGACTACTTCAAACAACTCCAGGGAAAGGGACTCAGCTACACGAATGTCATCGACATTGGCGCAGCGTCCGAGCTGATTCTTGAGTTCCGCCGCCCTGCCGTTGCGATTCTGAAGCACACCAACCCCTGTGGCGTCGGCGCCGACGAAGACGATCTTCGCCTCGCCTGGGAAAAGGCTTTTGAAACAGATCGTCAGGCCCCGTTTGGCGGAGTGATCGTCTGCAACCGTCCTCTCGGCATCGGCCTGGCCCGCGTCATTTCAGAGATTTTCACGGACGTCATCATTGCTCCGGAATTCGAAACAGACGCCCGCGCTCTGCTTCAGAAAAAGAAAAACCTCCGTCTTATCCAGATGCACGAAGCGTTCCGAGAAACGCTCAAGGATCCCATTATTCAATCAGCGCCCGGCGGATTACTCGTGATGGACCACGATCAAAAAGCTCTCGGCCTCGACAATATTGAGGAAAAGGTGAAAACACAGCGCCCTCCAACTGCCGAGGAAATCGAGGCAATGCGCTTTGGATGGCGAATCGTGAAGCACGTGAAGTCGAACGCTATTGTTTTCACCTCCAGTGATCGGACTCTTGGAATCGGGGCCGGGCAGATGTCGCGCGTCGACTCCTGCCGCCTCGCAACATGGAAAGCAGAGCAAGCTGGACTCAGCCTCAAAGGTTCGGTCGTCGCGAGCGACGCGATGTTCCCCTTCCCTGACGGTCTCGTGAGCGCTCTTGAATCAGGAGCAACCGCTGCGATTCAGCCAGGCGGATCGATTCGTGACGAGGAAGTTATCGCCGCTGCTGACGAGCACGGAGCAGCCATGGTCTTTACCGGCCATCGCCATTTCCTCCATTGATCCTTCCTTCTTGAGAATTTTCCGGTAGCGCGGATGCTTCTTCTCACTGATGAGCATTCGGGAGATACTACTGGGAAACCGAGGTGCAGACAACGCGCTGCTCGCGACCGTCGATACCGGCCAGTCGCTGCACCGGATTCTGTTCGATTGTGGAGAAGGCTGTCTCAATTCACTGAAGCAGTCAGAGATTCAGAGCATTGAGCACCTTTGCTTTTCCCACTTTCACATGGATCACGTGTCGGGGTTCGACACCTTTTTCCGACACAACTACAACCGACCGGACGGCCCGGTGCAGGTATGGGGACCAGAGCACTCGGTCGAGGTAATGGGGAATCGCTTTCGATCCTTTACCTGGAATCTGCACAAAAACCAGCCAGGCGAATGGATCGTTTGTGAGCTGAGGGGCGAAGCAATTCACGGATCCCGCTTTCGCACGCGGGAAGCTTTTGCAGAGGCCCATGAACTTCCGCAAAAGAGCATGGAGCGCAGAACCCTGTTCTCGCGCCCAGAATTTCGAATTGAGGTCATGGCATTGCCACATCATACGATTCAGTCTCTCGCTTATCGCATCGTGGAATCCGACCGAATCAAAATCTGCCCTGACGCACTCCAGAGAAGTGGGCTCAATCCCGGAAAATGGCTGCAAGAAATCACTACTTCTGATTATGAGGAGGGCCAGATGATCGAGGTCGATGGCCAAAGCCTTTCCCTCAAAAAACTCCGTGAGGATCTTCTGACGAGGTCAGCAGGTGAGTCAATTGCCTACCTCACTGACTTCTGCATCGAAAAGGACACCGACGCATGGCAGGAAGCAGTCGAGTGGCTATCCGGCACCGACAAACTTGTCGTGGAATGCCAATATCACAGCCGAGATCAATCCCTCGCCGATCGGAATGGACATATGACTGCTACGGCAGTGGGCAGGCTCGCCGCCGACAGCAAAGTCGGGCAAGTCATGCTGATGCACCTTTCGCGTCGGTACAGCCAAGAGGAATGGGCGGAACTTCTCGCGGAAGTGCAGGCGGAATTTCCGCGTGCCTCTTTTCCAAATCATTGGAATTTCTGAATGTTCGAAGCAGCCTCCTCGTCAGCCACAATCAATACCAAAGCCTCGACTGATTGCTCTGTTCGGCACCTTTTGCGAGATACATCGCCGCGAAGATCTTGAAGTCGACAAGTTTACCTTCACGCCGCTGATCTTCGCACCACTTGGGAACATCGAATTTATTCACGAAATGAACCGTGATACTCTCCCCTCCGACCCCTCCGCCTTCGGTCATTCGAATGAGGCCAGTCGCGTAAAAAATCGTATTCGTCTCGTCCGTGAGGCCCGCTGATGAGGGAGTCTCGCCCAGTGTTTTCCAGTTTTTGGCCTCGTAACCGGTCTCTTCCTTCAGTTCCCGTTTCGCGGCAGACAAGAGCGGTTCATCCTTCTGCAGCGGGATATCACCCGCCAGTCCAGCCGGCAATTCGATCACATTTTTCCCCACTGGTGGGCGAAACTGCTCGACGAGAACGACTCGCTTGTCATCCGTCTCGGCAAGGATCGCAATACACCCCTTGGCATTCGTCCGGGTCACATATTCCCAGCCCGATTCAGTCCTCTCGCAGCTTAGAAACTTCCCCTGATATACCGTCTCTGATGCTTCGTCGCGCCGCCTCATCCTGAATTTCAGAGAACCGGGTCAAGAATGACCTTGTCTTGCTCAAAACGGACCCCGTTCATCTGAAGAAGGACATCGTATTCCTCTTTGCAGGCAATTCGCATGCGAACAAACATGTCGATGATGGGCTTGATGTTGCGGGAGGTGAAATCGATTTTTCCAATCGACCATCCTGCATTGCGATAAATAACCTGACGCTGAAATTTCTCCGGACGAATTCGGCTAGTCATCGTGATCGGCATCCCGAGCAACTCGCGCTCGATAATCACCTCCGCGAGGTCAGGTGAAAAATCAAAGTATGCGCCTTTGAATTTCACAAGCGATGACATGATACCCTCTTGATCGCCTTGAAGGCGCACGTTCAGATACTTGTTTACTTCCGCCTCAGATATTTCGAGAGCCTGTTTCCGCTCGACCATGATTTTCTGGCCTTCGGCGAGAAGGTTTCGAACATCCTTTTTCTCAAGCAAAGGATCGATGGGATGGCCCTTCAAGCCAGAGAGGTCCTTAGGCAGAACCACCATCACGATGACTACGATCATGGCGCAGGCCACTAGGAAAAGAAACACGTCCATCACCGAAATCCCACCGCCATAGCTAGGCTTGGGTTTCTGATATCGACTACCGGCTCGTTTGGTGGATGGTCGTCTTCTCGGTCCACGGCCACTGGTAGCCATCTTCCTTTGTGGAGAGCGAGTTACCCGCTCCGCTGTCCCAGGATGAGGAACCGGTGGCACAGAACCAACAGGCGGTGAACCAGGAACTCCTGCATTCGGATCGTAAGCCGAGCCCGGATCGACAAAGGCCTGGGCCGGATCGTGCTGCAACTGATTCGGATCCACATAGGCTTGACCGTGATCTTGCGGAGCGGGATTCGGATCTGCATAAGCCTGTCGAGGCTCCGGCGGTTGCATAGAGGGATCGACGAGAGCCTGCCCGGGATCATACTGAGGTTCCTTGATCGGGTATTGCTCCGTTTCCTGATACACATCCTGACTTTGCTGCTCGGGCGGAGCGGCTTGCTCCTCTGCAGGAGTCACATTGGCTTCTTGGTGCTCCTCTCCCTGTTCACGGCGCGGCGGAGTGTTTTTTCTCTTGTGAGGCTTCATGTCAAAATAGGTAAAGTATTAATCCCCTCCCGAACTCGAAGGGGCACTCGCTTCAGGTTTGGAATCAGAAGATTTTTTCGAGTCTCCACCTGACGATCCGGAATCACTCGAAGGCTTGTCTGCACTCGCTGCTTTCTTGTAGGAATCGCTGCGATAGTCGGTCTCATAGAAACCTGATCCCTTGAAAATAATCCCAGCTCCGGTGCCGAGAAGTCGTTTTACTTCTCCATCACAATCATCCAGAGGACAGTTGGTGAGGCGATCGTCTTTCATGGACTGAAACACCTCAAACTGGTGATTGCACTTCAGGCATTTGTAATCGTAGGTCGGCATCTAGGTCAGTAGTTATAAACTCCCGTACTATGCGGGAGGTAGAGGCTGGTTCAATTTGATTTTTCTCCAAAAACACGCCCTTCCCATGTTGCCTTCAGCGGACGAATACGAGATCACTCCTGCGGAATTGCAGACGATTTTCGCAGAAGAAAATAACACTTCCGTGCGATTGATCGATTGCCGGGAAGAAGACGAATGGGCCATTTGCCGAATCGAATCACCGGGTGAACAATCGACCGAACTGATTCCCCTTTCTCGCTTCACAGCCGAAGCACCTGAGAAATTGGGCGAAGAATCACGACCGATCGTTATCTATTGCCACCACGGCATGCGATCGATGAATGCAACTCTTTTTCTTCGCGAACGTGGCATCGAGAAAGTGTGGAGTCTCGCTGGTGGTATCGATCTCTGGTCAACACAGATCAACCCCTCCGTGCCGCGGTATTGATCCTAGTGAAAACCGCCTTCCTTACCGGGGATTCCGCAATTCTTCTTCAATCTCGAAAAGAGCTTCAGCCAACGTCAGCCAATCCTCCTCCGTCGTCTCCCACCCACCGCTGAGTCGCAGCACGCGGCCCATCTCCTCGTGATCGAGTCCCATAGCCTCCATGACTTTCGATGGATTTCCCTTTCCCGCACTGCAAGCGGATCCGGTCGAAACCGCAAATTTGCGCCGACTCAGACGCGTAAGCCACTTCAGGTTCCTGCTATGCGGAAGCAAAATCATCGAAGTATTCCAAAGGCGTGGCCCATTTCCACCGATAGTGTGGATATCGAGCTCACTGCAAACCGCATTTTCAAAGACATCGCGAGCCTTCCCGCGCAATTCGGCGACATCGGATAAGCCATATTCCTCCACCGTCTCCAGTGCTTCAACCATGGCGATTACCGACGCCACATTTTCCGTTCCGGCACGCTGCCCACGTTCCTGCGGCCCTCCGACGCTGGCATGAAATTCTTCATCTTGGGGGACCAGTAAAAAACCGACACCCTTTCCGCCTCCAAACTTGTGCCCACTTGCTGTGAGCCAGTCACATTGGCTCAGTCCGTCGGCTGGGAGCTTTCCGATCCATTGTGCCGCATCGCAATGAAAAGGCACTCCATATTCGCGACAGAGCTCACCCACATCCTGCCAGGGTTGCAAAGTTCCCGTTTCGTTATTTGCCGCCATCACCGAAACGGCTCCCACGGTCGATGTTTCAAGCTCATCGCGGAGTCTCCCGAGATCGATCACTCCCGTTTCCGGGTGCACCGGAATCGAAAATACCCGTTCCCTTCCAAAATAACTTTCAGCCGAAGCTTCGACACAGGGATGCTCGGTCGCGGAAATAGCAAACCGCCCCGAAACATTTGGCGAAAGATGGCGAATCACAGCATTGTTCGCCTCCGTCGCCCCCGAAGTGAAAACGATACGCTCCGGGTCATCCAATCCAATCACGTCAGCCAGATCTTCACGAGCGTCCTCCAGTCGCTGCTTCGCATAACCCGCCTCGGCATAGAGGCTGGATGGATTGTGCCAGAGCGAATGTGTCGCCTCGGTCCACATCTTCAGTGCAGGCTCCAACATGGGAGTCGTCGCATTCCAATCGAAGTATCGAGTAAGTTCACGCATAAAAATCACAAAACCGGACTGAACAATCTAGCCAGCCTGACGAAAAGTCGAAACCAGAGCGGGCGCTTCGCGTAGTCGTCGCCAAAGACTTCGTGGCACCTCGCAAAGTCGCGATCCAGCATTGCCTTCAACTTCTGCGCGAAGTCCTCACAGAGCACTACTACCGAAATTTCAAAATTTAAACGCAGCGAACGGTTGTCCAGGTTCGCTGTCCCCACGGATGACATATTGTCATCCACCAACACTACTTTCTGATGCAGAAACCCGGGCTGGAATCGGAAAATCCGAACCCCAGCAGCCTCCATATCCTGTAAATAAGAAAAGGTCGCCAACCACGGAATCCACTTGTCCGGCACCTGCGGGATCATAATTCTGACATCAATACCTCGGAGTGCCGCCATCTGCAGAGCCGACCTCACCGACTCGTCAGTGACAAAATAAGGCGTCGCAATCCAGATTCGTTTTCTCGCCCTCGTGATGGCATTGAGAAAGAAAACCGTGCCGCCCTCCACTTTCTCAATCGGTCCTGTCGGCAGCGTGATCACCTTCGAAACTCTAGTCCTGCAGCCGGAACCGTTCGCATTGGTAACCTGCGTCCAACTCAGTTCCGGAACTGTCTCTGCCGCCCAGTAATAATCCGCGAGGAAAACCATCTGCAGACTCAGCACAGATGGACCAATCAACTTCACCTGGGTATCCCGCCATTCCCCGTATCGCTCTGTAGTCTCCACATACTCATCGCCCACGTTCGCTCCACCAACGAAGCCGACATCCCCATCGACGACGACAATTTTTCGATGGTTCCGAAAATTGATCTGAAAGCGGTTACTCGGTCCTTTTGTCGAATGAAAGGCATGAATTTCCACGCCTGCCCGTTGCAGTTCTTTCACGTAGTAACGGGACAACTTGTGGCTGCCTATCTCATCGAAAACCATATAAACGCGAACGCCCTCGTCGCGCTTTTTCAGCAACAAATGTTTCAGCTTCTCCCCGAGTTCGTCGTCCTTGATGATGAAAAACTGCACCAGCACATATTCTTTCGCCTGCTCTATCGAATCAAAGATTTCGGTGAAGATGTCCTTTCCATCGATGAGAATGCAAACCTCGTTTCCCTCCGTCCAGCGGCGGTCACTCAATTTTTCGAGAACGCCTCCGTATCGAAGTTCATCCCCATCTAGTTCGGCAAAGTGTGGAGAAAGGGTCTTGGAAACATCCTCGAAAATTCTCTCATATTCATCCTGAGCTTTCTCGAAACTCTCGACGTATCCGTTGAACTGCTGACGGCCGAGAATCCAGTAGAGAGGAACCGCAAAAAACGGAAAGGCCAGCATCGCCATCGCCCAACCCCACGCGCCTGTCGCAGATCGGGCATTCATCACCACTTTCAGAATCGTGGCGACAGCAAGAATCTCCCAGCCAATAAACAAGGCTGTCCCGAGAGCAAAACGCTCAAGGTCATGTTCAAACACTTCCGCTGGTAAATCCATCGATCTTGTTCAGGAGATTCTCAAAGGGGAAGATAGGCTTCTCCTGCAAGTCATCGCAACCCGCCGCTTCGATCTTTTCCTGGTGCTGCGCCATCGTATGAGCCGTCAAAGCAATGATCGGGACCCCTGAAGTGGCCTCTGCCGCCTTGATCTGCCGCGTTGCCTCCAACCCCGCATTTGGATCCGGCGAGGCATCAGGTGACGGAGGCAATTCCAGATCCATGAGAACAATTTCCGGCAATTCCTCACTCGCCATCCGCACTGCGCTCTCTCCATCGGTCGCTACCGACAGCGAATGACCATGGTGTTCCAGCAACCTCGTGAGGAGAAGGATATTATCTTCGTCGTCTTCGACCAGAAGGATCTTTGCCATAACTGACTGATTATCAATGATACGAAAAAAATCGCCACGTATCATAGAAAGAGATTCGCATTTTTTCCCAAAAAGTTCGAACGAAAAGCTAAATCAGGAAACAAAGATTACTGTAACACTTGTGATGCCCCCCGGGGCAAAGCGGTTGTTACAGTTACAAAACAAGCGGTTCCTTGTGGGGTCCACCATGTCGGTGGGCCCTGCATTGCTTTAGGGATACGCGATTTGGGATTTGGGAAAGACGAATTGCGATTTACAATTCTGGCATGATTCGGAAAACCACTTATTGGACTCAACCCTGCCTGGTCTTACACCTGACACTGTTAGGCCTCTCACCTAACCCTGTCAGGTCCGAACCGCTCGATGATCCGGCTCCTCCTAAAGTCAACAAGGTTCCCGACGGCCAATCGCCCGTCGCAACCGATTTCGATCGAGTGACATTTTTCGCCGAACCAAAAGCAAGAGCTGCTGACGCCGTCGATGCTGACTGGCCACGATTCCTCGGGCCGAATGATGACGCCAGTTCGCCAGAAACACATCTTCTCGCCAAATTTTCTGAAGGCGGTCTCGCGAAAATTTGGGAAATGGAGAAAGGCTCTGGCTACACTTCTCCTGTAATCGTGGATGGTAAACTCGTATTCTTCGATCGAATCGAAGACGAGGAAGTCATCGATTGCCTAGATCCCGCAACGGGAAAACGCTTCTGGTCACACGCCTATCCCGTCGTATACCGCGACCGCTACGGTTTCAACAACGGCCCTCGCGCCAGTGCCGTAATCGACTCGGGAAAAGTCTATACGCTTGGTGTGACGAGCCAACTCACCTGCCTCGACCTCGCTACAGGAGCACTAATCTGGCAAAGAGATCTCATGAAAGAGTTTGATCGGGCCAGCATGTTCTTCGGTCACGGAGCCTGCCCGATCATTTATGAAGGAAAAGTTATGGTCCCGCTGGGAACCAACGGTATGGATGAAGGTTGGAGCGTTCTCGCCTTTGATCAAAACACCGGCAAGATTATCTGGGGAACCAGGCACGAATGGAATGCGAGTTACTCCTCCCCTATCATTGCTACCTTGCAAGGCAAGCCTCGCCTGCTTTTACTGCAAGGGGGAGAAAGCGATCCGGCATTCGGCGGCCTGCTCTGCATCGATCCCAACGACGGAACTCTGCATGACGCGTTTGCCTGGCGGCCGGACAAGTATGAGAGCGTCAATGGAGCTACGCCGGTCGCCGTTGGTGGCGATCGTATTTTTATCACAACATCCTACCAACACGGCGCGACGATGCTGCAGCTCAACGAAGATTTGAAATGGGAACAATTGTGGGAAGCCCCCATGTTTGGAATCCACTGGATGACGCCCATCGCTATCGACGGAACTCTCTACGGATTCCGCGGTCGCAACGAACCCGACGCCTGGCTCGCCGCGTACGATGTCGAGACGGGCAAAGAACTCTGGCAACACGATCCACAATGGGGCATCCCGCTACCAAGTGGACGGGAATACCAGATGAAATACCTGCGAGGCAGTCTCCTCCAAGCCGATGGACGAACCTACGCGCTGGGAGAACTGGGAACACTTGGAATTTTCGAACTCACTTCAGGCGGCGCGAAGGAACTCGACAAAACACAGCTTTTCCTCTCCCGCTCGACCTGGTCACTGCCAGTACTTCACAAGGGGCTGCTCTTCGTTTCGCAACACGAAGCAGATACGGACGGGAATCCCCCGCGATTGATCTGCTACGACCTGCGGGAGGAGTAGAGACTGAACACGCAGCACATGGGCTAATGAGCACATATTCCGAGGTCACAGAGGCATCGCTGCAGCTGGCCTCTGTGAGGCCGGAAAAAATGTTTTTCCACGGGAAAACTTTCGGCTTAACCCTCCGGATTTGTCAGCCGGATGATCACACTGGCGTCTTTTGCGAGCCACTCCTCCGCTGCCTGCTGTATTTGCTCTTGAGTGAGAGCACGAATCTGATCGGGCGCGTTGCGGTAGTTGTCCCATCCGAGGCCAACCAGTTCGTTGATCGTCGCGCTTCCGGCCAATTCTCGTACTCCTTGAAGGCGAATAACTTCCCGCCCTAGCCACGAAGCTTTGGCGCGATCAAATTCTTCTTTGGTCAGACCTTCTCTTCGCAACGAAGTAATTTCATCGAGCATCTCTTCCTGAACTCGATCGAGATTCTCTGGAGAAGTTGATGCGTAAAAAATTACGAGACCTGGCTCAAGCCCCTGCATTCGAGTTGAACCTACTGAATAGGCGAGTCCCAACTCCTCGCGGATGCGAATGAACATGCGCGAAGCCATGTCACTGCAGGCCTCATCGATCAAATCCAGCGCCGGCTCACAAGGATTGGTCAAATCACCGACACGATATCCAATTAACAAAACGGCCTGCTCTTTCTCGTGTTCGAGTCCTACCACTTTCCCATTGGGTTCTGGAAAGGGGGAACTCAATCGGGTCGTGAATTCCCGTGCTCCTTTCGGCAAGTCGGCTTCAAATCGCGCTCGCAGGAGATCTTCGGCCTTGTCCAATTCGAGGTCACCGAAAACACCTATAACGCCATTTCCACCAACGGTAAGTCGCTGGTGCATCGACACGACGTCCTCCCGCCCGAGACCGGGCAAAGAGTTATTCGTGCCGCTCATCTCAAGCGCATAGGGATGATCCCCATACAGCTCTTTCCGCAGGCGCTTCATTGCGACGGAGAACGGACGGTCGAGCTCAGCTTTGATTTGAGCGAGCTGGAACTGCTTTTCTTTCTCCAAAACCTTTTCTGGAAAAGCTGCATCGAGGATAGTTTCCCCTAACAATTCGACAACGAGGTCGAGATCAGGTCGCATCGCGTAGGTGGATACGCCAAATGTATTGTTCCCGATCGAGCTCCCAATTCCTCCGCCGACCGATTCGATAGCTTCAGCAATTGCATCACCGGAACGCTTTTTCGAATCCTTCACCAAGAGGCGCGACATCAGTCGAGTGACTCCATTTTTCTCCGGAGTTTCTGCGAGCAGTCCGCCTCGAAATACGCCGCTCGCCTGCACAAACGGAAGGCGGTGGTCGGCCAACAGCAGAGCCGTGAGTCCGTTGGGGAACTCAATCTTGCGAATGTCTTCCGACCGGGAAGTTACCGATGAAACCGATTTCGTTTTTTCCTCCCCTGCCGGAGCAAGACCAACCCGAGTGAAACGCGAAGGCGTCAGGTATTCGCCCGCGACTCGTTTAACCATATCGACATCGACGGCCTGTACTTCTTCCACATAGTCGCGAGTGTAGTCGAGATTGCGAGTCAGCAGCCAGTTCGATCCCAGATCCGAAGCAACCCCTCGAGCTGACGTCAGGATCGAAAACTGCGAACTAAGGGCCTGGTTTTTCGCTTTTTTAAGTTCTTCCTCTGTGATTCCCGTTTCCACAAACCGAGCCAGTTCCTCAAACACGGCATTTTCCGCTGCTTCCTGTTTTTCCGGTTCCGTGTCAAAACTGAAAACAAGCTGTCCAGGAAACGAAGGCGTATAGGCATAGGCCCCGATCGAATGAGCGAGCTGCTTCTCTTCGCGAATCTTTCGGTAAAGGTGAGAGCTGCGCCCATCGCCAAGAATCGCGGTCATTAAATCCATCGCGGGAACCACCGGGTGCGATCCGTCAGGAGCCGGAAAACTAATGCGAGTGCGGTGCAGTTCCGTAGGAAACTCAATCGTCTCGGAGCGGACTCCCATCTGGGTCGGCTCACTTGGAAGAATGACGGGAGATCTCCGTCGCCGTTTCAGGTCTCCCAGCTTTTCTTCAATCGCTGCGACGACTTCATCGGTGTCCACATCCCCCGCAATGACCAGAAAGAGATTGTCCGGTGAATATTTTTCCCGGTAATACCCGTAGAGATCGTCGCGGGAAAGCTCGTTAAAAAGATCGAGATAACCAATTACCGGATGGCGGCAGGGATGCACTGCGTAGGCTGTTCGGAAGAGCAATTTTCCCAGAACCTGCTCGGGATTATCTTCGCCCATCGCGATCTCACGACGAATCACATCGGATTCACTCTCAAATTCGTCTTTGGGAAGCTCCGCAAATCCCACCACGTCACAAAGCACGTCCAGACAGTTTTTGGAACCGGAAGAGGGAGCGTCGATCCAGTAGACTGTGCGATCAAAGGACGTGTAAGCATTGATGTAACCGCCCTCGGCCTGGACAGTCTGCGCAATCTCGTTTGCGTTGCGACGCGCCGTCCCCTTGAAAAGCATGTGTTCAAGGAAATGCGACATTCCTGCACCAAGCCAGTCACCTTCGTGAATGCTTCCCGCGCGGCACCACGCCTGCAGGCTGACGACAGGGGCCGAATGATCCTCGTTAACGATTACTTCCAGCCCATTGTCCAGCGTTCTGCCGGTTGCGCTGGATCTGGGAAAAACGATTGGGTCGCTCAAATTTCGCTGGGCTTGGCAGGTTGATTCCCACGAGCAGGTGGTTCGTTGCCTTCGTCCCCGGATCCTTTCAGATCGATTGTTCCTGCAGGACGAAAGGGAGCCAGAAGCTTTTCTCGAAGATTCACGACACCAGCGAAATCTGCTGGTGAATCATCCTCGGAACGTCCAAAAGCTCCCACCTCAATGAGCTGAAAAACCATCGTCCCGATATCCTCGCCCGCTGTAATTCCCCAGGAATCGAGAACAGCTACAGCCATCGAGCCAAACTCCTTCAACGCGTAATCGATGATCCCGGAAAGCAGTTCCGGGCCACTGACATGTCGGTGTTCGATGAGTTCGTCTTTGCGAAGTTGATTCACCGTATGATCAAGAGCTTCGCGCAAAAAGTGGTATCCATCAGGCTTGTAGACACCACCCTGCCCCGCGATCATTTTCACGGCTTCATCGAAATTGAGTTTCTCCATAGGAACGGTAAGAGGGTGTGATCGAAGGAAAGGGGCCTTAATGATTCGCGAAAAATCTGGAGGTCGTCAAGGGCAAAGGGGACTATGGACCCCACAGTTTCACATTTACCGCTGGAACAATCACCACCTCTCGGGGTTAACTCTTTTCGATGCGAAAAGGAATGCGATTTCAAACCAAGTTGATGCTCACGCTCGGGGGCATGATTGTGGCTGTGACGCTCGCACTCATCTGGGCCACGGGCGCAAAAGTCCGCCACGCATACACGAATCAGTTTTCGGAAAATTTCGACTCCCTCTTAGAGCAGATCGAAGCGTCTCGAGCAGAAAGGTTGGATGACTTTCTCGCTCTTTCCAAAACGCTGGCCACCCACCCTTACATCATTGCCACTCTTCACGGATCAGAAGACATCGATGAGGACGTCATAGCCGAGTTTTGGAAAATTTATTTGGAATCCGTGTTCGGAGAGAATCTACCCAAAGCTGCAAATTCCCTAAAGGGAAGGCCCGTGCAGACGAACCTTTCCTCAAATCTGCTCAACAAGATTAGCCGCATCTCCGTGGTTAATGCGGAAGGATATGAAACGATGCTACTCCATCCGAAATTGCCCCCTAGCCGTCGGCAACAAATGAAGCGGATCGATTTTAAAAAACGAGGATCGAGAGAGCGCTTGCAACTGTTCCTCGCTGCTGACGAGCAACAGATCTTCTACCAACCCACCATGGTTTCCCGTCCTGGAGGCAAAGAATCGGAGTTGGTTCGGGAAACAGTCGCGACACCAGTAGCCGACTCTGATTCCGGGGAAAATATCGGAATCCTGATTCATTCCACCCCCAGCCAAACTGAGACCGAACGCTTTCTGCAGAGGTTTCAGGATGAATTTGATACAGGCACTCGACTTCTTAATGGCATTCTCGTCGATAGTGAAATCTACTCGGAGTCCTTCGAAAAAGAAACGAGCGAGGAACTTGTCCCAGTCGTCGAAGAGAAAATACCCCTTTTACATCCCGCAAACGACCATCACCAGCAACTCCAATTCGAAACTTCAGCAAATGGCCGAGACTACCTCGTTCGCGTCAACGAATTGACCGCTGAGTCGTCCCTGCGTCCTGCTTACCAGATTGCCGCGTTCCCACTCGACCAATTGCACAGCGACCTTGCCGATCTTCGCATTCGAGGCTCCGGAATCGGTGCCGGCGTGCTCATACTTGGACTGGGGATCTGCTGGCTCCTCGCTCACAGCCTTTCGACTCCACTGAAGAAGCTGGCAAAAGGAACTGTAGAAATTCGAAGCGGAAATCTCGATCATCGTGTCGGGGTGACCTCAGGCGATGAGGTTGGAGAACTCACCGCCTCCTTCAACGAGATGGCGGAAGGGCTGAAGCAAAAAGCACTCTACCGGGAACTGCTGGGAAAAGTCAGTGACGAGAGCGTCGCCCAGGCACTTGTCAGCGGAACCCTCGATCTTGAACTGGGAGGCGAACTCAAGGAGGTAACCGTTCTCTTCTGCGACATTCGAGGCTTTACGGCAATGACCGAACACATGCCACCAACGGACGTGATCGAAATGCTCAACGAACACATGACAGCAATGACCGAAGTCGTCCGGAGCTACTACGGAGTTGTCGATAAATTTGTCGGAGACGAAATCATGGCTGTTTTTGGCGCGCTGAAATCCTACGGTGATGATTCGCGGCGCGCCGCAGAGTGTGCTCTGGGGATGATCCAGAAACGCATCGAACTCAACCAGAAGCGGGGTGTGAAAATTAACATCGGAATCGGAGTCGCCACCGGAGAAGCCGTTGCCGGATGCATGGGCTCAAACGACCGCCTCAATTACACCGTGCTCGGTGCAAGAGTAAACCTCGCATCCCGGTTGTGCAGCGCAGCCGGATTGATGGAGGTCGTCATCGATGACAAAACTTTCGAATCAGTAAGAGAAGATGCCAACGCAAAACTCCTGCAGGACCTCAAGCTGAAAGGTTTCGCTAACTCGGTAGCAGCCTATCAGCTCCACGCCCTTTCGGAGCGAGCCGAAGTCGTGGAACAGATTCCGTGATACGTTCTACAGATGAGCCCTGTTACATCACAGGCCCAACAGGGTTAGGTCATGGACTCAACAGGGTTGGGTCACACCTTTTTCAGCTTGCTGATTCGGCCTGTGGCGAGCCACTCAGCTACGTAGATGTCGCCGTTCGGAGCAAAACAGGCGTCGTGCGGATGGATGAATTTCCCATCGACCCAAGCTTCCGGGTTTCGTCGCATCGCATTCTTGTCGGCGGTGACTGACTTTCTCCACTCGGGATCTTCACCGAGGTGAATGACCTTGTTTTCTTTGTCCAGCAAAGTGACTCGCGCACTGAGGTCAGGCACAAGAAGGAGATCGCCGAGGCGGTCAAGGTTAGCTGGGAGTATGAAACCATCCAAGGTCTGTCGGTGCTTGCCATCCAGATCAAACCACTGCAGCCGCTTGTTGGCACGATCAGCTACAACCATGAGGACTTCGTCAACGTTTCGGTCATCAATCCAAAGTCCGTGAGGGGTATTGAACTTCCCGTCTTCTTTCCCACTGGAGCCAGTCATTCCTTTCCACTCACCGTTAGCATCGTAATGATGGACGGTGTGCGCGCCATAGCCATCAGCGAGAAGAAATCCACCATCGTCGAGAAAGGCGAAGTTAGTCGGCATGAATCGGTCGCGGCCCCACACTTTTTCCGGGTTTGTATCCTCTCCCTTTGCGTAGATGCCCGACTCCATCGGCGCGTATTTCTGCCAGACAACTTCACCATCGAGAGTGAGCTTGGCGAACGTTTTCAACATCTGATAGCCGGTCACGTAGAGAAACTCGCCATCGACTTCTTTGCGAACCTCAAGGCCATGTCCCCCACCCTGAAACTGGTTTCCGAATGCCTTAATGAAGGTGCCGTCTTCATCGAAAACAAAGATTGCCGGATGGTCCTGCTGGGAATGATCTCCCTCATGAATGACATAAAGCCGGTTATCGCTGTCGACCGCGACATTGTGCGTAATCTGGAAAGTGTATTTATCAGGAAGCGTCACCCAGTCCGTCAGGAACTCGTATTGGTACTCCCCTTCTCCAAGAATAATGCCACTGCTTCGTGTTGGCGCTTTCTTGCAGGAAGTAATCAAATTCACGCTGCCGAGGGCGGCCAGAGACGACGTGCCCAAAAATTTGCGTCGGGAAGAGGTGATCGAATCATTCATGCGCCAAAAAAAATACGCGAAATCCCGCCACCATGTAAATGGCAGAATCAAAAGCAGGAAATCACGAGCCACTTCGAATTTCCGCGAGTATCCTATCGACCACTTCTTCAGCGGTGAGGTCAGAACTGTCGACGACGATAGCCCCTTCCGGGATTACGAGGGGCGAAGCTTTACGGCTGGAGTCAATTCGATCGCGCTTGGCAATACTGTCGACAATACCCTGTGCTCGGCGGCGCTGCTCGCGGACTTCAGGTGATGCGTCGATGTAGAATTTCCACGGGGTATCGGGAAAAACGACCGACCCGATATCACGACCCTCCATGACGACTCCTGATTCATAGGCGTAGCGGCGCTGCTCGGCAACGAGGCGCGTTCGAACTTCGGGGATGGCAGCAACGAGGGAAACGTTCTGGTTTACCTCCTCTTCGCTTATCTGGGCCGGTGTCACCTTTTGACCGTCTATCGCAATCGTGCCGGCAGAATTTTCTTCTGCGCACTGAAATTGCGTCGCTTCAAGAAGTTCCACGACAGCCGTCTTATCCGAAGGTTCCACTTCTTTATCCAAGACCCACCAGGTAAAGGCCCGGTACATCGCACCAGAGCTGACAAAAGTGATGCCCAGCTCCTTCGCAATTCGCTTCGCAACGGTGCTCTTTCCGGATGCAGCCGGACCATCAATGGCAATAATCGGAGAATTGAAACTCATGGACGCGCTATCGTGAACTGGACCTGGTCTGGCCGCAACGCATTTTCCCTCTTCCTCATAGCGAAAAATTCCCTTGCCCGAGGGCCTGCGGTCCGTATCCGTGAAGAAATGATTCTCGCAGACTCCGAAATACTTCGCTCGATGGAGAAAGGGGAAATTGTGATCGAACCCTACGATCGCAGTTGCCTCGGCACCAACAGCTATGACGTACATCTCAGCAAGCACCTCGCAACATACCGCAACCGGGTCCTCGATGCGCGCCAGCACAACGAGATCGATCACTTTGAGATTCCGGAAGAGGGTTTTGTCCTCGAGCCACAGATCAACTACCTTGGATCGACAATCGAATACACGGAGAGCCATGCTGCCGTTCCTTTCCTCGAAGGTAAATCGAGCGTCGGCCGTCTTGGCATCGACATCCATGCGACAGCCGGAAAAGGTGATGTGGGCTTCTGCAACTACTGGACTCTCGAAATCTCAGTCAAACAACCAGTCCGCGTCTACGAAGGCATGCCAGTCGGGCAGCTGATCTACTTTCTTGTCGAAGGGGAAATCCTCACGCCTTACAACGCGAAAGATTCCGCGAAGTACAACGATAAAACACCCCTTCCCGTCGAGTCGATGATGTGGAGGAACAAGTTCTGAAAGAAGCGGAGGAACTGGAGAGAGAAAACGCCCGACTTAAGAAGATCGTCCCCGGCCAGGTCCTCGGGAGAGAGCCTGCAGGAAGCGCTGAAAAAAGCTCTGAGCCAGGGATACAAGCGGCAAGTCGACGAGCGTTTTTTCGGGAAGAGACTATGCTTGCAAAGGCAGGCCTGCCGACACCGACCACGATAATCGACTTGCGCATCTCATTTCCTTCACCGCTCATATTGCGGCGCTGCGTTTTTTCCATCGCTTTGCAATAGGGAGTTGCAGAAAATGCAATTCACGAAGCTCGCATTCTTACCCATACTGCCCCCATCAGGAGGGAAGGCCGCAGAGACAAAGCGCAAATCCTTCGCAACCAACCCGCTTGAGTCTCACCCTTCTCTGCTCTACCTTCGCGCCTCATGCCTGACACGCCTCGGATCACTCGCATCATTTTGTCCCGCTTCCGTCAATTCGGATTCTGCGATATTCTGCTCACCCATCCTGAAACCGGAGATCCGCTCTCCCGCATCTGCTTTCTCGGGCCAAACGGTATAGGAAAAACAACCGTTCTCGATCAGCTTTTTTGCGTTCTCTCGCCCAAAAATGCACCGATCGAAGCGGCATCGGAAGACGCGCTGATTCTGGTCGGTATCGAAATCGATGGGGAACACCTTTTCCGAGCTTCCGACGGAACCAACCACGAGCACCCCGTCTGGTTTCAGGGAAATCTGGAAGACTCGTCCCGCTGGTCTTCCCTCGAAAACAACCCTCCCGGCTTCCAGGAATTCATCGAACGCTTTTCCGACTACACGCTCTCCGCTGATCCTGACATTCCCACCGACAGCCTCGCCTACTTCAGCCCCGGGAAAAACACGCTCAATGGAAGCAGCGTTGCAGGCTTTCGTGAATTTCTCGAAGCTCGCGAAATCGACCGCGCCGCCAGCTACCACGAGTTTCTGAAGCACCCCAACAACCGCGACCGAACCGTCGCCGAGATCGACGGAGAATTTGCAGCAACGCATCCTGACGTGCTCGAGTCATTGCAAGAACTCTGGGAGCCCGTCCTCGCCCCGGCTTTCCTTGAATTTAATCCAGCCGACAGCGGCTCCCTGGCATCCACACAAACCGGTGACGAAATCGCCTTTGATGCCCTCAGCCCGGGCCTCCGGAATCATCTCCTCCGTATCGCGCGGCTACATGCCCACTACTTTGAGCAACCGAGCTGGGCTGGGTTCCTCTTTCTCGACGATCCTGATACGGGTCTGAATCCCGACCTCGCACGCGGACAGATGCAGTTCTTCCATGATCTCTATTCTGATCGCCCCGGCCAGATTTTTGCGACGACCCACAGCCCGCGCGTCGCCTCCCTCTTCGCCGCGGAAGAACGCATTTCTTTACAATTTGACTCCGAGCGAGGCGTTGCCATTGGCGAAAAAATCGTTCCCAAACCCGCAGAGCCAGAGGAGGAACCCGAACCGGATCCCATTTCTGAAACTGGCCCCATCACCCGCCCGATTTCGACTCCCGATCAGGAACGGCTCGCCCAGATCAAAAGGGCGATGGAAGAGACTGATGATCAAGTCGAACTGGCTGACCTGCTCGATGAAATGATGGCCCTTCGTAGCAAGCGATGAACATTCTCGTCGCCAGCGACAAATTCAAAGGCTCCCTAACCGCCGCCGAAGCCTGTGAGGCAATTCGCGCCGGCCTCGCCTCGGGATTTGAAAGTCGGAACGAAGCGCCTCAAATCCGCACACTGCCCGTCGCCGACGGAGGAGACGGCATCGCACAAACTCTGACCGATGCACTATCTGGAGAATGGAGCACATGCATCGTTCATAACGCTCTCGGTGATAAGACCGAAGCAGGCTATGGATTGATCAACGATGGCCGTGTCGCCGTCATCGAGATGGCGGAAGCATCCGGTCTTGCACAACTGGGGAATCGCAAAAAAGACCCATGGTCTGCCTCGACCTACGGAACCGGCGAACTCATTCAAAATGCCACTGATCAGGGTGCCGAAAAAGTCATTCTCGGCATCGGCGGAAGCGCTACGATCGATGGGGGCTCTGGAATGGCTCGTGCTCTCGGGTGGAAGTTCCTCGATTTCGATGAAACCGAGCTCACCAATATTCCGGCAACACTTCCTGACACAGCCACCATCATTGCACCCGACAATCCGAACCTCCCCGAAGTCATCGTCGCCTGCGACATAGAAAATCCGCTCTTCGGCGGGGAAGATTGCACCCGCAACTACGGCCCGCAAAAAGGAGTCGAAGTAGCCGATTTCGAAAAATTCGAAGCCCGAATCCGCCACCTCATCAACCTTCTCGACGGCGATGCGAAGTCAGTCGCGACTGAGCCCGGCTCTGGTGCCGCCGGCGGACTCGGGTTCGGCGCCCGAGTATTCCTTGATGCCACACTCCAGTCCGGTTTTGATCTCGTTGCCGATCAAATTCAACTGAAAGAACAAATCGAGTGGGCTGATGTCGTGATCACCGGCGAAGGCCGTCTCGATGCCCAAACGGATAGCGGCAAGGCGCCCGCCGGGGTTCTCCGGCTCTGTCGTGAGCTCGAGAAACAGGCTTACGCATTTTGTGGGTCGAAAGAAACGGGCGCAGGATCCGGATTCGTCGAAGTGATGGAAATACAGGATCCCGAGCTCTCGCTAGAACTCAATATGGCGAGGGCGGCTGCACTTCTTGAGGTTCGGGCTCTGAATTTTGCAGACAGCTTCTCCGATACCGAAAACTCGTAATTATGGCTCAACCTACCCAATTTGATCTCCACCTCGGCGATTGCGTTGCCGGCATGAAGAATCTCCCCGATGAGTCAATCGATATCGTCGTCACTTCCCCTCCCTACAACCTCGGAATATCCTACCAAAGCTACAACGATAAGCTCAGTTCCGAAGACTACCTGTCATGGTCGCTCGAATGGGCTGGAGAAGTAAAGCGCCTCCTCAAACCTGACGGCTCGTTTTTTTTGAACGTGGGAGCTGCTCCCGCAAATCCATGGATGCCACACGAGCTTGCCCTCACCTTGCGTGATCTATTCACTTTGCAGAATACCATTCACTGGATCAAATCCATAACTGTCGAGCCAAAGGACGGCGATCCCGTATCGGCAGGCCATTTCAAACCGATTAATTCGAAGCGCTTTATAAACGATTGCCACGAATTCGTTTTTCACTTCACTAAAACGGGAAAAGTTCTACTCAACCGAATTGCGGTGGGAGTGCCATACGCAGACAAGAGCAACATCGCACGCTGGGGGCATGCCGACGGGCGAGACAAACGCTGCCGGGGCAACAATTGGTATGTGCCTTACAAGACAATCGTTTCGCGAAACAAGGAACGCCCCCACCCCGCTACCTTCCCCGTCGAGTTGGCCACAAAGTGCATCCTCCTGCACGGTAGCGAACCTGACAAAACAACGATGATGGATCCCTTTCTGGGCATCGGTCATGCCGCCAGCGCAGCAGGAGTGGCCGGGCTCGCAAAGTTCATCGGCTTCGAAATTGATGAAGGGTATCTGGCGGAAGCGCGGGAAAGGCTGGAGCAGAGCTAGTTAAATCCGCTTTGTTGCCTTGCTCGCGATTGGATTCCAATTCTCGGCGAATGCGCTTTCGTCGCACGACCAGCACTACAAGGAGAATTATGATCCCTAGCGCGATTACGATTACAATTACGAGAAAAAACCCTACAGGCAAGGACACCGTCTCTGGCGCTATCGGCCTGCAGTATCAACAGCAACTCAGTGAGAGACTTCTCTTTCAAATTGGCGGATTCGATAGCCTCGACGACGACGGAGACAAAAGGTTTGGCGTTCGGACCGAATTACAGAGGAAGTTTTGACCACACTTAATGCGAGTCAACTTACTTCGCTTTCGGCTCTTCTTTTGCTTTTTCCTTAGGAGCTCCCTTGGGAGTTTCTGTCTTCTCCTCCAACTCCTGCTTCACCGGTGGCAGCAGCGCAATCCTCTTCCCAAATTTCTCAATCTCCTTCTCTTTGAATTCATTGTCGGTCTCGCCAGATGAAATGGAAAAGTGGGTGATCGTTCCTTTGAAAGGCGGGTGATCGCCTCCGTCGGCGGCTCCGTTGTTTTCCCCTTCCCCAGTGTCCCCTAGAATGATAGAGAGTGCCCCCCCGAGAGCCAACCCGCCTGCCTCGGCTTTTTCGGTTCGTTTTTCCCGCCCAAGAACGATATTGAGACTTCCCGATTTGGAGCTGCCAATGAGGAGGTTCGTTGTTTCCCCGACGGGAGCTTTACCAATATTCCAAACGTGGAGTTTTCCTTTGTTGGTGTCCCACGCAAAAAAGAGTTCTCCTTTCTTGAGATAAACTCCAAAACCACCCCGTCTCGTGTTGGCATCGACGATGACCCCGTTTTCGGCATCAGGTCGAAAGCGGACCCGGATATTCATCGCAGGATGATTGGCATTGATCGGCCCAACACCAACCCGGACACCTGTCCCGTCAAATACGTAGCCGTCTGCTTCCTTTTTTCCTCCGGTAACTTTGGCAGCACTCCCGATTGCGAAAATCATTTCTGGAAGCTCTTCGGGGAGGATGTAGTCGCGATCTTCAAGAGCTCCCGCAGTTACCGATCCTCCCGATGTCGAGGCAACAACGCCACCGGACTTAGATCCGGGTTTTTCCATGTCTCCTTCTGCGCCACCGATGGATTCGATTTTTCCGTCGGCCAGCGCCACGAGAGTTTCCGGTGCGTCTCCCCAGAGCTTGCCCGCGCCGAACAAATCCCGATAGATCTTCACCTGCGCCTGTAGCTCCGCCTTCCTGTCACTGTCAGCGAGCTGATTGAGCAAGGAAGCTGACCGCTGCAATGCATCCCTCGTGTAATTCAGGGGACCGCCAAAATTGAGAACATAGGTGCCGGCATAAGCCTGAATGGCATCTTCCGTTTTGCCGGATGCCTCATGCCCGCGCCCACGAAGATAGAAGGTTTCCGGTGTCGGGTTTTCCACCTCAGCCAAAGCAGCGAGAACTTTCTCCGACTCACCTTTTGCCAGGGCCTTCCACGCTTCCACCTCTGGGGGAACGACACGAAGTTCGGGTGGTAGATTCAAAAACTCACCTCTCACCAACTCGGCCTGCTTTGCAATAGCCGCTACGTCCATCTGACGACGAAAACAACGAAGGAGACGTTCCTGAGCGAGGGAAACGAAATTCCCCGGGACCGGATAGAAGTGCGCGAGCGGATCTGCGATAACCAGTCGATACTTTGTGACAGCCTGTGGAATTCGACCCGACTCAAATGCATCTTCGGCTTCCCGCCAAGCCCCAGTCGTAGGGAATGCCACGAAATCTATCTGGCTCCGAAGAGTGGCCTGCTCTTCTGTAGCGGCTGGGCTGGAACGCCAGCGGACTTGCCCTCGCTCTGCGGAGACAAGCTCAACCGTCCGAGCCTGACCATCCTTCAAATAAATCGTCGCGAGATCAGCATGTATCACCCCGGGCATTCCTGACAAAAGCAGAATAAAGATCCCAAACGATACTGAAAATCGAACACTCATTCCTTCTCTTGCTGTGCCATTTTCTTCGCGTATTCGTTGCGCCACTGACCAAAAACAGACTTCGCTTTCGCCACTCCCGGATGCTTGTGATGCCCCATGCGCTTGAGCATGTCCTGCAGAATCTTCAGCGCCTTGAGATCCTCCCCCCTTGCCTTGGTAATTGCAGCAGCACGCAGGTAGGCGCGAGTCGACCAGTCGAGATAACCCGGAAAATTCGCATACACGCTGACGTAGACTTTCATCGCGTCCGCCAGGTTACCCGTCTTTTCATTCGCGAAACCCATCTGGTAATTCGCTTCCGCCCGCGCAATATTCCATCCCCGATTTTCGAGGTAGGCTGCCCAGTGAGTTTTAGCCTCTTCGTAATTCTCCTCCGCCATGCGGATCCTTGCCATTCCGAGAACTGATTTTTCCTGTAACTCGTCATCGGGAAAGGAAGAAACGACGCGCTGGAATTTCTTCATTGCCTCTTCGCGGACAGCAGCGTCTTCTGACTGGGCTTCGATCTGCGCAACATCAACGAGGCAATACTCGTAATTCGCGGTCCCAGGACGATTGTCGAGGATATATTCGTAGAGCGTTTTCGCCTCCTGCGGTTTTTTCCGGATGTCACTCACCCAGCGAGCCAGCCGGACTGTGGGATAGTTGCTGTGCTCCGCCGGATCGAAACCTGCCTCCAACTGGTAGTAGAGCTTGTTGATTTCATCCTGAGGTGCCTCCTCTTTTTCCAATTGGTCAACCAATGCAACCGTAGTCCATCCTTTCAAAGCCGGCGTCGTTCCCCGCTCAGCCCGCAAGCCGCTCATCTGCTCCCGCAAGACTTCGGCGTCGAAGTTGGAGTCGATAAAATCCACGTAACTGCCAAACATCTCACTTAGAACAGTCGACTCCGCTTCGCTTCGATTCTCCCATACCACCTCACGAAGCTTGCTCAATCCCTCTTCGGCCCGATCCTGCTCCAACAGCATGGGCAGAGAGGCAACAAGGAGGTCGTGCCGGTAATCTGAATTCGGATAGTTCTTCTGAAAATGGGCATAGTGTTCCTCGGCTTTTTTCCACTCTTCCTGATCACTGGTCTGAATTACCAACTGCCAGAGCGCATATTCGACGGTTTGCGCCTGATTCATCTTCACGCCTCCGTCTCGTCCGCCCAAATAGCAGGCCTCGATATCGGAGTAGGCTCCCTCCAAGGCATTCAAGAGATCGCCCTTTAAGTTCCAAGCCGGAGGACCAACTTCGTGATTTGGATATTCCGAATGAATGCGCTCCACCTTGGCGACTGAATCCTCAAGCCGATCTATCATGAACTCACTGAGTGCCGCCTGATATAGAACTGGCGGAAGCAGTTGAGACTCTGGATACACCTCGATGAAACTTGAGAACACTTCGACAGCCTCTTCCCACTTCTGCAACTGCACCTTCGAGAGACCGAGGTAGAAATGCACCATCTCCTTCCTTTCCCCTTGCTCGTAAACTTTGAAATAGCTCGACAGCTCTGTCTCAGCCTCTTCCATGTGACCTAGCTGAAAAGCGGAAGCGCCATATACGAAATCAGGAATATCACGAATTTCTTCGCCCTGGGTCATGTCCTGCCTGACCTCCCCAGAAATTTTGTAGGCTTCTTCGTATTCCTCCCGGAGAAAGAGAAGCTCGACGAGGACGCGGGCGACACCCGGCTTCAGTTCGTGCTCGGGAAACTCGTCGAGAAACTGCTTTCCGTATTGATACGCCTCTTTCCATTGCTCAATCTGAGCCGCCGAAACGACCGCGTTGTGGAGAAAAACCGGACGCTCCGAATGAGCCTTACCGGCCTCATCCGAGAGACGGGAAAAAGCAACAAAACTGCCCGCGAAATTCTGCATCATGAAATGGGCGGAACCCACTCCATTGAGAATCTGCAGATAACCTTTCTCCAAGTTCCCAATTTGCCCCTCTAGGTCTTTCAGATCCGCTGCTTTTTTCTCTTCGAACTGCTTTGAGACAAAACGGTTCTTCAGCGAGTCGTATCGACGATCAAATTCCGGCTTGAGTAGCCGTGGATTCACCATCCGCTCGTACCAACCTAGAGCACGAACCGGATCCTGCGCCTGCAAGGAATACTGAGCCAGATACTGGAATTGATCGTTTCTATCGTAGCGGTCCAAAAACGGGGCCTGATCGACAATTGTGCTGTAACTCTGGATGAACTCGCGGACACCGGGAAATTCCACTTCAGGGGTCCAATCTTCAGCAATCACCATGTAAATGGTCTTGCGAAGCCCATCGCTCAGATTCTCATTGGCGAGCGGCCGGACCATGAATTGATATCCTTTCTCCAGCTCACCCGATTTCAGGTAGCAACGCCCCAGGTTCACACCAACATAGATAAGGTTGACCTTGGGATCACTTTTTCCTACCACGAGGATTTTTTCATAAAGATTGAGAGCGCCCTTGTAGTTTTCTCGCATCATCTCCGCATTGGCCCACTGAACCAAAGCCGCATTCAGGAAAAGATTGGGCAACAGATTCTTGATCTCATCATCACTGCCAGATTTCAGAATCTCGTTGGAAAATTTCTCGTAGCAGGTTTTGAAAGAAGCGATTGCTGCGGGAGCATCCTTTTTCCCAAGCGAAGCGAGACCTTTGAGGAAATGGAAGTGACCAAAGACCGGGCCAAACCGTTTCAGGGCACCCTCACCGTGTTCGGCGATGACACCGTTACAAAGAGAAATAGCCTCATTCCATTTCTCCAACTGAATCGCACTGATCGCTTTATTGTAGGCAACAACAGGGTCAGTTAGATCCTCCTCTTGGGCCGATCCTAGGAGCGGAGCACAAAGGATCGCGAGAATGGCGACCACTCTCAGAAACATTACTCCGGAGAGACAATTTGCCCTAAGCCCTGACACTACAATCTACCTTTGAATTTTTCTGGATGCTTCTGGAATTCAAAACCGTCGATGGGCTTTCCTTTCTTATCCACAATCGTAAAACTGCCCTTGGTCTTTTTCGCGATCTCCGAGAACTCTTTCATTCCGGCAGTAGTCTGCATCGCGACCATATTGATCGGTGGCTTTCCATATTTGGCATTCACCTTCAGGATTGGTGCGGGAGCATTCCCCCCGGTTCCATCGGCCATAAAGAAAATGACATCCGGCGGCGGGTCCATCGCATGAGCGATATCCAAAGCAACTCCCCAGTCAGTGCCCCCAAACAGCTTGTCTTTCTTCACTCGATCCATGGTCGCTTTCACATTGGATGCCGAGGATTTCAGCCACTCTGCCTTTGGCAAACCCGAATCAGCCCCGCGAAATTCGTAGTCGCCGAATCCTTTTACACTCTTGAAAAAGTAGGTCTTTTTCGGCCCCTTAATCGTGTTGTCTAGTCCCTGCTGTTTCTGCAGAGCCCACCCCTTGGAAGCGTAGTATCCGCCACCGGCAAACAACAGGACCTGATACTCAACTCCCTTGAGAGACTTCAATGCTTTCTCCAACTCGTCGTTCCGCAGCTTCACCTGGTTTGCCTTCATCGAACCAGAATGGTCGAGCACAAAAAGGAAACGCTGCCCCGTGGATGTCCCCCCAAAGAAGGAAGCACCGCTTCCAAGCCCCTGGCCGCCGGAACCGAATCCACCACCTCCGAAATCCGCATCACCAATCCCAAGGGGGCCCTTGCTCGTTTTCGTAACGTTGGGAAGAGAAATTTTTGCGAGAGCATTGGCTCTCATCAATTGAGCAAGCGGTGCCGCAGCCGCGGAAGAAGCAGAGGATTTCTTCGTCTGCTTCACCACGTTTTTCTTCTGCATCTCCTGCTTTTTCGCTGGCGGCCCAATCACAGCCGCCACGATTTCCGGCTCATCTTTTGCGGGTTGAAGGATGACAACCAGCGACGCGATAAGAGCGATAGCAAGGTGAAAGGCGACCGCCATCAGAATCGCTGTCGCCTTTGTTCCTCGTGCCTTCGGTGGCTCCTCAACCGAGCTCGTCGGGCCAAAGTATTCCTCGGGAGCCGCCGCTTCCGCGTAGGATGTGTCGGCCTTCAATCCTGTCGGAGCTGGAATGAACTTGATTTGCTCCTCCTCTACTTTTTCGTCCGGTGGGGTGTCTACCGAATGCTCATGTTGCTCGTAGGACTCCAATTCCGGCTCCACGCTACCGAGCGGAACGGATTCCGTCGAAAGAGAAAACTTCGAAGCCAACGCCATCGCTACAGCTCTATGCTCCTCTGCTTTCGCGAGGTCGCCTGCGCTCTCGAGGACCGAAGCGAGAACTTCGTGTCCGTAGCCATTCGACGGATTTGCTGCGACAAAAAGTTCTACAATCGGAACTGCAGCAGCTCCAACAAGATCTGCAACTCTGTGCAAATCCTCATCGCTCTCAGGCGGACTCGGGGAATCGAGAACTAATTCCATCGCTTCCTGCAAAGCGGCACGTTCCAGCATTTTATCCGCAATAAGAAACCGGACTGACCAATCGCCAGGATTTGCCTCAAGGGCTTGCTTCAGTGCATTTTCGACATCACTCATAGAATATGGATGGGGGGGGTTATTGCGCAAGACTTACGTTCTTTATGTCAGCTTTTGAGCAAACATTCAAGACATCGACGAAGCGCTGACCGACAGCTTCTTCGTCACAATCGATGATGACCTGAGTCTCCGTGTTCGCTACCTGGGCACTCGCCGAGTATCGACTGAGACGTTCCGTCAAATTCGGTAAGTCGCGATCATTCGGATCCGAGTCCGTAATCTCTTCGTTTACCAGCACGACACCATCAGAATTTATCTCCACCAACATCTGATCGATCTTCACTTCACGACTATCTTCCTGGGCAATTCCGGGGAGGGTAAGACTGAGATCTGCCTCGGACTTTTGCAGAGTTGTGGTCACGAGGAAGTAGATCAGCAAAAGAAACGCAACATCAATCAGAGGACTGATGTCGAGCTCTGGCTCTTGCTGGTCGCCAAATGGATCACTACTCGCCATTTTTATTTTGATGTCTGATACGTTGAGAAAATCACTGTCGGAACTCCAGCCTGAGCCGATGCCTGGCTCACCTCCTGGATGTGCTTGTAGGGAACTCCCTTGTGAGCGCGAAGGTGTATGCGCGTATTCGCATTCTGGCTTTTCGCCCGGGAAACCCTCTCTCTCAGTTGCGGGATCGTAAGCGTGTTTCCATCCACATCCTTCACCGTACCGTCGATGTAAATATTGATCACGACGCGTCCGTCAACCAACTCTGGCACAGCCGCATCGCTCGCCACCGGAATAATGACATTCGGGTCTTTCGGAAAGGTGATTATATTCGCTGCGACCATGAAGAAAATCAGCAAAAGGAAAACGAGGTCAATCATTGGCGACAAGTCGGCCTTGAGACCGGGTCCACCAAAAAGATCGTTTTCCTTCGCCATCTTCTCTTCCGTTCGGAGGGAATTATGCCTCGTGAGAATGAACTACCGTGCGACGCAGAATTCCGATGAGTTCTTCGGCATGCTCATCGCACTCGGCAACCATGCCCTGCAATCGATCACGGAAAATAAAATAACAGAAAATCGCAGGCAGCGCGACCACCAAACCGGATGCCGTCGTGATGAGCGCCTCGGAAATATTTCCCGCAAAAGCGGAAGGGTCACCCGTACCGCCCTGACTCAACTTGGCGAACGCACCAATCATTCCGGATACCGTTCCCAACAGTCCCATCATTGGAGCCGCCTGGGCAATGACGGAAAAGTAATTAATCGTGCGAACACGCCCGCGATTGAATTTTCTGGAGGCCGCGGCCATGACTTCTTCCAACTTTTCGGAATCAATGACACCATATCCGCGCTCGGTGATGTAGTGAATCGAGGCATACATGACACCGCTGAGGCAGGATGGGGTAGATTGAGCCTTCAGCAAAGCCGCTTCGAGATCCATTGCCTCCATGTCCCCTGCCATCGCCTGATACAAGAGCTCCGGATAAAAGTTCTTCTTCTGCAGATCAATCAGACAGAAGATGAGCAATCCGATCACTGCGAAAGAAAAGGCACCCAGGATCCACATCGACCAGCCGCCCTGCTTGATCATGCCCAGAAGGTTAACCTCACCGACTTCAGCAGCCCCTTCGGCGGCAGCGGAGGATGACGCAGCAGGCTCCTGCGGAACGGTCGCAGCAGCCTCTTCACCAGGTAAAGAAATATCAAATTCGTCCTGAGCTTGGAGAGCTAAATTCGAAAAAACGAAAACAAGGAGTGAGCAAATAGCGAAAAAACTGCAGTTCATAAAAGATTTCTGTAAGTCTCCTCAGAAGAGGTTAAAACAGAAAACTGATTTTTTCGTTTAAAGGCAATAAAAAAGCAACCTTTGCGAAGGCGGCTTCACTTAATTTTGATGCTGAATCAGTGATTGAACATGAACTCCTTCGAGTTCAGAACAGCCCAGAAGACGTCGTTAAGGACCATTTCGATCTGCGCTTTGTCTTCGCCGACGGAATTGACCTGTGCCATCAACTGCTTCATCTCTTCCTCCGTAGGCTCACGGGTGAAACAACGAACGTAGATATCTTCAATTATCTGCTCGGGAGTCTTCCCGGCAGCAACAAGGGAATTCACCACTTTACCCTGCTCGATTTTTGTAGTCACGGTAGGACCGTTAAGCAGATGAAGAGCCTGAGACAGACTTGGGTCCATTTTCACTTCGCAAGAGCAAACCGTCTCGCGAGTCGCGCGACCAAAGGTGGTCAGGAAATAGTCTGTGGTACGGCCATCCGCAATTTGCACAGCGCGGGAACCGAGCGGCAGGCCGCGGAACTTGTTCTTTGTCTCGGTCACCTGGGTAATCGTATCGAGCATGATCTCGGCACGCTGTCGACGAACACGGGACTTCGCAAAATTGTTCAGATCATCCTTGTTTGAAGCATTCTCTTTTGTAGTCCGCTGGTAGGTTGCCGAGTTACAGATATCGCGAACGAGCTGCTTGAAGTCATACTCATACTCACCTTCGAAACGTGCCGCCAATGCGGTGAGCAACTCTGGGTTCGAAGCTGGGTTACTTACGCGAACGTCGTCGACAGGATCAATGATACCAACACCAAAGAAGTGAGACCAGACCATGTTCACGACGTTACGAGAAAAGTAAGGATTCTCCGGTGAAGCAAGCCACTCTGCCATGACAACGCGGCGATCTTTCCCTGCCACATCAGGCGTTTCTCCACCGAGGAATTTGGGAGGCATAGTTCGGCCACCGACGATGTGTTTCACCTCACCGCTACCGCGGTTGTAGATGACCTGCTCGCGCTGGTCGACGCCCTGCTTGCGACCAATCTGGGAGAAGAATGCTGCCCAACTGTAATAGTCATCCATCGTCCACCGATCGAAGGGGTGATTGTGGCACTGAGCGCACTGGAGACGCATTCCCATGAAAACCTGGGCTACGTTTTCCGAGAGCTTCAGAGAATCTCGCTCGATCTGGTAGAAGTTGGTCGCTGGATTTGAAAACGTCCCGCCCTCTGCTCCCATCAACTCGATAACGATCTCGTTGAGCGGAACATTGGCAGCAATCCGGTCGCGAAGCCAACCATTGTAGAGCAAGGCAGACTTGTAGGAAATACCCTGAGCAATGTTGTTGTCGGACCGAATCTGGAGAAGCTCTGACCACTTCATCACCCACATTTCTGTGAATTCTTTTCGCTCGAGAAGCTTGTCGACAAGCTTGGCCCGCTTGTCGGGACTCTTATCAGCCATGAACTGATTGAACTCTTCCACCGTGGGGAGCTGGCCAGCAATATCCAGCGTGACGCGACGAAGGAACTCGTCATCAGAACACTGACCTGAAGGAATAACACGCAGCTTGTGAAGCTTGTCATGCACCAGTCCATCGATGTAATTGTTCTCGGTCATCTCGGGACGGGTGTATTCGAGATCCTCAGGAATCACGATCGTCTGGATACCGACGGTCTTTGTCTCGAAACGAGCCATGATGAATGCCTCACCACGCTTTCCCGCTGTCACCAGCCCATCTTTGCTGACGGCTGCCGTAGGCTCGTTATTGGTTATGAAGACGGCGAGATGAGTTACATCGCGGTCATGCCCATCAGAATACTTTGCACGAACCGTCATCTGCTGTGTTGCTCCAGCCCCCTCAAGAACGAGCTTGGGTGGGTAGAGATAGAGGTCTGTGACAGTTAGGACTTCTTCAGGCTTATCATTGTGAGCCCCGTCCGCAATCCACTCAACCATTGTGTTGTAGCCGTGGCTTCCCCTGTCTATCAACTTACCTCCCGTGTGAGGGACGGCTTCGATGGCCTTTTCAACGAGGAGTGATTCCTCTGGAATCGCAAGATTGACCCGGTGTCCCGCCAGCTCTCGTGTCAGACGGAAATGGTCCCCATTCGGATCGTATCCGAAGAGGGAAAGCATGAATCCGTCCTGTCCACGAGCGGAACCGTGACATGCACCTGTGTTGCAGCCATCACGCATGAAGACCGGCATCACGTCGAGGTGGAAACTTATAGGACGATCCTCAGCCGCATTTTTCACCACAACCGGGATCGATGCTGTCTTGTCCGACACTTTGACGTTCAACCTGGTTTCACCATCCTTGACCGGCTTAAAGTGACTGCGAGTCTTCAGATCAACCAGAGAAGGATCTTCAAAGGTGAAAGTCGCATTTTTTGTCACATCAACTGTGGTGTCGTCCTCGTAAGTAGCCATGACGACCACACTCTGTGTGTCGCGCTTGGTCTCGAGAGTGATATCAGGAGGAAAAACCCCGATCTTCACGAGAGCTTTGCCTTTGTCTTCCAGCGGCTTCGCATCCGAGAAATTCTCTTCGTCTTTCGGCTCCAGAAGAATCTCCTCGGGCCAGATCGCACCTTCTGCAATCCACTGCTTGAGCTTGGCGATCTCGTGGTCGTGAAGTGGTCGCCCTTTCGGAGGCATCACATCAGAGTCATCTTCCGGAAGGGAAACGAGTTCGATCATGAGCGACTCATCGGCCTTGCCCTTTACCAGAGCCGCGCCACCGTCCCCGCCTTCCCAGAACAAGCTGGCCTTGTCCATTCGCAATCCACCCTTGACCTCCCCTTCGTAATGACAACTGACACAGTTGAACTCAAGAATGGGAGCGATGTCTTTGGCAAAATCGATCTTTGTCTCCGCGTGCGACGCAACAGGTGTAGCGAGAGCAACCACAGCAAGAATGTGCAGGAATGATTTCATATCGGGGTAAGTTACGGAGTTCGGGAAAACAAGTATTCTAAAACGTTCAGAAAATTTACTTCTCTGCCGCTTTTTTCGCCTCCAGACGAAGTTGTTCGAGACGAGAGAGTGGTTTCTCCTTCGGCGCTGTTTTTGCGACAACCTTCTTCTCCGCTACTGGCTTAGGAGTAGCAGGAGCCTTCGGCTTGGGATCGACGCGAAGAACTCCCCCCATGCCAACGCGATGAAGAACCGGCTGACCATCTTTTAGAACAGTAACGGTGCAGAAAAGATTTTTGTGCTGACCAACTGGAGTCTTTTCCGACGTGACAATCGGGATGCTCAAATTCGTTGTCCCTTTGTCGATCTTCACGACTTCAGCAGTTGCATGAGCAGGAATGCCAAAAATCTGGGTATCGGCCTGACCGGCGAATTCACGAAGATTCTCCACCTCAGCAACCATGGAAACGGGCTCCCCCTGCTTCGCAGTCGCCATGGAAAGCTTCATGCTCACGAAGGGTTCTTCCACCGAGAGATTGACGAAGGGTGTAGCTGTCATCATGAGGCCTTTTCCTCCATCAGACTCAGCAATAAGCGTGATCTTCCAGTTGTTGATCTCCGCACTGCTGTTTGCGTTGAGCTCGTAGTCAAGTTCGGTGTCCTTTTCCCCGAAAGTCATTGTAGCCGGCGTTGTAATGCCGGGAGGTTTCCATGGAAAGCGAACCGTGATCTTCTTGTCGTAGCCGTCCTTGCGATGAGCTCGCACTTTGAGCTTCATAGTGCCGTTGCGAACGATAGGGGCTTTCGGCTGATCGATTGTGACACTGAAAGGCATCTCCTCGACAACTGAAATCGGCAAATCGTTGTTGTAGCGAGTGTAGTATTCGACCCCGTTCTGCGGACCACGAACCAAATCAAGAGGTTGCTTGAACAGACCTTCCACTGGATTTTCCGGATCCGTGCCTTTGACCTTCAACTTATACAGCCCACCGGCGATGGGAGCGTCAGGTGCAGCTTTCAGGAGGATGGGAAATTGGCTGACCGTCTTAGGAATCGCCCCCGCTTCCCATGTCACTCCCGCTGGAAGCTCGGGGATATCGAATACCAGATCACCAGAGTAGCCTCGACGAGTCGTATTGACAGCCATCGTATAGTAACCTCCGCGAGGGACATTGAACTGCTTCCTATATTGCAAATTTCGTCGAAGCATTTCCGGCATCGTGACGTCAATCGTCTTCTCGGAAGGAAGCGACTCGATTCGGTAAATAAAATCCGATCCTCCGCGATCGAGCATGTCCTTAATCCGGACAAAATACTCTCCGTCGGCTGGTGAATTAAAATCGACTCGACTGTCCTTCGTTCCATCAGCGTCATCGCTTCCGCCGAGTGACTTCATTTTGGCGTCGTAGATATTCATGACGGGATCAACAGGCGACCCAATCGCGTTTGCAAAAACTCGAAAACGAAAACGCTCACCCTTCTTCGCTGAAAACTTGAAATAGTCGATATCCCCCTCTTTCTCCAAGATTCCATTGAAAGCCTGCGGGAGAGCAGCCACGTCCTTCACTTCGGTGTGCGAATTATTTGGCTCAACCTCCATTACGTTCCCGAAATCGCTGATTCTCACATAGTTGGGAGACGGCGGAAACTGCCCTCCGTTTTCTCCAGATACGCCCACTGTTCCCTCTGCAGTTCTCGCAGGGATTTTCGCCTTCGTCTTGTAGTCGCCCTTGATGTCACCGACGAGAGTAAATTCAACATCGGATCCAGCCTGTCCGCCTGCAGGATAAATTCCAGTCGGACGAGGGAATGTTCCAATGTGGGCACGATAGCGTCCACGCCCCTGGTAAGCGGAGTCACGAACCTCGACGATGTATTCACCGTCTTCTGGGATCTCCACTTGGAGAATGGACTCCTGCTTGAGCAGAGCAGAGCCATCAGCCGAAGCAAGTTCGAAGCGATCCTTATTGAGAATCGTTACAAAAGGATCAATCGCGATGTTGTTCGTGATATTGTTAATTCGGAGTCCTTCGATCTCAACCGAAAGCCGCTGCCCTTTCTTCGCTGTGACTAGGTAGTAGTCCGTCTCTTCCGACTTCGCCTCGGCCTCGATCGTCACGTTAAGATCAATTTTCTGCGGTGCATCAAAATCGTCATTGGGCTCCACTTCCGCGACATTCGGAAACTGCGAAACCCAAAAGTTCCGGGCGTAGCTGATTCCGCTGGCACAACGGAGACGCAGGTGGTGCTCTCCGAGGCGGCAATCTGGCGAAATAGTCAGAGTCGCCTCAACCTTTCTCGCATCGAGAACCTTGAGATCTTTGAAAGCGATTCCCGGCTCGTGAAATATCACCTCCTGCGCATCGTCGAGACGATTCCCATAAAAGGTAACCTTGACGTCAGTACCTCGCTGCCCGCCGCGCGGTATTGAGGTGGACAGGTCGGGAGAAGCAGCCCAGGTGGAGACACCCGAAATGCACAGAAGTGCTAGCGAAAAAGCCGCGAGCACTCGTGCTGGATGCAACCCAAGAGCCGCACGCTGAAGGTTCAGGATGCGATTCATAGTTTTGAAGAGAGGAAAGGTTATGCCGGAGCCTTGTCGATGAGTTCCTCGATGACGCTTCCGCCATCAACGATCTCCATTGGACGGGGACCAGGCGCAATGAGTTCTTTGTCCGCGTTGATTCCCATCTGCGAGTAGACCGTCTTGGCGAAAGACTGTACATCAACAGGATTGGTGTCGGGTTCTGCAGCGAGTGAATCAGAAGATCCGTAGACGAATCCGCGCTTGATTCCGCCTCCGGCGAGCATCGTGGAGAAAACGCGAGGCCAGTGATCGCGTCCGTCGGTCTTATTGATCTTCGGCGTACGACCGAATTCAGAGGAAACCATCACCATGGTAGAATCAAGCAAGCCGCGATCGTCAAGGTCGCTGAGCAATGTCGCAAGTGCCTGATCAAAAGATGGGACTTGGCGAGCGATACCGTCCTTGATCCGGTCGTGCATATCCCAGCTACCATACGTCATCGTAACAAGGCGAACGCCGGATTCGACCAGACGACGGGCAAGAAGCATCCGCATACCAGCAGTGTTCTTGCCGTAGCGAGTCTTCATTTTCTCGTCCTCTTTCGATAGATCAAACGCATCACGAGCTTCGGCAGAACTGATCAAACCATAAGCACGCTGGTAAAAGGAATCCATCGCGTCGATAGAGTCGGCCTTTTCCACGCTGCGGAAATGACTGTCAACGGCCTCGAGGAGCGTGCGACGACGCTCAAAACGAGCTGCATCAACTCCGCCAGGAAGCGTGAGGTCACGCACCTTGAAAGACTTATCAGATGCCGGGTCACTGCCCACGGAAAAAGGTCCATACATGGAACTGAGGTATCCCGTTCCCGCAAACTCATTTGGAACGTTTGGAACGCAAACGTAAGCAGGAAGATTCTTGCGAGGTCCGAACTCGTGAGAGATCACGGAACCGAAACTCGGGAACTTAATCGCCGGGCTTGGACGATAACCAGTGAACATGTTATGAGTGCCACGCTCGTGAGCTGCTTCACCGTGAGTCATGGAACGAATCACCGTCATCTTATCCGCAACCTTGGCGAGGTTCTTGAAGTTCTCGCTGAACTGAACGCCATCGACGTTTGTATTGATTGGCTTGTAAGGGCCGCGGTATTCCGACGGGGCATAGGGCTTCGGATCCCAGGTTTCCTGGTGAGCCATACCCCCGGGAAGGTAAATGTGGATCAGTGATTTTGCGACCCCTTCCTTGGACTCATAGAACTTTGCCTGCCCCTTTGCTTCGGTTTTGAGAAGCTCAGGAAGAGTCAAGCCCAGTCCACCTGCAAATCCCACTTGAAGGAATTCGCGGCGATTTGCCAAGCCAGAGTTGAAGAAGCTTTTACAGCCAGTCATAATATTGGATTGTAGGTGTGATGATTCTCGATAAGAAACCGTTTCAGCTCCCATCCTCAAGGGGCGTCTTCACGTAGAGACGCAACCATGTAGAGCAGGTTGCGGAACGTCGTTAGTAAGAGCATGATGCACAGAATTGCCAAATAATTTTCGGCGACTTGAGGCAGAAGTGTCGTATACTTTGATGATAAATCAAAATTTGTAAACCAAACGTTGATATCCTCGGTCACGAACAAGTTCGTATAACTTAGATAGCGTTCCAACGCCATCACTGCTATGAAACTAAGCGTATCCACCCTCCTTGCCGGAATTCTTGTGCTGGGAATCTCAAATCATGGCCTCAGCGCCGATGAGAAAGCCAAAGTCACCTTCATTGACGACGTTCTCCCTATCTTGGAAAACCGTTGTAACAACTGCCACAACCCCGATGAAGCGAAAGGTGGACTCAATCTGGCAACCTTTTCAGCCACACTCACTGGGGGCTCCGGTGGTGAGATCGTAATTTCTGAGGATCCCGGTTCCTCTCGCCTCTTCACCCTAGCGGCGCACACGGAAGAGCCCATCATGCCTCCAAAGGGCACGAAGATGACGGAAAAAGAGCTGAAGATTGTTTCTGACTGGATTGCCGGTGGCCTCCTGGAAACAAAGAACTCGAAAGCACGCAAGTCAGATAAGCCCAAAGTCGATCTTAACTCCATCAGCGCGACAGGGAAACCGGAAGGTCCACCTGCCATGCCGGAGCACCTCATTCTCGAACCTGAGGTTCTCACCGACCGACCCAACGCGGTTCCCGCTATCGCCCACAGTCCGTGGGCACCTATTGTCGCCGTGGCCGGGCAGAAACAGGTCCTGCTTTATCACTCCGAAGATTATGACCTTCTCGGAGTTCTCCCCTACCCTGAGGGATTCCCTCAGACTCTCAACTTTTCCCCCAATGGCGCCTACCTTTCATGCGGTGGCGGCCGCGCTGGTAAGTCGGGAAATGTCGTTGCCTGGGATATTAAAACAGGTGAGCGAATTCTCGAAGTCGGAAAAGAGTACGATATCGTTCTCGGGGCTGACGTTTCTCCTGACCTGAAAAACGCGATCCTTGGCGGTCCGAAGCGACTCATCAAACTGTGGGACACAGTTTCCGGCGAAGAAATCAATTCGATCAAGAAGCATCCTGACTGGATGATGACTGCCCAATATTCTCCCGACGGCATTCTTTTCGCCACTGGCGGTCGCAACAGCGGGCTGTATGTGTGGGAAGCCGCGACGGGATATGAGTTCTACACGCTGAAGGGACATACCAAGGCCGTAACCTCACTGGACTGGCGTTCTGACGGCAATGTTCTCGCAACCTGTAGTGAGGACGGACAAATCATCCTTTGGGAGATGAACGAAGGAAAGCAGGTCAAAAAGTGGAATGCGCACAGTGGAGGCGCCCTCGCTGTCACATTCGCCCCCAACGGCAATCTAGCCTCCGTAGGAAGGGATAAGACAGTGAAGATCTGGCAGGCTGATGGAAAACAACTCCACTCCATCACCGCATCCGACGACATCGTGATGAGCGTTGCGGTTTCACAGGACAACAAGCGTGTTTTCACCGGCGACTGGCATGGTAACATCAAAGTCTGGGACACTGCCACTGCCGCTCAAATCGCCGAAATCAAACCCAATCCACCTACGATTGAGGAGCAATTGGCCTATTCCGAACAACGAATCCGCGAACTCACCGGAGAACTACCAAAACTGGAGCAGGGCGTAGCCGCCGTTTCCAAGGAACTCAGCGACGCCAAAAATGCACTCGCAGCAGTCGACAAGAGCGTCGCCGAAGCCACCAAGATTCGCGATAGTCACAAAGGGGCCGCTGCTTCTCACGACGCTAAGATGAAAGCGCTCGCCCCTCAAGTTGAGGCGACCCAGAAAGTGCTAACGGCCAAGCAGGCAGCCACCAAAGTGCAAACCGATGCACTGAACGCTGCCAATGCAGCGATCAAACCTGCTCAGGACGCGGTTACCGCGACCACAAACGACCACAAGGCCAAGGAGGCCGCATTTCAAGCCGCACTAGCAGCCCTCAATGCTACCAAGATCGAAGCCACGAAACCTGCCCTTGAAGCGGCTCATAAAACTCAACACGACCATCTCGCTGCAGCCCGCGCCGCTGCAGAGAATGCGAAGAAAGCAACTGACGCCGCAGTTGCTGCCAAAGGAGGAGCACGCGCACCTCTCGTTGCCGCTCTCGACCAAGCTCGAAAAGCTGCTACTGCGGCAAATGCACAAGTCGCCCCGGCGAAAACCGCTCATACGAATGCAGAGACCAACTTTCGCAACGCAACGACAGCCCGGGTTAAAGCGGATGCTGACCTCGCCGCAGCTTCCAAAGACGGCCAGGTTCCTCCTCCCAACCTCGTCGCTGTACAGCAGGCCGCCGCCACCGCGGAGAAGAATGCAGCTAACGCAGTCAATGCTGCCAAAACCAAAGTTGCCGCCGTCGACGCGGCCGCAAAAAATGCCGCCAACATCGTCGTTCAGGCGGATGCCAAAGTGAAAGCGGTAGATGCCGAGATCGCAAAACTCGCAGCCGATCAGAAGGCGAAAAATGACGCGTTTGCCAAAGCGGAGGCGGCCTTCAAGCCTCTCCGTGATGCTCTCGCCGCCGGGAATGCCCGCATCGTAAAAGCAAAAGCAGACCTGGCTGCTAAAACGACCGCATATCAGCAAAGCGAAAAAGCACGCAACGATGCTAAGGCAAAACTCGACGCTGCGAACCAAGTGTTTGCCACAGCCACTGCCAAATTGAATCAGATTAAGCCTCTACTGGCCAAAGCTCAGGCCGAAGAGAAGGCTGCTCATAATGCACTCACCGCAAAGCGGACCGAATGGACAACTGCCAAAGACTCGCTAGCCGCATCTCAGACCGCGCTCGCGAAAGCTGAGCCAGTTCTCGCAGGTGCAGCCAAGCAAAAAGAAGCTGCCGCCGCAAAAGTCGCCGCCATTGTGAAGAAAGAAGCCGAAACGAAAAAGACGATCGAAGTCGCCAAGGCCGAACTCGAAAGCAGCAAGTTCCTCGTCAAGAAATGGCAGGCTGCAGCAATCAACCTTACCGCTAAAAAAGAGTCCGAGGAACTCGACGATATGACCGAAGAGCTAGAGGACATGAAGGAGAAAGAGGGTGAAAAGAAAACCGTTGTTACCGAAGCAACGAAAGCCCGGACCGACGCAGAGAAAACTCTCGCTGTCGCTAAGAAGACCGTAGAAGAAGGAAACAAGAAGCTGGTAGAAAACTCCACATCGGTTCTTGAGAGCGCCTTGCAGCTTGTCGCCAGCCGCGCCGTTGCTGAGCTGAAAGAAGAGGCTGTCGATGCGCAGCCATCAGCTGCGAAATCCGATCCGGATTCCCCCGTCGTTGCCTCTGCAGATCCCGACGCTTCCTCCGAACCTTTCGCCCAATCAGACATGCCCGATGAAGCCGAGACCGAGGAGACGATCGAAACAGTCGCCGCCGAGGCACTCGCCTACAAATCTCGGGAAGAAATTGATCAGGAAGTCGAAGCCCTTCGCAAGCGCCTTGTTGAAATCGAAAACCTTCTCGCCATCAGCTACAGCGAGGCCGACAAAACCAAGAAGACCGTAGTCAAAGCTGACAAGGTCGCCATGGAAGCTCCGAAAGTGATTGCCGAACGGACCAAGGCCGAGCAGGAAGCAGCCCGCCTCCTCGCCGAAGCTGAAGCCGAGCGCAAACTCCAAGAGACCGCCCTCGCCGAGCAGCAAAAGCACATCGAGGAACTTCGGAAGAAGTATCTCGCCACTGTTCCGAAGCGGGAAGAGTAAGCGAGTCGACGTTTTTGATGGACAGACGGGGCTGCCACCCTTTGTCGCAGTTTCGCAACCTCACCTGCGCTCACTTTTTTTCGAGCAGCCACTGAAGCTTCGGACATGCAGCAATCGCTCGGGCTATGTCCGGCGCCAGCATCGACCTAATGGGAACGATACAGTCTCGCTCGACACGACACTCCTTCTCCTTTCGGGCATGGTAAAGGCAGGCAAGCTAACTTTGTTTAATGCAGGTGATTAATGAGGGCTGACTCTCCTCTAACCATCACTCGCCAATTTCCTCTTCGGAATCATCGAACGAATCCAGCAACTTGTTGGTGATACGAATCTCCACTTTGCGTTCATTGTCCCAACTGAGATTATTCATTGGCGCTTCGCCACTCTTATACCCGGGAATCACATCACCATGACGAACGACGCGAATCCAGATCCCTCTGATTTCGTCCGATAAATAGTCGCGCTGACCTCTCGTCGGCTTGTATTCGTACATCTGCGTTTCCACAGTGTGAGTATCGAATCCGATCTCGTCATTGAAATTCATGTCAGGCAGTTCAACAGCCTGACCATCCTGCTGATTCATAA
>Ga0181591_10000071_pt1 | contig 60799 bp, 104 predicted proteins | sample 071ome_33_FD_133757 | JGI IMG/M metagenome (GOLD analysis project Ga0181591, IMG submission 133757) | Coastal salt marsh microbial communities from the Groves Creek Marsh, Skidaway Island, Georgia - 071412AT metaG (megahit assembly) | ecosystem: Environmental > Aquatic > Marine > Intertidal...
TCATGTACGCTATGTTGAAAGAAGTGAAAGAGGACCACGAAAAGATAATTAACCATCTGAAATGGGATTCATAAATGCATATTCTTAAAGCACATAAAGCTAGTCATAAGACGTATGGAACTCGTCCACGCCGTCATGCGGATCGTCGTGATATTCATCGTGGTAATTCTAGGGTTCGTCAAGCAGGTAAACGATTTATTCGGGAGTCTATTTAGATATGGAACTTATATTACTTCTTTTAATAATCTGGCTTATCTTTGGCGATTAAGCTTGACAAACAGACCCTAACCCGTTAGAGTGCTTCCATTATGAATGAAGAAACCGCATATTTTAGATATTTTGATAGCTATCGAAAAGAGGTCAATATCAAAGGCCCCTATTTCCACGACCATCAAGCGCAAATAGGTAGCCATAAATTCTTCCATACAAAAGAAGAACTATTACAATGCGATTTCTCAGATACAATTAAAAAACGTATCAATTCAGCCAAAATAGGCACAAAAATTAAATTGCATTATCTACATAATGCAGGCGATTTGTGTATTGAACGAGTCCCACTAGAACTTATCGAAAAATACCAAAAATTAGATGAACTTAACCTCGAAATGAAAAAAATTAATGAAGAAATTCGAGAAGCAACAGAAACCCTACAAAATAAAAAGAAAATAATCGCCAAACAAATAAGAGAGCAAAAGAAAATATTAGGAATTTAACCCGTTAGAGTGCTTCCATTATGAATGAGCAAATGTTATGGGAGATCTTGGTTCCCACTGTCAGGAATGAAGGAAAGCCGTATCGCACTCGTTATCATCGGGTTTGGGATGCTAAGGTCAGGGAAATCAGTGGAGGGTTGACCATCCTTCGACCAGCGAAAGGTCAGTGGATTTCTCCTGAAAGTAAGACTCTGTATAGTGAACGTATGATCCCTGTGAGGATCGCCTGTACTAGAGAGCAAATGGAAGAGATAGCTCTTATGACTAAGAAGTATTATGAACAAGAAGCCGTTATGTACTTCGCAGTTTCAAATGAAGTTTATTTTGTATAAGTAATGTAAACGAGGGTGCATAGCTCAGTTGGTAGAGCATCCGACTTTTAATCGGAGAGTCGGGGGTTCGATTCCCTCTGCACCTACCATTTAAAGGAGGATTAAATTATGGACATGATGATACGAGGTTGTGATAAGTTTGCGACAGGCGTTGCAAATATGATGCGTGCAACTCTTTACGACAAGAAACGCATTCAGAGGATGATTCTCAAGCAGATTCTTATGGCAGTTGAATATGCAGAAAAGAATCCTTCATTCAAGGATGAACTTAAAAACTTGCTCGCACATGATTAAAAGGAAATAAAATGAAAGGGAATCATGACAATTCAAGAACAAATTGATGAGTTCGTACAAGAAAATTACCCTTCGTATATAGAAGGTAATCTCTATGAATGGGATGAAGATCGTCTTATCCTACATGGTAATCATCATTGGGCGGTTCATTTTTGTCAAATTCTAAGAGGGGCTGGTTTCTCTGTTCATCATCAAGAAACTGGACTACTCCTATGAAAGATTTAACTTTTTTAGAGTTGTGAGATTTTCATCTTGACTACAGACCATAACTAACGTACACTATCCCCAACAACTGAGGAAATGATATGAAACGATATGACGCAGATATGGATGTTAATGATAGTGTATCATTGGCAGTGAAAGGATAATCATGGAAGTAAAATATCACAATATAACTACTAAATACGGCACAGGAATTGAAATCCTTTTAACCGGAGATGAGGTCGCAACTGCTATTGATTCATATCTAGTTTCTAATCGCATAGCAGTCGATGGACCTAGAACCATCACAGTCAATGGAGGTCTTTGCGAACGTGGAAGAGTCTTCGTAGATCCTTCCGGTAAAGTCATCACTAAAGATACTGTCTATGATGGACAATCTAAAAAAGATTTCGTAGAAAATTTCGAAGACTATTCAATCCCTCAAAATGCTTTAGACTTTCTAGAGGATCAGTATCCACATTTGTCCTTTGAAATTGAAGGTGATTGTGCTAATATGGATGGGTCATATATAATCCACGACATCAATCACGAATATATGGTATTTCAATACTTCCCGAATGATCGCCATAACCCATCATTTGAAATCTATCTGGTAGATACAGACACTGGTATAGCAATGGATGATGTGTATGTGTCCGAAGAAAACATACAAAATGCAGTAGCCAATTTCGATAAAATGGTCAATAAAATTCAATCGCAATGTAAAGGGATTCAAGGTTAATGAAACCTTTCGTCCCACACGACCATTTTCAAATTGCTTGTACACATTATAATCTGTATAATGTCAAGGGTAAACTTCGTTTAGGGCAATATTTGATGAATGAGTGTGCCGGAGGTGAAACTGATTCTGAGATCTATTATGAATATGATGATGAGAAAGCATCTAAGATGTTTTATGAAAAGTATGTGATAAAAGATGAAGACTAATCTCACAAAAGAAGACAAGAAAAAGCTTGCAAAGCTATTCCCTTTCGAGTATGTTGGGGGTGGTTACTTTCGACAGAAGGGTGTGCCTGTTAAGTCCTCGGCACCCACTCTTCATGCCGATCAAGCCATCGAATATCTTTACAATGAGATGAAGAATTCTATTGACAACGATTAGCTTATAGCTTATAGTTCTTTTCATGCCTGATAAATTTAAAACTGTTTGGTTCCTTTACGAGGGGAAATTTTACGAAGAGATTAACACAGAGGGTAGATTTACCAATATAGCATTTCGTACAAAAAAGAACCTGAAACATTTCCTCACTAAACGGGGATTCGCATACGATCCTGAAAAGGATGTTTATATGAATTATAGTCAAAAGCTTTGGGCTAAAGTTAAGGAAGGATCTTTTTTCGATGAGCCATCATATTAATGATTGCCATTTAGGGGATAATTGGTTAGACTGCCCTGCATGTGTGGAAGGGTTCAATTCGACTTGTTCACCTAAAGAGGTTATGGACGTTCCCGATTACCCTGACATGTATGGGGAAGGGTATGACATATCTGAGAGTGAATTTGAAGCCTTAACAAACGCCATTAATAGTGATTTAGGGGTTGAAATCCTTTGGTCGGCTATGCTATACTTAAAAGATAAACCTGAAGAGGGTATTGCTGACGCAATAATTCACGGATTTACGGAGTGGGATGCGGAGTAAAATATGGAAGATACTATTCGTAAGTTAGCTAGTGTTCAAGAGATAACTGCATTAAATCCTATCCCTAATGCGGATATGATTGAAGTTGCAGATGTTCTTGGGTGGAAGGTCGTCGTTCGAAAGGGTCAATATAATGTAGGAGATCTTTGTGTCTACATTGAAATTGATTCACTTATCCCTAAAGATATTCTACAAGAAGCAGGACTTTGGGATGAGGCTAAGGGCAAGGGCAAGCTGTCCGGTTCAGATGGCAATCGTCTCAAGACCATTAAGCTACGTAAACAGGTCTCTCAGGGCTTAATCCTCCCCTATTCGATACTGAGTGAGGGTCAGGACATTCCGTTCGATCAGGATCGAATTGGTGAGAATGTTACAGAGTTACTTGGTATCGTTAAATATGAACCACCTATCCCTGCACAATTAATGGGACAAGTCAAGGGTACATTTCCATCTTTCATGAAAAAGACGGACTCTCATAGGCTACAGGCTTATCCTCGTTTAATTGACGAAATGCAAGGGGTTCCCTGTTATGCTTCAATTAAGGTGGACGGCACTTCTAGCACTTTTTACTTGACAGATGAGTTTGGAGTGTGCTCACGCAACATGGATCTGAAGGATACTGAGGGAAATACCTACTGGACGATGGCTAGGAAGTATGATATCCATGAGAAGTTAACTCGTTTAGGATGGCTCACAGATACTAAACAGTGGGCAATTCAAGCAGAAACATACGGTGAAGGTATTCAGAAGAATCTTCTAGGGGTTAAGGGACATAATATTGCCGTCTTTGATATCTTTAGCATTGACAAATACGAATACGTAGGATACGATAAGCTCAAAACGTGGACAGAGCAACTTGGTCTGCCAATGGTAGATATCGTATTTGAAGGCGTTTTCGAATGGAAAAATGTTGAGGAATTAGTTGACTTTGCCGCTGAACAAAAGTATCCTAATGGTTCAAACGCTGAAGGAATTGTAATTCGCCCAATAGAGGAAACGTATTCAGATGTGTTATCAGGTCGAATGGCTTTCAAAGTTATTAGTCCTAAGTTTCTTCTGAAAAACGATTGAGGTGTCGAAAGTTCTTGACAGGACACATTGAATGGGCTAAAAAGTCCTATTGGGGTAAGAAAGTAGAGAGTGAAATGAAAGAAGTCAAACCCCTCGAAGAAGGTATTCTAGATCTCATCAGAGATACAAACTCTATCTCAGATCGAGACGCTTCGGTGAAACTTCTCAGGGATCGTGTAGACTACATTCAGAATCTCCTATTTAAACACGGTTCAGATGCGGAAAACCCTTCGTGGGCGTGGAGATATGATAGTGAGGTATTCGATTATGAAGAGAATGTTTTAGGCGATGGAACGTGTTTAGCCCTTTACACTTCGGCAGAGGTGTTGTACACTACTGAAGACGCTGAGGAATGGTCATCCTTCGGAATACCTGTCGAATGGCTATACAAGGAAAATATCGAACAAATCGTTAAAGACGCAATCGAAAGAGACAATGAGTATGAACAGAGTGTTTAAAAATATCGTATATCGCTGGAAGTATTACGTCAAACCCGTCTACTTTCCATATTTCTTCATTGCAGATATGATTATTACTGGTTTTCTGTTCGTCCTCATTTATAAAATGTTTTGGGCTTGAAGAAATCCCTTGACACTAATCACTCTATAGGTTATAGTTCTCAAATCAAATGAGGAAAAAGTTATGACAAATGTATCGGCATCTGAAGCTTATAATATCGCAAAAGCGTGTCAAAACGCCTTCTCTTATGAAGCGTATGCGAATGGTGAATGGGCTATCCTCGCAAATATGCTCGCAGATTTGGAATATGATGCTGAAGCTATTGAGCAGATTCTTCGTTCCAAGTGGACTCGTTGGGCTCGGAACGATTCCCCAAGGGTTTATGGTCATCATACTGCTGATGATGTGATCAATTGGTTGAAGGACGAAGGAATCAACCCCAAAAATTGGCATATAGTGATGGGATATAAAAGAGCTTTCACCCCTGAACAAAGAGCGGAAGATCTTTTTGAACTTTGGGAGTTGCATACGGGTGATAAGGATGATATACTGCAAGCTCTTGTAGAAGCTTATCAGATGGGTGTGGAAGCCGCAGATAATGATTAATTGGTCATATATGACCACCTCTTGTACCGCTTGTACCACACTTCCTACCAAATATCAAGGTTTTACCACATTTTTAATTCAAAATATTCTTGTTGACATACCCAATGATTTAACCTAAACTCCTTTAAATAGTAAGTTTATGAAGAATCAGTTGAAATGATTAAAAATAGTGGTCAATATTGATATACTTCCAAAACTACAAAATGGTCGAATATGACCAACCTTCATAACATATAAATGGTCACATATGACCAGTTTAACTATTGGGAATTGGTCACATATGACCACTTATTTAAAAAGGGTTTGGACTGATTCGAAATAGTTTGACAGTTTTGGGATGTTGTGATAGGGTTCAAAATGTTTCGTGTGAGACGAATAGTTTGAAAGGATCAATATGAAGATTACGGTTAAAGCAAATAGATTCACAACGAATGGATTTGGTGGCTATACAGAGGGACATTGTGTAGGATGTATACATAAGGATGTATGTAACATATTGGATGCAGTTAGGGAGTTTCCTTTGGATGTTCCCTTGACGTTTGACTGTGGTTATGCTGAAATGGATGAGGAATGGATGAAGGAGGGGTGGGGAGATGGAAATGAAGTATAATTTTGAATGTATTCCTAATTGTGATATGATTACTAAGAAGGCGAATGAAAGTCGTGAACGTATACTTAATGATGAATTGGAGAATCTTGTAGAGGTTGTATCTAAACGTATTGAATCATTGGCTGCGATGGGATGTAAGGCAATTTATCATCATGATAGAATTATACATGAGCAATTGGGTGAAACATCATATGTTACTTGGGAGATGATTCTTGACATTTTTAAGAAAAACGGTTATACCATTTTGATGGATCAAATTACTTGGTAGGTGACTTATGGAACAATCTATAAAAGATATAGAACTTAAGATTCAAAAGTATTCTGAAGAGATTGAGGGTTTGAGGGAAGATCTCAAACCTATTCAGAATAAGATTGATTGGAGATATAATAGGATTAGGTCCTTGAAGAATGATATAGTAGATATTCGATCTGGTGACGGAGATACGGATTGGGAATGGCTCTTGTCTGTCAGTGATATTAATGGGTCGGAGAAGTATTACTTACGTAATAGTAAGCTTGCAGAGATAGGGTTGGCAAGTAGTGGATATTTCCCTGAGACGAATCAGGCATGTGTACGTGTGATTTTGGAACGGGATTGTTCTGATGAACGTATTGATGAAGTTTACGAAGGATTGCTGAAGATTCGTAAGTATATTACCCCTATAAAGACGGAAGACGGAACTAAGGTCAAGATCTTCGATATCTTTGAGTATACATTAAGCGAATCTGGTTCTTATAGTCTGTTTTTCAATGTACAATCACGATACTGGTCGGTCGTTTTTGCGAGATTCGGACGCAAAGAAAAACTCTATAGCCATAAAAACCTGAAGAAAGTCCTTGACCATATACGCAAACATCATTATTATGAGTGAGTAGATTATGAAAATCATCAATATTACAGATACAATAGTATTTGAGGGGGAATTATTCCTCAAAAAGTCGAAACATTGCTGTACATTTCTTCATGGATCGGTTAATATCGAGAAAACGATGGGATGTCCCTTCATATTTGAGGCAATATTCATAATCTTTAACAAGGGATTCGGTTTCAGTATCACAAAGTATCGGTATCCTTACAAAGCGAGGAAGTAGATTATGGGCTTTTTGTTAAAACTTTTGTTTTCAACATTGTTGGTGATATTGTTTTCCGGTATTACGAGTGCTCTGGCTGATAAGGGATCTTTCCTTGAATGGGTTATGGGAAAGATTATGGGTATTTCTTTCGCCGTTTTTTCAATTACCACACTTGTATTCGTTTGGAATATCTAAAGGGATAAGTTATGAAGAAGTCAGACCCTAAGAACGTCACTAAAATCCTTCCAACTATTCGTTTATACGAAATTGAAGGTAAAATTGAAGATGCGATCACATTTCTTCAGAAGTATATGGAAGATAATTCTAAATATGATAACATTTATTTAGAGCCTAATACGTGGGGAGATCCTTATGAATTTTGTATTGATGTCACAGGTACACGTTTAGAGACCCCTGAAGAGGTGAAGCAACGTCTTGAGGTCGATAAGGCTATGAGGGCTAAGAAACGCCTTGCTAAGATCAAGGGTGAAGAGCAAGAACGCGAATTATATGAACGTTTGAAGGAGAAGTACGAATAATGATGTCACAGACAGAGCTTGTGAAGGGATTTGAAGAGAGTTTTCCGGTTGCAGATGACGATTTTGGTATGTATGCTTCTTTTCTGAAGGAAACCAATCTATATATTACTCCTAATGAGGAAGATGGGGTACCGGAATTAACGTTGACAATCAAGAATAGTGCTGGTATAAAGAAAGTGACGATAGGCGAAGATGGTATTGAGGTTCTGAAGAAGGTATTGGAGGATATGTAATATGGCGAATATTGGACAGACCGTGGTTATTCGTACAGATTTGTTTGATTTGACGAAGGATATGGGTCTCATTACGGCTCAGGTGGCGCATATTCATGCTCAGAGTTGCTTTCAGTTGCTTCGGGATGGTGTGAAACCTAATGAGGGACTTTCGGCGTGGTTGGAAGAGCCTTATCTGTACGTAAAGAGGGTTGACAGTTACGAGGCATTTGAGTATATTCGTAATTATGCATTGAATGAGTCAGGTATTTCAGTGAATGTTTGGTACGATACGGTGTATGTAAGGATTACTCCTACGCAACAGAAGGCGATTAAGGCTCCGGTTGGACTGTCTCTGGGTCCTGATGATTCAGATGCGATTCGTAGGGTGGTGGGTGATCTCCCACTTCTTTAAGGATTTGATATGACATTTAAGGAAACCACTGCAAAAGCTGCCAAATCGAAGAAGAGGAAGAAAAAGCTGGACCTCTGTCCCTGTTGTGGTACTATTCTTTCGTAGCTAGAGAAACATTTAAGATTGTCTTATCGCACCTTGACGACACTAAGTTGCGGATATACGTCACCAAATAAATTAATGCGGGAGTAGGCAAATTGGTGACGCCGCTTGTCTTATAAACAAGGTCGATATGGGGGTTCAAGTCCCTCCTCCCGTACCAAATTTCTTATAAAAATATTTAATGAGACTTGCGTCTTCCGAATAAGTATTTATATGAAAGAAAGAATATGTAAACAATGTGGATCTGATGAGTGTTTAAAAGATAGGTTACTTTGTAAGGAATGTAACAACAAACGTGCTAGAGAGCATTACAAGAAACAAGGGAAAAAGGTTAGACGAAAACCTAATGCGAATTGTGATGTTTGTGGGGAATCTTTCAAGAGTTGGCGAAAATCACAAGTAACTTGTCCTTCCTGTCATAAAAAATCTCTTGACACTGGTTATATCAATCAATATACTAAAGTAGGATCAAAGAATGAGCATCGGCTAATAGCAGAGAATCTTCTTAAGAGAAAACTAACTTATAATGAGGTTGTACACCATGTAGATGAAGATGTTACGAATAATTCATTGGAAAATTTATGGGTTATGAGTAGACATATGCATGGGAAACTACATATCTTTTTAAGAAAACAGAAACTTATATATGAAAAAGCCTCATTAAACACTTCTTCTTGGGAAACCATAAGAAATCTCCAAACCCATTTGTGGTTAGAAGTTAATAACGTAAAAGTTGAAAAGTTAGTTGACAGCGAAGGATATAGTGTGTAGGATATACGCATGACATAAAGAAAATATACTCAGGTGGTGGAACGGCATACACATCAGACTTAAAATCTGACGCCCTTTGAGGCATGAGGGTTCGAATCCCTCTCTGAGTACCAATTTTTAGAGTAGATCTTCCGTTTCATTTGTTTACCGTATAAGTATTTATATGGAGAACAGATATGAAATACACTGAGGAAGAATTCAAATTAACATTGAAAGAGTCCTATTCTATAAGAGAACTTATAATTAAGTTAGGACTGAAACCAGCGGGTGGGAATTATGATGTAGCGAAGCGAAGAATACGAGATTTAAACCTTGACACATCACATTTCACACAAAAGAAACCAAAAGGTCGTTATAATAATGCGAGAATTCCCACAGAAGATCTATTGATTAAAGATTCAAAAAGTGGTATAACTACACATAAGCTAAAACTTCGATTAATTGAAGAAGGTTATTTTGAAAGAAAGTGTTATGAGTGTGGGTTAAAAGAATGGAATGGTCATCCGATACCCATTGAATTAGAACATAAAAATGGCGATAGATACGATAATAGACTTGACAATCTTTCGATATTATGTCCTAATTGTCACGCTTTAACTGAAACGTATAGAGGAAAGAATAAAAGAAAGAAATGATATGTATACGAAAGTAGAAGTTGATCGAAATGCTGTGCCGAGGACCCTTCCGAAGGAATTGGGGGACGATCAGCAACGTATGGAGTGGTGTGGTTCTCTTTGGGAAGATACATTGATGCATAATATCTACATGCTTACCATTGTAGATAGGGATGCGTTTATATTGGTTTCCATTAATAATGGTAATCGATATTATGAGACCACTTCATGGGAACAATTGGCAAACTGGATGGGACATGATTTCGTGTCCTTTCACGGATCTGTGATCATCACTTCAAAGTAGGAGAAATATAAAGGCTGAGAAGGCGAAGGAAAAGAGTTGACAGGGTAGGTAAGAGTAGATATGATGTAGGCATGATGAGTAACGGCACTCGACTTGGCGAGGATAAATAGCTCTTTAGGCCAAGAGCGGCAGGGGAGAATAGGCTCCCCTGCGAGAGATCCGATAGGTTAATTCGGACCCGTGGGAAGACCTCACTCCCCAAATACGGGAAACAAACGAGGATGGTGGTCAGGTAGAAAACAGGACGAGTCGCAATCGTTATGAGCTACTACCACCCCTGTTTTAAACATAGAAAAGTCAATGAAATTGGTTCTTGACTTAATCAGACACTGAATGTATAGTTCTTTTTGACGCTGAGATTGAATTTAACGAAGCCCCAATAGTTTATGTAGATAGAACGTCTGACCAGTAACCTTAAATCATAAGATCGGAGTACTACTTTCTTATGGGCTTTCAAGCACGCGACTTGGAAGTTGGGGGTCAGGAGAAGCGAATAACAGGGTGCAAACCTGTGGTGCGAAACCCGCTTGGGGAGCAATTTAAAAAGAGTTGGGAGTGTAAAAGGATAAGGCAGGCGTGACATGACTCACGATCCATCGGACTGATCACCGATAATGCCCCGGCAAGAAAAGCCACACCCCATCTCTTTTTCCTTTACAACGACAATCCATTGAGATAGTATCTCAACAAATCAACGGGAGATCATCATGACACTTGAAGAGTATCGAAAAGACGCAGAGGCTGGTGGTAAAGTCCTTCTGGTGGTCGTCCATAACGATGGTGGATATAAGGTCGTTTATACCATTATCAAGTATGAGAAAGGTGATACTTCTGATGTCTATCGCCTCCATCGCTATTTCACTGTTGGTGGTGAATGGGTTCACTCTGTAGACGTTCGTTCCGAAAACATCAAGCCTTGCTTCGATTACCTGAATACCGATTTCAGTACGCTGCTTCCGAAGGATTAACTATGAAAGCTTTAGTATATAAACTTCAAGACCATATTCAATCCAAAGGTCTCTATTCCTTAGAGGAAGATCTCTGGCATCATGTGGGTGATATAGATCAAGACGATACAAAGATTAAAGAAAACCTTGACAATTTCGCTGAAGAACTTGAGAATGATATCGAAGTGATGCAAGAACTGTTGCGAATGATCTCAGGAGATAATCATGGGGAGAAGTGATATGGAGTCAGGACTTACAGATGAGATGTTGGCAGAATTCAAGGCTGCTATTGATGGGTGGAGGTGGCCGGGACCTTCTGATCCTCATATGACCAAGGCGTATAAGGAAGATCGTGCTGAGATGAGGGTGGGTTTGATGCTTCTCGAAAAGGGGGAAGAACGTCAAGCGTGGAGACTTCTTTCTGGAATGGATACGATTCTTCGTGACTTGATCCCTGATTCGTTGTACTATTATCTCGAAGAAAGTAACTAAGGATTCTTATGAGAGTAATCACAATCGAAAAACAAGTAGTTGGAACAAAAGAAGTCATCAAGACCAAGAAGGTCAAGAAGACTATTGAAGTTGAGGTAGAGGTAAATGAGGCGTACATCGTCGAAGAACCTATTACTGAAGAAATTTTAGTAACATATGACAGCAGAACTCCTATTCGGTCTGAAAAGGAGTTTGATGCTTGGATGAAGGCAGGCTTTACAACCTTCTATGGGCTTGTGGAATATTCAGATGAGCTAGTAGTCTATGAAGATTGCAAACGTGTTAAATTGCCTTGGACAAACTCTATGGTTAGCAATTCCACGACAGGTGAGTTTTCTTTGCGGGATCGAAATGTCGCCATGAAGGACGGTAACACAACAGGTTATAATGACTACTTCCTGTTCGTCTCTCAAAGAGCCGCAGAAGACGCTCTTCGTCTTCGCAAAAAAGGCTATAAACTTAAACGCACAAAAACCCTTCCAAAGAAAGGTTGATATTTCCCTTGACACATCATCTTCTGTATACTAAATTACTCACATGATACAGAAGATCCAAAACATATTAACCTTTGAACATATTGTACTTGTCATGTGCATCATCAGCGGAGTAGCGAAAGTAGTACTATGATTCTCTATGCGTCCCTTTTCACCTTGATTTGTATTCTAATTGTGGTACTATTGAAAAGAGATTCGAAGAAGATCAAATGTCCACGATGTCAAACACATAATGTGATGGTTGATCAAAGTCGAAACTGTTCAAAGGACAGAGAACTTCCGATGATGTGTGGATATTGTGGGGAGAAGTTTGATTACAAATGGTAGAGAGTGAGGAAAAGATGAACAAATATTACGTAGAAACAGGTAATATTCGAACTGTTATCCACTCACCGAATCCTGCTTTAGCTGCACGTAATGCCCTCGCTAAGATGATTGCCGAAGATGCGTACTTTGGTAAATATGGGCTTGAATTTGGCGCTAGGACGGCTGTGAATGAGGCTGGTTACTATAGTCAGTGGTCCAAGTCAGCCCCGAAGTTCTTCAATGAGACCACCGTTTTTGAAGATACATCTGACATTCTGTATGATATTGGTGAAGATGAACTCGCTAAAGGCTTAGAAGGTATGAAGGAGGATGACGTATGAGTGGGTTTGTATTGGTCTTGACAGTTATGTGGATTTGTTCTACTATTGCTTCTGTCGTTTTTAAAGAAGTTGAAATCCTAAATGGCGCATTTCAGTTGACATTTCTAATGTGTCTCGGTTGGGGAGTCCTTAAAATGATGGAGGTGATTTAAAATGGAAGAATTAATTGAGTTTTTGCATAAATGTGATATCGGATTTGATATCAAGTTTCGTAACGGCACCAGTGACCCGTCCGCACAGTTCTATTTTTCCTTCGATGTCCCCCATCAGGTGAAGGTCGCTGATATTGGTGAAAAACCAGAACGATTCTCTTTTGCCAATGGCGCAACGCCTAATGAAGCCCTTGAGAACGCAGCAAAGGAATTGAACTTTAAGGTTCTTATCTATAATCGGCTGGTCGATGGGGAATGGGTTGAGGGGTATGCGTCTTTTAAACTCGATTAATCCCTTGCAATCTCCCTCCGACTCTGTATAATCCTTTCAAAACTTAGGGGAACGTTATGACACGCAAAGAAGTTAATGATGCAATAAATGCTGATATTGATAAGCCTCTGTATATCACTCAAATCAATTATACATCTGGACAGAGTATTTGTGTAGTGGTGACGGGGATCACAACAACTCCATCAACTGAGAATGGTTTACGTTATATTGAACTCCAATATCCCTGCTTCCCTATTGTGAATGCTGGAAAGTTGTGGGTAAGAGGTCAGAAACCTTCTTTGCCCACTCCGGTTGATCGAGTAATCTTCTTCAATCCCAATCAGATTGAATCGGTTCATCAGGTTAAAACCTTCCCTACGTGTCGGGCATTGGTTGACTTTAGCACCTGTGTCTCTGACATGATCGATTGGCTCCAAGATAGGGGTGAGTTTGAACGGTCGTAAACGAGGGGCGTGGATCAAGAACCCCACGACAGGGGAACGCCACCCCAAGAACCCTGAAGATCGGTACGATGTCAAGGTAAAAACGGGTAAAATCTCAGCACCTTTCACCAAGTTTGACGTTGACAGGATTGCCCCAGATCCTATAGAGTATCAAATAGACAACATGATAAAGCAAATGGGATTGGATATATAAGGAGAAACCAATGGAACATCAACACGCCTTTGTCATCGGAATTGTTATACTGTTCATCACCGTCGTACCTGCGGGAGGCATGGCGGTTTGGGGGCTTTGGCATTCTTTCGGCCTTGGGGTTGGGTTGGGTGTCATCGGAACATCTCTCCTTTGTGAGATGGACTGAGGAATAGATATGGGATTGTTCATAGCGGTTACTATTGAAATTGCATAGCTAAACAATAAATATTAATATGGCACGTAAATCAAAAGAAACATGGGTTGACAGCAAGGGTGTTGTAGCGTATATTAAGGGGATCAAACGAGAAGATCCAAGACTCTCCTTCACATGCTTTCGTGAAGCTAAGGATATGAAAGCAGGGTCCACAGTAACCGTAACGCTACAGAATGGTGACAAATTCACATTCTATCCCCCCTTCAAGAAAATCAGCTAAAACCCTTGACATAGTTTCAATTCTCTGAGATACTTTCTCAAATCAACAGGAGAAATCAATGAAAGTAGTTCACATTTGCCGCCAGCAGTCTGACCTTACCGAAGGTCGTGGTCATATGATCCCTATGGTCGCCTTCGACGACGTAAAAGATGCTGTAGTGTATATCAATGGTCAAAAGGGCATCATGGGGCGTCCAGCGCCCCTGACAGGGTGGGATCATATGCATCCCGATTGGGATGTCATCCCTATTGAAATCTTTGATGATTTACAGGAACTTGAGAACTATCGGAGTGTTGAAAGGATTCGAGAAAGGGCTCTGAATAAGCTCACCGAGGAAGAAATCGAAGCCTTGGGACTCTAATGAAAAAGACCTCTCAAACCCTTTACTCTATCCACCTTGGCGGCTACTACGCCGATGGTGGCCCTACAGGGATAAACTTCAAATGGAAAAAGGACGCTGAAAAGTATTTGAGAACCAGAGGGTTTAAATACAACAAGGAGCAGGACCTGTTTCTCAACGAATCTTTAAGGGAATGGGGAAGCATCGAAAAGGGCACAATATATTATCACGCTTTCTGATTCACAATGAGCCAAGGAAACCCCTGTCACATCATCTAACCCTGATGTACTTAAGACTTTCGGTGGGATACGGAAGACAGGAAAGTAACCGAACTTGGCGGGTTTGCATAATAAAAGCATCATTAAGTGACTTAATGCACATTTTATTGTACAAAAGGGTTGACAACCATTCAGAATTGATATAGAGTACATGTATCGAAACTGAGAACAGGAGAACATCATGACAAAGCTGGTCATCACTGCCGATTACGAAACCCTTGAGAAGATCAACGAACTCCTTGAAGAGGCTGCTACTGAGGAACTGGCTGACGAAGAATTCGACGTTTCTATGGAGTAGGTAATGAAAACGTTACATGAAGTCGAAGTGGAACTGAACCAACATCAACTTCAAATCGTTAACACTTCTCGAAAAGAATCCACAATCACCACACTTTGTGCCTTGACTTTGGTGATTATTGACTTCATAATCCTTCTGTAAATAGGAGAACATCATGTATCTACTTCTTTCATGGATTCCAATTATTGTCTCAGGTATTATAGGTTACATTCTAGATTCGAATGAGGATGCGAATGGGAGTCTCCTATGGTTTATAGGTGCGATAGGTGGTGCAACATCAATAACCATAGGATTATCACCTTTCCTTTCTATTTGACATCTCAATCCTAATCCTGTAGGATTTCCTCATGAAAAAGAGCAAATGGTTTTATACCGATCAGTCCCGTCGTTGCGGCACAATGGTCTGTCAGATCTCAGGCAAACCCATCTCAGGGGATTACAGATATAAAGAACTCTTTCATAAGGGTGAATTTTTAGGGTATTGTGACCATCAAAGCAGGGAATGCTGCCCTGATGCTCCTGAGTGGAAGAAGAGGGACGAAAAGGAAACCCAAAGGGTGGTCGAATTACGCGAGAAATTGCAAGCCTTTAAAGACTTCGCTAAGAAATGGCCTGATGAGTACCATCTGGAAGACTGTATTTTTGAGATGGAAGAGGAATTAAATATGTTGACATCCACTGAATAAACCTGTAGTATCTCCCCTGAACCTTAACACAGGAGTCAGTCATGGGACATCACGTTTGCAAAGATACCAAGAAGCTGGTTAAGAACCTCATGAAGCGGAACCTGATCCGTCCAGTGGATATGTCAGGTGAACAGTGGAAGCTCTTCCCTCACGATTCCACACTCCCATTCAGAACCGTTCACATGGCCAAGGGTAAGTCCTACAATCCAACGCTGGCATGGGCCAAGAAAGTATTAGGATATCAGGGGAAGTAATATGAAAAATCACGACCTTCTCAGAACCATTGACAAGTTGAATGACTTCACACAGGAACTCATGGCAACTATCATTGCCAGTGAAGCTCCTGTCTTAGTGCAGATGCGGGACGGAATGAGTGTGTATGTCGAAAGGTACATCGACCCTGACACCTCATACTGTATAGGTTTCGTATCTAAAGGTGGGTCACACTTCTGGAATTTTGACGGATCATCGTCCACCGATTCAAATTTCGATCTGATTGAGTTTGACTCTGGGGATTAATCTGATATAATACCCTCATCAAATCAAAGAAGGACACAACATCATGGACGTAAGTACATTCATTAGCTCTGTAAGCGCCGTAAAGGGTGCTAATCGTCGCGCAACGTGGGTGAGACCCCTCAAGACACGCAAAGCCGTTACGGACACCGTAGAGAAGCGCACAGAGGCTGTAATTCGCACTGGCGTAGACTACGACAAGATCAAGACGGTTCAGGAAGGTCGTGAGGACGGTTCAAAGCCTGAGAAGAACGCTGGACTCCCTTGGGGAGAGTGGGTGGAATTCCCTTGGCATATCCAGCACAAGGGTACCGATTACCTGAGACTCTATCCAGCTTCAGGGCTCGAATTCCAAGCCAAAACCACATACTATCTCAACGGAGAAGAAGTGGCTCAAGAGATCGTCGAACCTCTCTGCCTTGCAAGCGAATTCAAGGTCAATGAGAAGAAGCCTGAATGCTTCACGATTAAAGCCGCTGCCCTCGAATCCATCGGTTAACTATTTCGAATGCCACCACAGATAGGGGGAGTCTTCCTTGCAGTCAGTTTCGGAGGAAGGCTCCCCCTTAACCATTTAAAATCTCACCGAACGTAATCATCGGTGAACTCCAAGAGGGAGTCCTTGTGGATGGGGCTCCCTCTTTCTTTTGACCCTTCGCCCCATTTAACAAAAACCATTCGAAACTTCAACTGTTATTTCATTTCTTTTTGAAGGGTGTCGCATTTAACATACCCACCCCCTTGGAGTCAAGGTGAAATAAAAGAAAAAAAGATCTCAGAATCTATTGACCTTCTTTCTGATATTTCGTATGATTATCGCGTCGGTTGGAAAACAAGTCACACAGGAGACACACAAAATGAAGATGAACGAACTGCCCCTGATCAACTATCGCATTAGCCTTCACTGCCCTGCGCCTACGAAGAAGCGCCGGGACAAGGAAGACGAACTGACCGCTTCGGCTAACGCTGAACGTGGTGCCTATCGCGTCCAGCAGGAACGCATTCCTGCTGTTTGGCAGAAGCCGATTTCGGCTGCTCAGGCTAAGATTCGCAAGTACTTCGAAGACAATGCGTTTCGCCTGAACGATACCTATGCGGTGCCTGTCGCACAGTATCAGGCATTCGAAGCAGGCTATGCGAAGCTCATCCAGCAGCATGACGCATACGTCGATGCCCTCTGCGAAGCCATCGAATCCGGTGCCATCGTCGAAGAGGCGAAACGTCGCATGGGCGATGACTTCGACCCTGCCTACCTGCCTCAGTCCTGCGATGCGGTTAAGGCTGCGATTCGCGTCAACATCTCGACTGTCGCTGACCTGTCGAGTCCTGTCATCACGCAGGCACTGGCAGACCTCGCTGAAGATACTCGTAAGGAAGTCGAGGATCGTGTTCGCAGGGACATGGCGCAGGCTGAAGCCGATGGGCAGACCAGCATCGTGTCCTTCGTCATGGATGAGATCGTGGCCTTCCTGAAGGACGTTGACGAACGCTGCTCGAAGGGTGCTGCTCGCACTCACTACAAGACCATGCTGGACAAGTTCACTCGCATCACCGAGAAGCTTCCGGCCTACAATATCACCGAGAATCCCACGATCTCGGCTGCGATCTCTCGAATCTACGAGACCTTCAAGACGCTCGATAAGAGCGATCTGAAGACTGACGATTCCTATCGCAGGGAGACCGCTGACAAGGCCAAGGCGATCCTGACAGACATCGAAGAGGACAACCTCTTCTAAGACTCCCCAAGGGGAGGGGGCTTCGGCCCCCTCTCTTTTTTTACTTTTTACCCTTGACCACTCCCCAATCTTTTGTTAAATGCACCAAGCCCCCAAACCATTTGAAATCTTTTTCACTTTCTCCTTGCACTCTTCACCAGCTTTTGTTAAATGCGATGGGCCTTCAAACCATTTGAAATCTTCTAACCTTTTTACTTGTCATATCTTATGAGTTTTGTTAAATGCGCCCTGCGCCCCATTCAAGATCTCATCCAGTTTTTTTGGAGGGGGCGGCGTTTAACATAATCCTTTGAACCTGTCAACATCTTGTTTCTTTTCTTTTCTGAAGAGTTGCGTTTAACATACCTACCTATTCCTTGTCAAAAGATTCCTGAAAGAAAGTGAAAGATACTTGTTGACGTATGTGGGGGGATTCTGTACCATACTAGTGTCGGTTGAGTTAGAGAACACAAGGAGAACAAGATGACCAACAGTAACGTAATGACCATCAGTCCCCGCCAGATCATCGCCTGCGCTGCCCTGTCCATGCTGGCGCAGCAGTTCATGCCTAATGGGAAGCGGTTCGGTCTCTTCGTCTGGGGCGACTCTGGCGTAGGTAAGAATGCCTTCACGGATAAGCTTGCAGGTGTCATGTCTAAGGTGCTTGGTAAGGAGCATAAGCTTATCGACTTCAACTGCGCGTCTCGTATGCCAGAGGACGTTGCTGGCCTGCCCTACATCAAGAAGGACGAAGAGAACGTGACCACGCAGTTCGCCCCGATCTACAACTACTCTGAGCAGGGACCGCAGGGCATCTTTCGAATCGATGAGATGGATCGTCCGCTGGTTAAGAACGTCATTCCTGCTGTCATCAAGTACGCGATTGATCGGACGGATGAGAATGTCCTCCCTCTGGATTGGTTCGTTATCGGGCAGGGCAATGGTTGCAGTGATCGTGATACGGTGGAACTGTCGAACCATACGAAAGGTCGTTTCGTCCATGTCTACGCTTCCCTGAATAGCGATGCCGCTCGCCGCGACATGGAGACCTACCTCTCGACCATCGATGCGGACCCTGCCATCAAAGCACTGCATCGGATCTCCCCTGTAGCTTCGGACGATTGCTTCAGCGAACACGCGCAGCACCAGAATCGTACGCTAGAGTTCGCTGACTGCATCCTGAAAGCTTTCCACCAGTATGGCGACGATCTTCGCAAGGTCGGATGCCCTGTCGATGCGATCCTTCGTCCGCTTCTCGCAGGTGCCATCGGTGTCGCAGCAGCTAACGAGGTGGTACGACTGATGGACTTCAATGGCCTGCCTACCCTTGGCGAGATCGTGAACGATCCCCACGCTGGTACGGTACCTACCGACCTGTCCCTCGCTACGAAGTATATCAGCACACTGTGCGACTTCGTTAGCTGCGAGCAGGAGGCCAAGCAGCTTGCCAAGTACATTGCTCGCTTTTCTGACGAATTGACTCGCGTCGGCATGGACAAGTTGAATGCCCTCTGGCCCAACACGACAAAATGAGATCAGGTCATCTCAAAAAGTCAAGTCCCTTCCGCAAGGAGGGGGCTTTTCTTTTCTCACTATTCCTTTGACACCAGTACGAAATTTTGCTATATGCAGCAGCCTTCTGTATCAGGATATCATATACACTTTCTTCTTGACATTTTGAAAATGAAGTACCAAAGTTTTTCCGTATTTTGTACTTGACAGGGGGGTGTGGAATGGGGCAATGTCAAAATATAAATAAAAATCATAATTTTCCCAACCATTCAACATAAAGATGGAAAATTTTTTAAAAAAATTTTTTTTAAAAATTTTATAAGAATTTTTATAAGTATTTTTAAAGGGGAATTGATGAAGGGTAAATTATTATCTAAAAGTGATGTAAGGGAGAAAATCCTTAAAAATGGTAAGGGTGGGGAATTAGACTTAAACCTTCTTACCTACACAAACCAAAAGACACCTATTTCCTGTAAATGTAAGAAACATGGGACTATTGAGTTCACTTATTCACAGATTCTTCAAAAGGGTTATGGTTTATGTGGGGGATGTCGGCGTGATGGAAAACTAGAGAGTGTGAAGGAAAAGTTTAGAGGAATACATGGGGACAGGTTTTCTTATAAAGATTTAAAATATAATGGGACTAATGGGAAACTAGAGGGGGTATTTTGTAAAGAGCACGGTTATTTTAATTGTTCGTATAATACTCATTTAACAAAAGATGGAGGGTGTAAAAAATGTAAAATACAAAGGAAGACAGAGAATGCGTTTAAATCCAAAAAAGAACGCTATGAGTATTTGGGTATGGGTGATGACGGCAATCTAAAAATACGGTGTAAAAAGCATGGGGAGGTATTTTATCAATCTATGTCCTACCATAAAAGTAAATGGGGTGAATGTCCGATATGTGTGAACAAGCTGAAGTTGAGAGAATTCATAAAAAAAGCCAAGGAAAAACACGGTAATAAATATGATTATAGTAGAATAGAACATTTTCACAGTAATGAGAAAGTGGAAATTGTTTGTAAAGAGCATGGTATTTTTGAACAAACCCCCACTTTACATTTAAAATGTTTTTGTGCGTGTCCAGAATGTTCCGATAGATTAGGAGGGATAAAAGAGTTAAAAGATCTTTTGAGGAAATTTAAAGAAGTGCATGGTGATCTTTACGATTACTCTAAAGTTAATTTTATCAATGTCAACACATCAATCGATATTATTTGTAATCGGCACGGTATATTTAAGAAAAGACCTTATAATCATTTGAAGGGGGAAGGGTGTAAAAAGTGTCTTGAAGAGAGACAAACCAGTAAAAGTGAGATCGAATGGTGCAACAGCCACCGAGTCCCCTTACGGAATTATTTAATAGGGAAATATAATGTAGACGGGTTTAATGATGAGACGAATACCGTATACGAGTTTTTAGGGGATTATTGGCACGGAAATCTAAAAGAATTCGAAGGGGATGAAATAAACAAAAGAAGCGGAAAATCATTTAAAGAATTGAACGAGATGACTTTCAACCGTTTAAACCAAATAAAAGAAATGGGCTACACAGTCATTTACATATGGGAAAGCGATTGGAAAGATGGTAAAAAAGGAGAAACCCTTTAAAACCTTCAACTATTTGGAATGGGTTCTTTAGAGAAAGTTTCCAATAGTTCGAATTCAGGCATTTTAAATAGTATAATGGGTTGGGGTGGAAAAACCGAAGGATTAGCCTCTATTAGGAAGATATTAGAATCTGTATTATAGATATATACTTTATGGGGGATATTGAATATAAAGTATTGGTTGGAGAATTTAGGATATAGGTATGTAGGTATTATAGCCATTTGGAATATTTATAATGGCTATGGGGGAATTAGATATTATATGAGGAAGATCTTTCTCTTGCTATTTCAAGAATAGTTAGGAAGAGTTTATTATCTTGGATTTGTATTTCTTTTTCTGTACGAATGGGTTCACCTGATTTATTGAATTCGGTGATTGTTATATTTTCGTGGGAGTAGTTGCCAGTGGGTTCGACATATGGACCATAACCCGTTTCTCTATTCATATCGGAATCGTCTTTATAATCCCAATAAGCGTCATATTCTACGGAGAATGCATTTGGGTAGTTATCTATGGTGAGGTTATCGTCTACGAAGTAATGTTTCTTTTGTAGGGGGGAATTGTCGTAGGCGGTATTGGATTCCCAAATGATTTGGTAAGCTTCTTCGAGTTTATGCGTATCTTTGTCTTTCATTTCAATTATTTATTTAATTTACGTTTAATCTAGTCATTTTTATGTTAGAAATCTCGCAGATATTTTCGAGGATAGGGTCTATGCAATAATTGAAAGTGGGGGAACGGTGTTTATAGAGATCAATCATTTGCCCATACTTCTGACGATGTTGTTTATGGAGGACATCGATGCATTTCTTTTCGGTCAGGTATTTGGGATGTGCGTAGACTTTGTATTTATAGTTTTCCATGATATTATCGTGCCCACAGGGGGTAGGGGTAGAGTTGAAACATACAATCCATATTGGGTTGTACGACGGCGTACCAAATTGAATATGATGAGGGTGTGGTGATATGAATCGTTAAGTGTCTCCAAACATCATTGGAGACAACAGTTAGGATATCCTCACTGGCAGAATTCCAAGGGTCTAATTTAATTTCGTTTTTAAATGTTTCCATAACGTTCATTGAATATACTCAAAAAGAAACTATTCCCAACCGGATTCCAAAAGAAATGTATTATAGAGGTTCTGATCGATTTACTGACTCTAACCCAAATATAACCCCACATAGCATGTGCAACTTTTCGTGAGGTTGATATTCGAGGGAAATCTTTAAATTCTGCTTTAAGCGGTATCATGAGGGGAATCTCCATTGACTTGTTTTAAATGTTTCTTCGAGGGATTGTTTAATAGGCACCAAGAAAGACCTGTAATTAATATCAAAGATTTCATTATTTTTATAATGCACGGAGTCCCAACTATTAGTTGTCATAGAATTCCTTACCGAACCCCAAGCAATATGCCAAGGGGAACGTCTAATATCATCGTCCATTGATTTCATTGAGATGATCCTTAATAGATAATTCGAAAAACTCTACGGAAACTTCAGTGTCCCTATGAATGGCGAGAAAAACAAGACCCCACACCTCTCCTTTACATACATCATAGACGCGAAGGGACACAGAAGGCAAAATTTGTCGTCTAATTCCACACATGGTTATCCCTCTTTACTTTTAAGGGTTGCACTATGACACTTAGAGACTCTGTGATAGGTCTTCTTATGGCGATTCTAATATCATATCTAAGCATATATGACACAGAATCCCTAAGACACATCCACGACGAGTCCCAAGGTCCATTGTTAATTCTTTCTTTAAGCGGTTTCATGTGTTTTTCTTCGTACATCAAGAATGATACTACACCTATACCTAAGAAAGGAGTTGGGGTATGTTCTACCTACAAAGGATCTGGATTTATAATTGGTTTTCGAGACAATGCCGTCCCACGCCAAACCAGAAGAGTCATTTAAAATTCTATTTTTAAATCTTTTCATCCTGAAGATAGTTCATTCAATACGTCTATATTATACGTGTTAAGTAGGTCATCGTCAATGGGAAAAACCAAAGAGTCGATTATCAAATCTGCGGGTTCTCTTTTTAAAGGGGTTGACATCTTTACCAATAGAGTGAAATTCACTTTATCTGCTAAGGCACTCCATTTCGGAGAAAATCTTATTTCCCTTCTCATCGATAACATATTTTAATTTCTCCCCATGTAATGGTTGGGTAGAATACAGGATTCAGAAATCACACTAGCTACATCAGTCCAAATTCTAACATATAGGGTTGGTTGAATCCCCTTCCACATTTTTTGAGCGCATATAGTCCACGGGTGGGTAAAAGAATCGTACTTAATCTCTTTCATACACCCTCCCAATTGGGTTTCATGATATTACGTCATCCCTTAACATCCCATCTTGATCGTATAATACAGGATTTGTTATTTGCAATTCTATAGAGTCACCGATGCCCTCATGGATTAATAGGTAAATACGACCATAGGTATTATAACCAAACCTATTATTAAGGAACATTCCAAGGGGGATTTTATTTATTTTTCGTGATAAAGGTTTCAAGGATAAAACTTTTCCTCTATGTCGCTAAATATAGGGACTATTATACCTTCAAACATGGAAAGTTCAAGGGTCCAACAGTGTTTTTTAGCAGAATTATATAAAGGAATTCCAACACTCTCCATAACTTTAGAGTTATTAAGGGTAATTTGAAACCAAACGTCTTTGTTCAATGCTTTCATGTTATGAAGGTTTTTTTAATTCTGTGTTTATACGTAATATTATATTTGTATATACAGACTCACCCATTTCCCACCAGAATTTTGTTACCACGTAACTATATATAGAGTTTTCTATACCATCACTTATATTTTCAACAGATCCAAAAACATCTTTTATAGGTTTCATTCCCATTCCTCTATCAAATTCCAGAAGATCCGAATCCTTTATCGGAACGTTCTGAAGTGAAATTAAATTCATCGACTTCCATGATTTCGAAGTTAGGGATAGGTATGGGTACGAATTGTGCGATTTTCTGACCTTTTTGGATGTGAAACACTGGATTATTAAAGTCTAATTGGTATTCGACGACGACCATAATATCACCTTGGTAGCCGTTATCCACTACACCTGCACGAACTTCATGACCTTTAGAACCGAGAGATGATCTTTCTTTAATAAAACACCCCCATCCCTTTGGCATTTGAATAGCTATACCAGTGGGAATTTTAATTAATATTTTTCTATTAATGTCGTTTCTATGTGATCGATCTATAGGTCCTAATTCATGTAGGGCATAAAGGTCGTAACCGAGGTCGCCGTCATATGCTCTTGTGGGAAGTGTTGCATTTTCGTCTAACTTTTTCACTTTGATTTTGAATTGGTCTGGATCAAAGTAAACAGATGAATACTCCATTTCATTTAAATGGAAGGCTGAAGACAGGGGAGTTGTTTCCATATAATGGTGATCATGGGGGTCAGCCAAATCGTCATAGGGATAAGGTGGGGTGGGACCTAATGATGGTGATGTGTGATCATTGTTGTTCATTGTTTGTTCATTTCTTCCTTTTATATTTACAATATAGACTAAAATCCACTCTATCTCTTACAAATGCAACTACTCCCTGTATATCTATATTTATCACATCGAGAAATAAAGGAGAATAGGTCTTCTCAGGTAAACGATTTCTTAGAGTTGGTTTTGTTGTTAAGTTAAAGTGTAGGGGCTTCATCGTATACTTTCCGATACATATCTGAATGGATTTCGTCTCTCATATGTTCTATAAAGCTATTTAAATCTTTTGATCTTATATTCTGATAGACGAAACTATATACACTCTTATAATTTCTAAAAGGGACTGTTTTAGTTACTTTTTCTGGAACCTTTTTTATATATGAGTGAATTGCTATCATCTACCAAATCCTACATATTGGTCTTCCACTATAAATTTAAGATCTTCCACTATTTCCATTGAATTTCGAATACCGAGGAAAAATTTATGTCTAAACATGAGTTTTTCTGGTCGTTTTCCTGACTTTAAATACTTTGATAAAGTCACATCATAAACATCTGTCTCAATTTTTCTACTTAAGGGGCTCATTATAATTGTTGTACTTTATTCATCCACGAACCATAATGCACGGCTAAAAGATTATTTTGGAACTGCGCTAAATCCGAAAGTGCTTCAAAAACTTCCGTCATCATGGGACTTGAAACGGTGCTGTAAATTCTCGCAGGTTTTTTAATATACCTCCTAAAGCGTGTCATAATGTTATATTTGTTTCCTCTATTCCTGTATATTATACAATAAAATAGACTGTTGTCAAAAGTTTTCTGTCTAACCGTATAAACTATTTCGTATTGTCGCAATTGTCCTTGAGACGGCACCTTGTGTGGGGGTCTGTAATTTATTTTTCACTCGTAATAAGGAATTAACATGTACTGGTATCCAATACAATTCGGCTTTTAAGTGGTATGGTATTAGTTGTCGTTTAAAGGGAATTAATTTGAGGGTGTTCATCTATAGAACCTTCTAAACTGAATAAGAAACGTTAAGGAAGACGCATTAACAACGTCCCATATTTCCTCACCTATTTTATTCCATATCTTAAAAGTAGTCACCTTTAAAATGGATTCATTCACGCCATCGTCACTTTGAAGGGTAGCGCCCATAGGTTTAACTTTTCTCATAAACGTACTCCTTTAGAGATGGGAAAATAAAATTACCAAAGTTTACCAAACTCTCATTACCTAGTAGTTCTCTTTCCACTTTACTCAAAATATAATCTGGGACGGCTTCTTCAATCATCAATTCACAGAAGAATTCTGGGTTCACATTCATATTAAGATTTCTCATGTTATGTTATTTTCTCTATACATATGGAAAAGGAAAGGGAAAATGACGAATCTTAAATTGTCCTTACCCGTGTTCTGTATTGCATTTAAAACTTTCACATAAACGTCCCATCTGACGGACGCAAAATCCATTGAAGTGTATTTATACTCTCGATTTAATGCTTTCATAACAGTCTACCGTTTAATGATCTTATAGGGACGGGTGACTCATCCCTAATGGTAAACCAAGTATTCCTTCTCACCCTACAAAAATTAACAGTATTAATATTATGGTATAGTTTATACCAAGCTTTGTGCTCGCAACTAATGATTTTTTGTTTAAATTGTTTCACGATCAACTTCTGTTATGTATATCTGAATCGTTCACCATAAATCTTATATCGCTATGTACCCCATTAAATGCTCTCGTCACGACAAATGAGGTGTGGAAATACACCGCTGCTCTAGGCGCTCCGAAATAATAGTCATGGTTGACTATTTTTTTGAGATTATCACACACAGCGTCCATACAGTGACACCGAAGTTTATCCTTAAATTTTACCATTTTTTATTTTCCTCAATGAGAATGTCTCTCATGGGAGTTCCTTTTATATTCAGAGAAGTCACATTGGAACACTTTCTCATTTTATGGTTCTTAACTGGTAAACCATTCGAAACAGCCCATTCTATAAATTCTTTTGAAATTTTTATCGGTTTAAATAAATACATCTTCACTCAACTTTATAGCTCTATAAACGTCTGTAATCCCATGCCACAAAGTAGATCGAACTTTCCATCTAACCTCGTATGTGATTTGATCCTTTATACCCCTCCACGTTCGTGAAGCAGGCAAATATTTCAAATGTTTTTCAAGTTCTAACATATTGGTCTCTATGGAGATGACTACGAATGGCTAATCTTAAAGATCTACGAAATTCTCCATGCATATCTTGCGAAATATTTTCAAAGGTCGCCTTGGCACAGGGGGAGGCGTTTAATAGGGTTCTACTTAAATTATTCATACTGTTATAAAATTCTGGTGATATTTTTTTCATAATTAAATACTAACCTTTTCGTGTAACATCGTTCGATGAAGTGAGTTTTTCATTGAAACGTCCCTAAAAGACGCACGAACCCAAGGGCGTATAGAATAGAATATCTCATTGGTTAGTTTAGCGTCCACTTCAGTATACACTAGGCTATTCACTTTAAATATCATCTTGTCGAAAGCGTCCGAAGAAGTGTTCGTCGTTAAAATTGTGGATAATCTCAACATTAAAAATGCACTGTAATATTTGACTGCATATCTCTCACGATAAACAAATCTATTCCATTATCTATTTCATTTTCGATTAAATCCATAACTCTACTAAAAAGCGGAGTAGATAAAGTATTAAACAAATTGTTTTTCACATTATTTTTACGTGTGTTGTATAATTCATTGACCATATAATTAATGGAAGGTTTCATAATATTTCCCTTTTTCAATAATCTGAGACATGGTACCTTGTCCACTCATAACCCTAAAAATTAATCCGTCGTATTCACATACTCTATGTTCGAAAGGATTGTCTTTTTCCTCTACTTGTTTAGATTCTTCCAAGTGATCGTTATAATGAGTTATAGCATCGACTAAATAAAAGAAATCTTCAAGGGAAAATGGGAAGTCATCTGGACAATATAAGATTTCTTCTGAATCTATCCATTCGACTTCTTTCTCTTTCATGAAAGACTTCACCTCATTTAATGTTTTTAAAAAGGTTTTTTCCTTAACGTAATTTTCCATTTCTTTCATTTCGTTGAGGAATTCCCTTATTAATGGGTGTGGTTCTTGATTTTCACTCATTCGATACCATCCCATCCTAGTGCTGCGTCACAAGGTAGTGTTAAGGGGCGTGGCGTTTCTCGACCAATTTCATCAGAATATGCGGACGCGCCGATGTCTATCCACTTAGCCATTTCTCTTTGTTGTTTAGTTCCATCTTTTATGATTTCTAACATTCTATTGGTTGCACTTTCCAAATGTTGCATTTTTCCACGCAACATCATAAGCTTAGGTATAGATTCTTCTGTTAAAACAACATGGTTCCCCTTGTTAAGTTCCCTAATCCATTTTGTAATCAGTCCGTCCATGATTAGGCCCCTCGAATCATACCAACAGCACTTGCCACATCCTTACCTTGAATCTTGGCATCTGTCTTTTTAAGGAAACCAATTGCCATACCAGTAGCGGGACCGTCAGCCTTTGCCCCTATAAGCTTTTCTTTAATAGGACTTAGAAGATTTATAATATCCTCTACAGTTGCGTATTCAGGTATAAACTGCTCATAGATAGCAATTTCAGCTTCCACATCCTTATTATGGTCAGTATATCCCTTACATTCAAGTGCATTCTCCTTGAACGTGGTGAGTGTTTTTTCAACCATTTCATTAGTGGCTTCTTTACCTGTTGAGATTGTTTTAGATTGAATTTCCCCAATAACCGTTCGAAGGGTATCGCGTTCAAACGTATTCCCTTCCTTCATGCATTCGGTTATGCGTTCTTTGATTGTGTCGTAGAGTGTCATCTTTTTCTCCTGATTTTGAAATATTTTACATTATTTTCAGCATTTGTCAATTGGAAATGACTAAATACTTAAAATCATTATTATGTCAAATTTTACTACTTTATCTGAAACTTACACTAACAACTACCAGCAAAAAAAGGATCGCGCTTCTCTCTTAAAAGAAGAGACAAATTTCAGCGAACCCACTTTCCGCATGGTTTTAGGTGATTCTCCTGTGGGTATTATTATTGATGCTGCTATTACTTTAACAGAATTAAAAGAAAAGTACAGAAATGAATTTGATCGAACTGTTCTTCAAGTCAAAGATGACATGCAAAATTATAATCATTATGACGGTGATGAATATCTCCCGTTAAAGGAACTAATCATAAATGCATTAAAGAAGAAGGTTAGTGACGATTTAGGTGATGTAGAAGTTGAATTTTTTGTAGATGTGGCCGATTACGACAAATGGGTCAAAGAATACAGAGTAAACTTTGGTATTATAGTTGATGATTATTTAGAATCAAGGAATGAGGAATTTTAATTCTTCATTTTTTTTTATAAAGAATAGGTTAGAAAATATAGTCACGTTTCCAGACTTAGGGAATTGTTTAATATAAGAATCGACGGTCATCGTATTTTATATTTTCTCTTTTTTCGGAATCCCTTTACCTTCCTAACCTTTCTGTTATCTACAAATATTTATTAAAATTCACAGTTGTTTATAGAGTTTTTCGAAGTAATTTTCGTTAAATCTTTCCTCTCGATACATAAAATACTTTTTAGCACTATTCGAGATTGCAGGTGGGACTTCCATTTTAAATTCGCGCTGTAAATAACCCATCAACTTAAATGAATCTGCTTCGTCTTTGGCCACAGCATTAATAAGTTCTTTGGGCACTTCTGAAATATCTTTTCTTCCTTGATAAAGCATTGCGTGTACTAATCTATATGAATCATATGAATCGGTAGCGATTGCGTGGATGAACTTATCGGGAAGCTCCCACTGACTAGCTACTGTACTGACAGCGAATTGAGTTCTTGTGTCTTCATCCTTTATAATAGCGTCGAATATTATGTCTGGAACATCTAGTTTAGCTTTAATGAGTGTTCTGGCAAAGTTAAGAGAGGTGAATGGATCTTCAGATATTCTTCGTATGAAAGTTTCTGAGGGTTTTATACGATTAGGGAGAAGGACTTCAGTTGTGTAACTATAACAATGATTAGGGGATTGGATTAACACATCGGCAATATCAAGTGGTATTAATTTGCTTCTTTCGATAAGCATTATCGACAAATGTTGTGCGTAAGCGTCATGTTGGGCTACGGAAAGAAGTAACTTTTCAGGGATTTCACTCTTCTTTTCTTCGTTAGGTTTTAAATTCCTATATCCTAAAGTGACATCATATTCATAATCGAGAAAATCGATAATCACATAATATGAAAATTCGGGACTTTTACATAAAACGTCAACAATTTTTTCAGGGATTTCCATATTATTTTTAACGCAAGAGATAGCAAACTCCCTCGCCTTATAAGGATGGAGTAGTTTTTGAGATATCGGTGAATTAGGGTTTTTCTCCAATTCATTAATCATTAGATCTACATCTGTTTTATTGAAGTACATCGTATATCCTTTGGAAATAGTTTGTGGACTCTTCAGTTATATCGTTTCGATATTTTTCATCAGACTGCATTAGGGGGTTGCTATATCTTTTAGCGGATTTAATTAGAAAATCTGGAACTGGTTGCTTCATTGTTTTAAGAATGCGAACTAAATTGTATGAAGATCTGGGGTCTACAGATATACTTCGCAAAACAATTTCTGGGAATGTTTCATTGCGTCTAAAAATATCCATTGCGTATTGTTGCAAAAATCTCATATCTGTGCAAATACTTTTGATTAGAATTTCAGGGGCTTCAAGGTTTATCCTTTTTAAATCTTTATATGTGTAATACGATTCTTTTGGGGATTCCGCTATTGTTTCAAATACTTTAGGATGTACTTTTTCTATTGAACCAACATGTGGCATAAGCTCTCCAAGGAAACCTTGGGCGACTTCAGGCCCTGCCCTTATCACACCTTTAATAAGTTTTTCGGGTATTTCTCTACCTTTATAAGCGTGAATCATCGATAAATTCCTTGAATTATACGCATCTATAGCCGTTATATCTATAAGGAATTCTAGCATGTCGAGATCATTCTTAAGTATCCATTTTGCGAAAGACATCGCAAGGTAATCGTCTTGCCTTTGAATGAAATTCTTAAAGAGATTATGATTAGGTTCTCTTTGGTAAAGATCATACATTAATCGAAAGTCTACCTTATTCAGTCTCATTATATAACCTTTCGAAATAGTTCACACTTTCATTTTTAACCCCATTCAAATCGAGAGGGGTACCACTTAATTCTTCAACGGCATCTATACCGGAGAAATGTTTTAGGACTGCATTAACGTCTTCTTTATGTCTAAAACTAAGATCTCTATTATCCACATGGGATAACATGAATTTGAAAAGGTTATAACTTGCGAAAACATATAATAGTTTAGGGTCAATATCTTCACCACTTTCTAATTCATGACGACCCGTTGAGGTTTTGGTGGGAATAATCTTTTGTATCTTGTTACCAAGAATTCTAAAGGTTCTATACGAAATTGGAATGTGGTAATTTTCTTCTCCATCTCTTTCAGAATACTTTCTTTTAAATCCGAGATCATATACAAGGAATTCGTCACCGAACTCGATATTAGTTCCATCTAACACACCCATAATCTCATAAGGGAAATCATAATGGGGTTCTTTCTGAGTTCTCCCATTAAAATCATCCTCTGTATATGTTTTACCATTAATTTCAAAACCTTCGTTTTCGCTTTCTTCTTGTGCTTGCTTGATTTTTTTCATCCTATCACGCATCACAATTTCACGATACTTTTTAATATCGTTACTGACATCAAGGTTTCCGGTTTTTTCGACAAAGTTTTTATATAACTCTTTCAAGTAAGGCCCTTTAATGTTCTCATGTTCATTTGGAACGATGAGGCCATATTTCGTTTTCACCCTTTTAGCGAGAACATCTTTAAAGAATTCTTTTTTCTTTTCTTTATCCCATAACAATTGAGCGTTTTCATCTTTTATATCAAAATGCATTATATAGGCAGCTTGAAGATGTCTCAACGCTGAAAGTAAATCTGTTTGGTATTCCACTGGTCTTAACCCGTGTTTGGTTCTTCTATGGGCATATATCGGCTTAATCTTCAGATTTCGTTTCAACCCTCTTAACGTTTCAGGGTTTTTGAAATCAATTAAGACTTTATTTTTGTAATCGTAAGGTTTTGGTGACGAGGAAAGGGTGTCGATATAATAAAGATTATATTTGGGTTGGACCTTTTCCACCTTTCGGATTTTCACACCTTGTAAAGTATCCCCAACTTTTAAAGCCCTCGCTGGCTTTGTTAAATTGAAATTATGAGCGTCGGTCTGAACTATATCAGTCATTCCCAACTTTTTCTTTTTATTGTTAGTCAGTGTCACTACTACACTATCTGCAAATGTTTTCTTTATTATCTCGTAAGCGTGGTCTTTATTGTTTGCGTGGATCACTAACGGTTTTTGCTTCGTTTCTTTCCCGTAGAAGAGTTTACGATTGGCGTAAATGTAATACGCTTCAAACTGAGTTTTATGCCCATGAATGTCGTAACCCATCACTTTATGCTTTTTCTTTGAGAGTCCAAGATAACGATGTTTCCCACCTGAATGTTTACCTAATAAGTATTGTATCTCATGGAGAACTTCGTGTTCAATGACGTCGATCATCTCACGAACAGGTTCTTTTAGACTTAAGGTTATATGGCCATTAGGTCCGTGAGATGAATCATCATAAGAAAAAGACACCTTTATAGGGCGTACATGTGGCTGTAACATTTCCCATTTCGTCTCAGATAAATCTAGATTAAAAACCTTACTAGGGAACGAAACTTCTGTCACCTTCTTATTAGGACTTGCCTGATAAGCTTCGACGGTTTTCAAATAGAAGTCAAGTATAGGTTGATAAATTTTTCTTTCAAGAGTCATCACTCCTTCTTCAACCACACCTAATTGGTTGTTCCATTTCGCAGCAGCCTGTTTAATTATTGGTGGGGCGTCGATCCCCTTTTTGAAATAGTAATTTTTCAATGTATAGGCGTATTTCGGGTGTCTAGAAATGAACACTAATAATTCTGCGGGTATTCTTTCGAAATTCGCAAAGGAAATCGCAATATCAAAAATATCTTTTATTTGTTCATCCGTTTGATAAAACCAGTTTGATGATGGTTTAATCATACCCCTTAATATTTCATCTGGGATGGGTTCGCCGTTTTTGATGTATTCTTTTCCCACATGGATTGCGGTTCTCGGGTGATTCGTAACGGCTTTAAACAACGTTTTAGGTACATTCATACCATTAGCTAGAAGAAATCCAATAAACGCTTTCGCCTCATTTGCGTTTTCGGATACAATTTTTATTAACTTTTCGGGGATTGGCCTTCCTAAAGGCAATAAACCAAATATTATATCTAAACAAAAATGTGGGTATTGTTCAAGCTTGTCCAAAAAAGGGCCACCGTCGTTATGATCTTTTAACCATTCAATCATAAAATCAATACCCGATTGGTAATGCATTAGCTTATCGAATATCGTATGGTTTGGTTCTTTTTCGTAAAGATCCACTAAAAGTTTAATATCTACATCTTTTAACATTATATATTTCAGCCTTTTCGGTTAAAAATATTTATCAAAAAATAAGTATTTACATGAACATATTTAAGGATTTATATGAAAAAGTTCTAATGGAAACGCCCTATCTTGCAGATTTTCACGGGATTCCAAACAACAATAACGTTTTCGATTTAGAGTTGGAAAATGTCAAAACGAGAAACGAATTGATACGCCTCTTTTACAATATTTTCTTCAAGAATCATGTAACTCAAGACAAATATGGTAATAAGATAAAGGTTGATACCCCTGAACAAAGGCAAGAACTTCTTCAAAAGATGATTTCTGATTCGTATGTAATGCTTTTTATAAAGAAAATAGGGGCAGTCCGCGACAAGGCACCTGATCAATGGTTAAGGGATTTGGTTTCATATTTCGAAAAAAGAACGGTTAAGACTGAAGGGATGAACATTCGCCTCCCAAGAATTGTCAAATTATATAGAAAATCCGATATGTCTACGGTAAAGCAGATGAAAGTGAAAGCCTATTCGGATAAACAAGCTAGAGCCTTCATCATTAAAAAGCTTAGAGAAACAGCACCAGAATATCTTAATCCTGATCTTTATGGTGTGACTGCTGAATTAGAGGAACACGATCCTGAGTCTAGGTGGGATTGGGATTAGACGGTTTAAGTGTTGACATTATCTTTAAACGTTCTTCTTCAGTGTATTTGATCCATGAACGAATGTGTTCTATTGTGCGACCACAACTAACACAAACCTTATCTTGAAAAAGGCATTCGCCGTTACAAGGAGAAGACACTTTCATTGAGATAATTCGTGAAAAAAGGATTCGAAAACATTACGGTTGTCTGGTGCTTGTTCTGCACTTTTTCGAATATTATCGGGAATATTTAAACTCAATCTCTTCATCAGTTGCAACAAAGATTTTGAATAACTAGGATCTTTTGCGACTGAATTAATCAACACTTCAGGTGCGTCTCTTAACCCATGATCTCTGAATATGTACATTAATAGCGAAAGCGAATGTTGTGGTGATGTGGCTAATCGATTTAAAAGATTGGGAGGGAGATTTTTAAACACCTTTATATTCATCATCTTAATCAGAGTGTCGTGAACCTTCATCAGATGGACCTTATCGTTTACACCCCCTTCTGCGAACTTATCTAATAATTCGTGAAAGAATGGGTTTTTAGTGAAATCGTATTTTATAGAAACGTCATAATATGCGGCATCAGATAATGTCGTTTTGACTACTTGATAAATTAGATCTGGATCTGAAAGAATTAAGTTCTTCAATTTTTTAGGGACTTCTGTGCTATGTACAACAAAATATTGAAAAAGCAAAATCATTCTATTTTTTTCTGCTCTAGAAAAATCTTTATGCTTTTTGACGATAACGTCAATAAGGGAATCCGGTATTTCTTTATCTTCCTTTATTAGAGTGATCATTATGTCTATCAAGTCAACAAAATTATCGAGATTATCTAAAAGTATTTGAGGGATGCTTTCTATTCCCACACCGTTTTGTAACATTCTTTCGATTAAATTCTTATTATAACTTGAGTAAATAGAGATGGCTTGTAATATGTCCTCTGGTATGTCTTCGGGTTTTTTTCTCTCTTTAAAATATGAAAAGGCTAGGATGAAGAAGTGGTAGGCATAATCCCCATCTTTTAGCTTTTTGAAAATCCTATGTGAGGGGTTTACCTTATGTGTTTGGAGTAACATTTTATAGTCAGTTTTTCTCATGATAAATCTTTATACAACCCTTCAAAATAATTAACGTTTTCGTTATAGTTCGCATTTAATCGTGCGGCGTCTAGAATGATTTTCGGAACTTCCATTTTGTACTTCGTTAAAAGTCTATATAAATGATGTGAATATCCTTTTGATTTAGCGATCCCTCTATAGAGAACGTCAGGTATAGGTGTCCCTTCTCTATTTCTTAAAATGTTTTCGATGATGGCGTAAACCAATCTTGGCTCTTTTGAGACACCATTTATGAATATTTCGGGTAGTTCGAGGTCCGAGTTACCTGTTAAAATAATTGTTCTCAAAACACCATATGAACCGGAAGGTCTTTCTGCAATAGGTTTAAGATATTCCATAGGGGCTAATTTATGATGGTACCGGATTGTGTCTGTGACGAACTCATAATTTAATTCGGGATTCCCTAAAATTTTCTTTTTCAATATTTCAGGTATTCCGTATTTATATTCAAAGTCTTCACCTGCTATATATGTAGCTATATCTAACACTTTACTGTATCTGTCTGATACTGTTGAAAGAAGTATATCGGGTATTTTTTCATTTGCAGACACATAGGCGTAAATTAATTGGGAGGTTTGTTCAATTGAACCTGTAACTCCTTCAAGATTTTCTGGCGATACGAGATGTGAATCCCCATTCTCAACTAATCTAACAGAAACACGAAAGGAAAAGAAAAGGTCATTCTGTAATTTACCCATTAACTCTTTATCAGGAATTCCTGTGTCATCATAGTTGATTCTGAATAAATCATACCACATATATCTATTACCATCAAAATGGTCGAAAACGCTATGATTAGGGTTTTCTTTAAAGGTCTTATAAAGAAGTCTTGCGTCAGGTTTGTTCACGACACCACCTATAACATAGCTTCAATAACACGTAAACGAACTTCAGACCAACGCTTCAATTCAACGGGGGATAAGCTTTCATACATACCTTCACTGATTTCGCCCCCGGTCCCAAGGAACTCATTGCGCTGTTCTTTATCCAATGAATTGAAAATGGAGTCGTCGATGGTGAACCCTGATTTTAGGTATTCATCTTTTTCGTCGTAATCCAGTTCATGGAAAGATTCAAAATCACCCTCGTTGATGGCGTTGAAGGTTTCGAGTTTCGATCTCTCTTCAGGGGATAGTGGATGGGATTCGAATACACCCTTTTCGTAAGGTACCTGTAACTCAGGAACTTCTTCAAAGACTTCTTCCCATGTGGTTTCTTTTGTACCGTGACCTTGAGATCCGTTATCTGCCCATGTCCATTGTAACTTTATTTCGGAACTGTTGTATGGGTCAGGCATCACATCCAAAACAATCATATGTGAAGGGTCTTCATATCTACCGTCTACAATATTGGATGATCTGTGTTTTGATTTGATGAAATACATTGACGACTGCTGTCTTAATCTATAAGCGTTATAAAGGTTACCAGAACCTGTTCTCGAAATACAAAACGAGTAACTTTGTCCTAATTTATGTCCGTAATCACATGCAGATTTTACATTAGATGCATAATATATCTCCACATTTTCATCTTCGTAAATGGCTTCACTACGAACTTCCGAAGAAGTCTTTTCACCTTTTGTGTTGATTTTACCATGACTTCTTTCATTAGCGTCAATGAAGTTTTCAAAATCGTGAAAAGTTTTATATTTTGTTATTTGAAGAGATTTATTCTTTTCGTAGAGTTTCGCAAACTTTTTGTAGTAATCTGAAATAGGGCCAATACTATTGGTTTCGAGGTAATATTTCCCCAATTGAATACTATGACCTTTCGATGGTGTGACATCCAACTGTATAATCTTCTTTATTACCTCTTCAGGAATCCCTTTCGAATGTAGCCATGAAAGGCTCTGTTTTTTATTTTCTTCTAAAACAACATTGCTATATACATCTTGTAGTTCTACTTCATAAATCATATTGACACTCTTCCTTTTTGTCTGTAAAATATATAAATATTTATGTATTCAAATAAGAAAGAAAGACTAATTAATGAATTATTTTCAAAACGTGTACAACGACATTATAGTTGAAGACAAGCTAGAGGATTTCTCTGGTATTGTTGCCTCAAACTCCCTTTTCGCTAAGGGCGTTGCTCTTTGTAAAGAGATCGAGGCACTTGGCGGTGAAGGCGCAGAAGCCTTGATTGTGGGTGGATCAGTTAGAGATCTGGTCTTAAAAAAGCCCATAAAAGACGTTGATATCGCTACAAATGTCGATTTAGATAAGATTGAGAAGAACTTCAGAACACATGATATCGGAAAATCGAAAGACTTCGGCATTCTTTTGGTGTTATTTATGGATGAAGAATTCGAAGTGGCACACTACCGCACTGAGGAAGGTTACAGTGATAATCGTAGACCGGATGAAGTGACATTAGTTAAGTCGTTCAAGAGCGATTCTGAACGAAGAGACTTCACATTTAATGCTATGGGTGTCAATAGTGACGGGGAAATCATCGATCATCATGGTGGTTTAGACGATTTAAAGCAAGGTATTGTTCGAACTGTCGGCAATGCTCGCTTAAGATTCACGGAAGACGCTATTAGAATTTTAAGAATGATAAGATTCTCCATTAAAATGGGATTTGAAATAGAAGATGAGACGTTAAAATCGGCAAAAGAGTTAAAGGATTCTGTAGATAATCTTGCTAAGGAGAGAATTGCAGAAGAGTTATACAAGGTTGCAGGGATTTCTGGACCCGTTTTAGCCAATTATATAGAGAAATTAGATGAAATAGGCTTACTTCAGAAACTGCTCCCTGAGTTATATGAACTAAAAGACATGCAACACAACATTAAACACCACCCTGAAGGTGGTGGGAAAGTGTTAGGGCACATTTTAGAAGCATTAAGAGTTAGTAATAGCACTGATGCTTTGACTAATTTAGCCATTGCGTTTCATGATGTGGGTAAAGCCACTACATATGACTATAATCAAGGTAAGCATTCGTATCATGGACATGAGGAAGCTGGTGTTCCTATTGTCAAGCAAATTGCAAAACGTTTAAGATTATCGAACGATGATAGGGAAGTTTTGGAATATTGTGCTGCGAATCATATGAGAGTTCATAAGATTTATGACATGAAGAAGAGTAAGGTTGTTTCAATTGTCAATCATCCGTATTGGGAGTATTTAAAGGCTGTTGGATATGCTGATGAGATGTGTCGTAAATTTGAACATTCTACACCTCAAGACTTCCAGAAAAAGGTTGAATACGCTGAAAGATTAGCTGCTGAAGCCAATAAAGGTTATCAAGCTAGTGAGTTAAAAACACGTATAAAAACCCTTATTGATGGGAGAAAACTTATGGAATGGATTCCTGAACTAAAAGAAAGGGAAAACAAACCCTACATGAGTAAAATTCTGAGTCAAATGGAAGAAAATATCATCGATGAAGACCTCTTTGAGGCGTCAGAAGATGTGATTAAACAAAAAACTATTGAAATTTATAATAGTTTAAAAAATGTTTAAAAAAATTGAAATTTTCAACTCCTAAGATATAATTACTTTTAGAATTAACACAGGGTGTGTTGATTTTAGTTGGTGTCTGAACAGAACCAACGATGTTCTTGCTTATTGAAAGGAGAATAAAATGACAAAAGAACTAATAAGATTATTTGATGGTATTCCATCAGCATTTGACGCTACATTCCCTAGTAAATTATTCAATGACCACGGATCTTGGGATGTTTTTTTCCCGAAAGACTCATTCCCATATGACGTTATTGTGGAAACGGATAAAGAGGGGGAAACACAAAAAACTATAATGCAATACGCTGTTGCAGGTGTTAATAATGACGCTATAGATGTGTCCGTGAACAATAACACATTACAAATATCGATTAACTATGGAAAAGAGAATGTATCCCCTAAACAACAGGAAAATATACATTATGTACATAAAGGTATTAGTACTCGTTCTATGGTTAAAAAATTCACATTAGGTGAAAATGTGGATACAGAAAATATTGTTAGTGAATTAGAAAATGGGATCTTAACGATTATTTTACCTGTTAAGGAGAAGCCACCGGAGAAGGTTAAAAAAATAAATGTAAATGTTAAATAGAAAATAAAACATAAAAAAAAATAAAGGGATCATTAAAAATGGTCCCTTTATTCATATAAATAAGTAAGTAATTAAACAAAGGGTTATGACACATATGAAAGCATTTGAGCGTCAGTTTGAGATTGTTCTGTTAGAAAAGAAAAAGAAGAAGAAAAAGAAGAAGAAATCGTCTTCGAAAAACAAATGGAAGCCTTCTAAGCATTATAAGAATTCCACTTATGGGTTTTATCCGCATAGCGGTATTGGTTTTAACGGTGCCACAGGTGACGCTGGCGGCGGTGACGGCGGTGGTGGAGAATAATCATGAGAGACAATGATCAACTATTAATGGAAAGTATATATCAAGAAGAGTTTAGTAAACGTGACGAATTGATTAATTATATATCAGATGCATCAAAAGATTTACACGGTTTTAGAATGCGAGCCAATTGGAGTAATTATACTGATGAGGAATTGGAGCGGTTAGCGGATGATATAAGTTCACAACTAAGTGCTCATCTTGAAGAAGAAGACAAAATTCGCTCCCAGAACGATAAAAAGTTTTCAGATGAAGTTGAAATGATGATTGAACGTGGTGCGAGAGATGAAAAGCAAGCCATTGAGTGGATGTTCCAAGCTGATGATGTTGACCCAACAGAACCTTATGGGATAGATGAGTGGTTATATAGACAGCAATTGTCTTATAAGATGGAAGATAAAATAAAAGGAATTTTCAATAATGCATTCCCAAGATAGTGAATTTAAAAAGGAATTAAAAAAAGGGCGAGAAATCGAAAGGGAACATTCCCAAACGATAAAAAAACTGAAACAAAACCCCAATAGACCTAAGAAAAAAGTTTACACCGATATAGCCAAAGACCATTTAAAAGAAGACCCAAAGTATTATACTAAACTGAAAAAATATGTCGAATCTACAGATGAGCAGGCTAAAAATCGTAAGCGAAATTATGACGAAATATCAGAACCTAAAGTTTCTTGGGAGACCTATAAAACATTAGAGCGTAGATATGGTGTCGAAAAGGCCAAACAAAAAGCTAAATCTTTAGTCAAAGAGAATAAAAAAGTAACAACAGCCTTCACCAGCTTTATAGAAAATTACAATAGTATTTTCACCGAAGATGTAGAAGGTAGCATTGAATCTCGAATAGATTCGATGTTAGACGCATACATCGAAAAGTATAAGAAAAACGTAGATTTATTACTTCAAAACGCTAAGAAGAAAGGTCTTGATGCTGGTGATATAAACTTTGTAAAGGGTTTAAAAGTTAGTGAGATTAAGAAGACCCGTTATAAGAAGAAGAGTATCATTAAGAAGACTGCCCAAATATTTGAAACTGCAAAGAATCTCAGCGCAAAGTTAGAAAAGAGATTCGGACATTTTGCGAATGATATTCGTGGTAAGTCTGCGGATGAGATAGAAACCCTTTCTTTTCAATTAGCTAATGACATTACAATTCCATTAAAGAGTTGGAATGTTGAGACTATGCATAGAGATCTTGTTGGCCATTTAACACAACCTTCTAAGATGGTATTGACGGATTTATTTCGTAGTATTGGGTTAGACATTCCTATTAATTTTAAAGGTATTGCAGGTAACCCTGAAGCGGAACAAGCATTTATAGATTATAAGATAAACCCTGAATTCCATTTATCCATTGTATTGAATTTAGCTGCAATGAAGGCTTTGAATACAGTTGTGAGTCAAGTTGACCCAACTATTCGCCCTATTGTTATAAGGGAAATTTTAAAAGGCATTTACACGACACGTTCGGTGAAGGAAAGAATGTTGAAATATATTCAGGATAGTAATCTCAAAGATGACTTTTCTGAGGTTTTATTGGCTAAAAAGGCACCTAATACTATTCAGAAAACTAGTCAAACTATGGCGAGTGGCATTCAAAACGATAAAAAATCATTACAATCTGAGTTTGATGACATTTAAAAATAGTAAGTAATTAAAAGGAAATATCATGAGAGACAATGACCAAATTTTATTAGAAGAAGCGTTCACCCAAGTTGACGAGGGTATATTAGACCGAATTAAAGCCAAATCAGGGACAAGACTTTCAAGCCTCGGTAATAAAGCACTTGGTGGAATCAGTAAAGTAGCTGGTGATACTCGTCTTGGTAGAGCAGCCGGAGAATTACAACAGCAAGGTGAAATGGATGTCGAAGAGCAAAGAGCAAGTCAACTCATGAAGATTTTCTCCCAAAAGCTTGATAAAGTTTACGCAGAATTAAGAAGTGACGCCTCTAAAATTGGTGTAAATCTTGATAAACTAGCCCAAGAGGATTACACATCCAAGGGTGCAGGTGGGGCTTTTCCTGCCATTGCAGGTATTTCTGCGTTTCTAAGAGGTATGAATCAAGCGAAAGACGCTTTAAGAGTATCAGGAGAGACGCCTGATGAGCCAGAAGAATAAAAAATATCTCATTCTCGATGAAGATATAGCCGTCGATATCGGACCATCGGATAAAAATTGGTCCTCTGAAAAATACCCTTGGTTTTATATAGAGGACGGCATTTGGCATATTCAAAAGAATACGATATGGGACGGTGCGACATTAGCATATGATGGCCCTGAATCAGAAGATAAACCGGGATACCCTATTTTATGGCTATCTACCCTTATTCACGATGTTGGATGTATGGGGATATACGACACAGAGGACTTTCCATACACCAGAAGACAAGTAGATCGGATCTTTCGTCGTCAAATGAAAGAAGTCGGATTCGAATTATATAATATCTACTACAGAGCAGTTAGACATATAGGTACGTTCTTCTCAGAAGTCATTTCATGGTATAGGAAAACCTTTAAAGTGAAAAGACGTTTACCTAATCATTTGGATAGCCCTAATATGTTTAAGGGGAGTATCCATCTAAGTGAAATAAAAATCGTTAAAATTCCTTTAGAACTTCAGTGTATACCGAGTTAAATTTTGCGCTGGATTCCATTGTCACAGAATGCGATTCCAAACTTCTTCTAAGTTTATAGATTTCATCTGTTAAGTTTAAAAGACGCTTTTTCACATCTTTAATTCGCTTCGCATTCCTTTTAATCTTACTTTTATTCTCATCGGGTTTTACTTTTAACCTATGAGTATAACTGTAACGACCACCCATACCACGTAAGATGCGGGTTCTTTCACGTTCTAACTCTTCTATTTTTGCGTGTATTTGTTCGATTTCCATTATACTGTGTAGTCCATTTCGTAAAGTTTATATGTTCTATGTCCTTGGTATTCGATACCATTATCTAAAGTCATAATCCAAATGATCTTGAATTGGAAATTACCCTTTTCAAGCATTTGCCTTTCTGAGTAAGTGAATTCACCATCGGTTAATATCACAATAAACGGTGGCTGTTCCCTTAACTGTGAAAGAGCATCGAATACGGGACCAATTCTCGTCCCACCACCAACTCTCCAATTGAAGTTATCCATTTCACTGCCACTTAATAGATCATTTCCTTGGGGAATGATAACGTTCTCATCTGCAAGTTTTTCGTTGGGATTTTTGAGACTAACGTAATCTTTAGGATTGAATGAGAAGATATATTCATCTTCAACTCTTGTGTTAAACGACACTAACCTCAAAGCGGATTGATTACCAAATCCAGAACTATTAATAGCTCCCTTTATTTCAGGGAACACACCATTAGCGGCACGTTGATTACTCCCACTAACGTCAACAATCAACATAAGTTCATTAAGTTTCTCTTCATATCGTGAAGGCATTATGATTTCCTCGTCCCTATCGGCATAGAAATCACTGAAACTCATACCTGAACTTCTTCTCGAAGGTCTCCTATAAGTAGTTTCCCCTCTTTCGTTCTCAGTTAAGAACTCATTGATGATTTGATTCCAAGGAATTTTATTCTGGTCTTTAATGAATTTAGCGTAATTGATATTGGAGTAAGCCCCACCGGACCCACCTATACCTCTTTGCTGCTTAATATCGTTAAGTTTTTCAGCATCTTTTTGAATCTGCTTCATATCCTGATCGTGTTGTTGTTTTTGGTTGTCGATTTGATCACCATCAGCGTCAGGATGAGCTTCAATTTCACCTGTTCCCTTATATGAATCGATTAATTCATCAGGGATATTCATCTCACTGGCTTCTTCCCCTTCAGATTTGGATGAGCCGGAACCTTCTCCACCACCACTTCCTTCACTTGAAGCGCCAGCAGAATCCCCTTCCTCATCTCCACCTTCACCTACACTCGAACCGCCCTCAGAACCTTCAGAATCGCCCTCAGAGCCTCCCGAACCTTTAGCTTGTTCTGGGCCACCTTGACCGCTCCCTTGACCTTCCTGATCCCCTTCAGCCGTTCCCTCGCCACCGCCTTGGCTTCCTTGTTCGTCACCGGATTCTTCCTCACCTTCGGAAGCGCCCTGACCGCCACCTTGAGAGTTTTCCTCGCCTTGTTCGTTGGAGTCATCAGGTTGCCCCTGTCCACCCCCACCTTGGCCTTGTTCGCCAGAATCGTCTTGTTGATCGGGATCATCACCACTATCTTGATCTTGTGGTTGTTCGTCCTGCGGTTTATTCTTGTAATAGTCTTTTAGTTGATTATAATACCATCTTGCGTCTTTTTCTTTTGGAAAACTAACAAAAGGTTCTTCTTGTGGGGAATAACCGGGGACATAAAGATTCTTGAATTTTGGGAAACCTTTCCTATCATATAAAAACGTGTTAATAGCTAAATCACATGCGACATTCACTAACCATTTGAGATTTTTATTGTTTGTTCTTTTTGCTTCGTCAAGTTCTTTTGCGAACGCTATATGATGACCAAAAGCAATATGGAGAATTTCGTGAACAATAATAGCTTGAACAGATTCGTTCATACCTGTCATTTGAATCAATTCTTCTACAAATGCAGGATTATATTCGAGATCTTTACCGTTTGTTGACATTGTGCGTCCTCTATTACTTGAATAGATTTTCATGGACGCTATAATGTTGGAAAAGAACACATCGGATTTTTGGACTTCTTCAATAGCTTTTTTCATTTCACTATCGGCTGAGAACCCATTCAATATAGCTTCTGTTAACGCAATTAACCCTTCATCTCTGTTAAAATTATTCATTTGTTTTCACTTTCCAATGATTTAGTATAGCTTCAATTTGTTTCAAGGCGTTTTGATCCTTCGTTTTTAAATACTGTTTGGTTAAATGGTCAATGTCGTCGCTACGTGCGAATAAATCGTTAATATCTCCACTTTCCACATATCCAAATTTATTAAAAACATCTTTTAGTTCTTGTGGGAAATTTCGAATATTTTTAATTTGGTCCGCAAACGCATTCGCTATATTAATATTAGATAATATAGACTCAGTTAATTCCACAAGGACTTGTTGATCTCTGAAATATTCCATAAAAAAGTGTTTTCTCCTGTAAATATTTAATAGATTATATCAAAAAATGTGTTATAATCCAATAAATTATGAAAAGAGCGAGAAAAACAAAAGTTGGTAATTTTTATTTTGTCAAATCTGGTGAGAGAACAGGGCAATTTTTAGCTTTAGTTGACTTTGACTCAAAAATGAATATATTTTCAGTCTTAGGGTTGCCAGAATTAGATGTGTTACACATTAGCGATGAAGAGTTTAAGAAATACGTCGAGGATGAGATCGTAGAGTTCGTCGAAAAATCGCCAAAATTCGTTACAAAAGAGCTATTAGAGCAATTTAACCTTCAGAAAACAAAGGTGAAATAATAAGTAGTTAAAAGGTTATATATTATGAAGAAATTTAATGAGTACAATGAAAACTTAATGAAAGTGGTCTTAGTTCCAGATGAGTCTTCGGACTCTGTGAGTGAAGTTGAACAGACAGAAGAACCTGCTGATATGTTCACAAAGACCGCAACAGATTTTATGAATGACATTGACAGTGTTGAATCAGACGACGGATGTGGATGTGATGGCTGTGAGTGTGGTGGATGTGTACAAGATGACACAGAAGATTCCGCAGGTTATGATGGCATTGTAGACGCTGAAGGTGAAGAAGCTGTAGATACTGATTCCGATTCAAGTGCTGTAGCTATGGACGGTGAATCCTTAAAGGTTAACGTTAACGGTTCCGAGTTTTCATTTAATTCAGATATAGTTGCACAAATTAAAGCTGTATTGGGTGGTGAAGCCTCTGAGAAGGTCGAAGAATCATTCTCGGAAGAGGACGACGAAGATCTTGCCGATACCTATATGCCAAAATCAAGAAATAAAGGCATTTCCTCAAAAATGACAAGAAAATCTAAACACGGTAGTAAAACGGAAAGACACACAAACCATCGTGACGTCAAAGAAAAAGGACGAGGAAGAAATAAGTGGACGAATAAAAGAGGTTTACCTGACGAAGATCAGGTAAAATACTAAGGAGAAAATATGAACATCAGTAATGTACCAGTTGGTTGTCACATTTGTGGTAATGGGATGGCATACGGCAGAGAAAGTTCTTACCGTCAAGGCGATAAGATGATTGTGGAATGCGTTTGGGTCTGTGCTAAATGTAACGGCGTAGCTAAACGTCATGAAGAACAAATTAAATTGAATAATGAGTCAAAAGAAGAACAATAACCCTTTCGAGAAAGTTCTAAACGAATTTTTTGCTACTAATTCATTTTCTAACCCGAAGAACGCTTCTTCATGGGAAAGTAATATGATTAGATGGCCTCATGGTGCCACAACTAATTCGGGAACTTTTGAAAACAACTTTATGAATATGGCTCGTATGGAAGATGAAGCTTCTAAAGCGCCACCAATCAAACCCTTCCCATTAGATTTCATTAACGATGACCTTGTGAAAATCTACACGGATCTTGTTTCTTTACGCACTAAACTGAAACAAACCTTGAAATTCCCCAATATTGGGGGGCAAGATAAAAAGACCCTCCAAAAAGAGATAGAAAATACCACTAAGATGATTGACTTTATACAAGAGATGTTCTATAATATTGAGAACATATCATTATAAAGGAAACATATTATGCAAAAACTGACGGTCTTTTTCTTATTTCTCATGTCTATATTTATCATTTTATTTTTATCTGGTATTAGCGCATATGCCTTTTTCTTATTAGGAAAACCCTTCCTCCCAAGCTTTATATTTTCGTTTGTTGTTATTTGGCTTTTCGGATTGGTTTCAAATAAAATGGCCACAGAAAAAGCTAAAGTAGCTATATCTAAAATAGATTTACAGGCTGCTAGTGTGATGAGTCAACAATCCGTTTTAGTTAATTGTGAATATTGTCGAGCGCAAAACGAACACATTTTAAATCTAAATGGAGATAACGCATTTGAGTGTGTATCATGTAAACAACCTAATAAGGTGATTTTCTCATATGGTGTAGTTAGGTCAACAACACCTTTAAACACTGAAATCAACATCACTGATACGCTTTCGAAATTAGAATCCACACCTAATGATATGCTCCCTCAAGAGGATGTGAAGACAGATGAATGATGAGCCGATTAAAAACCCTGACGAATATCTTTCAGATGAGATAAGGGAACTTCTCAAACCCAAAGAAGACGTCTCTGAGAAATCACCTAAAACCATAGAAAAAGAGGAACACCTTAAAAAGGGTTTAGAATATTGGTCAAAAATAGACCCTAAGTTTATCACAACATACGAAAAGGGTGAGATAATTTCTAATTATAATTCCGTTTCAGAATATGATCATTTAAACCTTTTCCATTCTCTTTCTAGACTTTTTTATGAACTATTACGTGAAGAGATGGTTAAAAAAGAGATAGAGATTTCCACATTAAAAGAGTGCTTTATAGTTATAGACTCTGCGTTTAGGGTTCTTTCTAAACAAATAGACATGGAATTGACGAAAGATCAGGAAGACCCTAATATGAAATTAGAAACTATTGACGTTGATCTGTTATTTTCAGCCGTTCATGGTTTCATTAACTCATACGTTGAACGAAAATCCGTCGATTAATGGCAACATATTATTTCAATTGCAGCGAATGCGGGAAATCTGTCTCCGCACGAAGCAAATATTATAAACGGTATTTGGGGAAATTTGATTGTGAGAACACTGTCGAATTATCTAAATATTATGTTTGTAAAGGTTGTCGAAAGAAACGTGGGGAGGACATCATGCCTTCCCAAAAGAATAAAGCCGAGTTCGACCTTCATGAATACCCGAAATTCAACGAAATAAAGGGGTTTATAACATTAGAAGCTATAAAATTCAAAAGTGTAGGGTTGGGAAATGAATTGGCACGAAAGAATTTCTTAGAGAATGTGAAGATTGCCCTTGACAGAGAAGGCATAAAAAACTATAATTTCATCATAGAAAATAACGAACTGACAGGTGTTAGTTTGGATATGCCCTTCATAGGTAATGTTACCATGAAGATTGACACAAATAAGGAAATAACATAATAACATGGAGAAGAGAACCCCTGAACAAATGTCGAAGTATGAAACAAGTCGTTGGTTTGCATTACTGACAGCTATAGAATTGATAGAACAGAATTGTGAATCATTGAATAAAGATTTCGACGAACTAGACTTAAAACCAATCGCAATTAAACACTACGTCAACTCCCTTTCGAAGCAATACGAAAATGACATGGAAGTTGAAGAAATAAACAAACAACGTCTTGAGAAGACAGTTATAATGGACACCATTATGAGAGGCTTTAGTGATCATGAAGTGGAAACGGCAACTACACACCATTCAGCAACCTAATAACCAAAAGATCTTCAAGCATTACGGAATCGGTAAAAATGCCAATTGGTCCGTCACGAAAGACCATAGAGGCGCTATAACGTTTAGAGATTTTCCTAATTCTTATAGGGCAGAACTTATAGGATTTTTCGATACCGTCAAACGAGCCAAACGAGTCTGCGAATATATAGACGCTAATCTAAAAGAAAAAAATTAACTCTTACGTAAATGGCGATGCTTCACTAAATAGAAATGTTTAGGCGTTTTTCGCCAGACTACAATACCAGTGTTACCTAAGTGCTTGATAGGATCGTGCTTATTCGGCGGGATATGGTGATACTTTAAAGCGATCTCTTTCACTTGTAATGGAGTCAACCTCCAAATACCTGAAGGAGATCTCTTCGCTACATCAACGACTTTGTTAGCTAATCCAAGGGTTCTAAAACTGGAAGGATTTGAATTTCTAGAATAGATGTTAGGGGTCTGTCTTAAACTCTTCCCGGCTAAACCTTTTGACAAGTTAAAGCGTCTATCTCTATATTTTCTTACGGATTTCGGCTGTGCCCAATCTACTTTACCGCCTTTGAACGTTTTAAAGTCTTCGTAAAGAGCATCAAACTCTTCAAAAGAAACGCTCTCTTTATATCCAAGGACGTCCTCAATGTCATCAACATATTCATTTGATTTATCTCTATTAGAGATGATATCATCTAAACGGTTAATGAGATCGAAGTAATAATACTTCTGAAAGAGTTTATAAATCACATTTGCAGGGAGCCTATTCTTTGAAGCGTACTTTAAAATTTGATCTGGTGTGAGAGGTTGGGAGAAGGCATCTTGACGTTTCGATTTTATATCCTTCTTAAACTTCACCAACTCTTCAATATTCTTATTAATCTCGTAAAGTTTCTTATTTAAAATAGTATGGAAGTTTATAATGCTGGATTCGTCTAAATCCTTAAGTTCCATGTAATCAACAACATCTCTCTTCAACTTACCAGTAGAGAGGTCTATTGATGAAACTAACTCTTCAAACTTTTGCATATAGTTAGCGATTTCTAATTGTGTATCATAAGGCTCTTTAACCCATGCATCGGTATCTATATCATAAATAGCGTCGGCGTTTTCTTCTCTGAATTCGGTTGTGATGTAGTAATTGATAGGGTGAGTAGTCCCAACAGCCAGATTACCATTTAAATCCCTTAAAAGGTATGTCAATTCTTCAACCCCGGCCAATCCCGTTTCAGGGTGGACATCTTCACTATTGACTTCTAAGGTGACATCAATATCTGAATTCTTATTATAAGTCTTAGTTAGAATACTTCCGATAATGAAAGTCTTATTAACCACCATTTTTCTTTTCAAGCGAAGCACATCTTCAAGAATTTGTGCTTTGATAGCCCCATGTAGTTTAGGGGGAAGACCGTCCACTAATTCAAATACAGTGGGATCGAGGTCTGTTCTAGGGGTATCTAATATGGATTCAGTGTAAAATTCGTTGAAGTTCATTTTAAATACTTATTTATAAAACAAAAAATTCTCCCTTTTTGGGGGAGAATTCTTTGTAAAGGAGATATATGGGGATATCTTTTAGCAAAAAGCGTCAGTTGCTTTTTTGCTTGCGGCAGGTCCAGATGCCTTGGCAGTGTTTCCTTTAGTATTTGTGTGACCTTTCTTGTCACCTAATGTTTCAGGTTCGCCTGTATGCTTACCCTTTAAGTCGCCTTTGGCTTTCTTCTTCCCAACGCTGGAAAGCTTACCTTTTGCTGTCTTGGCTCTGTTTACGGCAGGATCAAAAGGTTTTGGTTCTGGCTCGGACTTGATGGATTCGAAAACTTCATCTTCATCGTCCTCTTCGCCACCTAAGTCATCGATTTCGTCAGAAACGTCGTCTTCACCTTCCATTTCATCTTCCGGCTCGCCATACTTATCTGCTAATTCGGATAAGCGGTCTGCCATTGTACGTAATTCTGTGGCGATATCAGTTTCTTCATCAACGTCATCTTCGAGAGCAGCGTCAAAATCACCGAGATCGTCATCAAAAGAATCACCTTCTACGTCAGGAGCAGAAACGATGTCTTCATTCTCACCGATAATATTCTTATAAAGCTCTTCAAATGAAGCAGACGATTTAAAATCAAATGAATCTTCAACTACTTCTTTGTTTGCACATGCGCCACCCTTTTTAACTTCACCCTGAGAAGGGCCTTCTTCGGGGGCATCGACTTTATTGTCTGCGGTTTCAACCGATTTGGGGCCTTGTGCTTTTTCTGAGCCCTCTAATTCACCAACTGGTGCTTCAGCAACCTTTTCGCTTTCAGTTACTATTGTACTATAAATCTCGTTTAACTTTTCGTCCATAATTACTCCTTTAATGTTTTAACTATTTATTGTTCACGAATCCATTTCAAGCAAAAACATGTTTACATTTCTACAATTATTTATTGTTTTTAGAGCCAATTATATAAATAATTATGAAAAAAAACCTAATATGAAAACACAAAAACAAACTAAACAAGTTGATCTGGATTTCCATGAGCAGGATCAAACAGTCACATATTTAAACAATGAAAGACTACCTGCTGTCAATTCACAATACGCATGGACAAAGGAAAGATTAAAAGAATTAGATAAAGCCCGTAAGAACATTTCCCACTTTGCACAGAATTACTTTTTCATTACAACTCTCGATGAAGGTAAACAGAAAATTAAGCTATATAAGGCCCAAAAACGTATCTTAAAGAGCCTTGAAAAGAACCGTTTTGTGTGTCTTTTAGCTAGTCGTCAGGTTGGTAAAGCTTTAGCTTTAGACACTCCAATACCCACTCCCAACGGGTGGACTACAATGGGTGAGATAAAAGATGGTGATGTCGTTTTTGATAATAATGGTGAAGAAACAAATGTAGTTAAAGCGTGGGATGTTATGTATGACAGACCTTGTTATAAGATAACCTTCGATAATGGTGAAGAAATTATAGCTGATGAAGAACATCTTTGGTTTGGGTCTTTTGATAAAATTAATAATAAAAAAATAAATACAAAAGAAATATTCATTTCAAAATCAAAGTTTTTCATACCATCATGTAAAAAACACACAGAAAACGACTTTATAACAATTAAAACCATAGAACCAGTTGAAAGTGTCCCTGTTCGCTGTATAACAGTCGATAGTGATGATGCGATGTTCTTGTGTGGTAACACATACATTCCAACCTCAAATACGACCATGATGACCATCTTTGCACTTTGGATGGTAAGTTTCACTTCGGATTACAGAGTTATTATCGTAGCTAACAAAGAAGCTACAGCTAAAAACATTCTCAAAAGAATCAAATTAGCGTATGAATATATCCCCAATTGGATCAAACCTACTATTAAGCAGTGGGATGTGAAGGAAGTTGTTTTTGGTAACGATTCTTCAATTGCTATTTCGACCACTACTAGTACCGCTGCCAGAGGCGACACCGCTAACTGTGTAGATGGTGACACCATAGTAACCATTAAAGATAAAGAAAACGATTTTATATTTGACATAAGTATGGAAAACCTTTATGATGTCATTTCAAAAGAAGGGGAAGAATTTGCTTTAACTATAGTGGATGAGGAATAAAAGCGACCTCATCTTAATAAGTAATTGAAAAAGGAATGATATGTCTGGAAAATACAAAAGAAAATTTAATTATGTTTACGAAATAGTGAATAAAAAAAATAATATGAAATATATAGGAGTTCATAAAACGGATAACCTTAATGATGGGTATATGGGATCGGGACTAAGGTTATTAAATGAGATGCAAAAATATGGCGAAGAAAATTTTGAAAAGAAAATATTGTATTTTTTCGATTCATATCAAGAGGCTTTACAAAAAGAAAAAGAAATTGTGAATATGGAATTCGTTAAAGATGAAAACACTTATAATTTAAGTGTTGGTGGTAGACATTGGGAAGGTGGTGACTCTTCTATGTCCGAAAGAATGGGTAAAAGTCAAAAATTAAGATTTAAAGATGAAAATCAAAAATCTATATTAAAAGAAAAAGCAAAAGAAAGATACGCCGATGAGGATTTTTGTTTAATGATGGGTGAGAAGTGTTGGTCGAACGAAGAACGAAATAAAAAGATTGGTGATGCAAGAAAGAAGTGGGTTGAAGAGAATTCAGAAAAACATAAAGAAATAATGGAAAAGGTGAATAAAGACCCCGATAAAATTAAAAAGACTGCTGAAACACATACCGGAATGAAAAGAACTGAACAAGCGAGGGAAAATATTTCACATGGCATTAAAGAGTACCATGCAAACAGTGAAGATGGTGGCGCAAAAAGGTCAGGAAAAGGTATGAGGTATATCTATAATCCTGAAACGAAGAAGAGTAAACGTATTTCTAAATGCGATCCGACACCTAAAGGGTGGGTGAAAGGCACAGGACCAAAAAACACCACAAATTATAAAGGTATGAATAAAGGAAGTTATTTCGGACATCATAAAGATACATTGCAAATTAAAAGATTCCAAAAAGATGATATTCTACCCGAAGGTTGGATTAAAGGACGACCATAACAAATAAAATGGCTGACTTAAGTAACTATAAAATTTTCAAAAATACTAGATTTCAAGTCTTAACCGATACAGGTTTTCAAGATTTTGAAGGTATCATGCAAGGCGATAACCCACAAAAAATTAAAATAACGTTTAGTGACGATCAATTTTTAGTGTGTACACCAAAACATAAATTGATTATGTCAGATAAATCTATCCGGTTTGCGTGTGACGTTATTGTTGATGATACTGTGTTTGATGGAACTGTCATAACAAATATAGAAACTTTCGAAAATCAAGAAAAAGTTTACGAATTATTACACGTTCACGGTGGTCATACGTATTTCACTAACGGAAAATTAACGAAAAATTGTATTATTATTGATGAAATGGCCTTCATCCCCCATAACTTCATGGAGGAATTCTGGCGTTCAACAATTCCTATCGTTTCATCATCCAAGAAATCGAAGATTTTCTCAGTGTCTACACCTAATGGTACAGGTAACCAGTTCTATAAGGTATATAGCACGGCTGAAAGGAATGAAGATAAAGATTGGAAAGCGGAGAGAATCGATTGGTGGGAAGTTCCCGGTAGAGACGAATCGTGGAAACGTAAAACGATTGCATCCCTTGGTTCACTAGAAGCTTTCAATCAGGAATTCGGCAACGAGTTCATTTCAACAGGCGAATCAGCTATTAATGCTGAACTCATAACCAAATATAGGAAAGAAGCCATTGAACCGAAGATCATATTAAAAGAAAACACCTATAAAATATGGGAAAAAGCGCAGCCAAATCGAATTTACGTGATGGGTTGTGATGTGGGTGAAGGTATAGGATCTACTGCGTCCACAGTTCAGGTCTTAGATTTGACAGACTTAACACGAATAAAACAAGTTGCGTGTTATAGGGATCAATACATAAATCCCTATTCCTTCTCGAAGATTTTATATGAAATAGCAGGACAGTGGGGAAGTCCTTATATATTCATGGAAAGGAATAATGTGGGTAGTGGTGTCCTCGATAACCTGTATAATGTATTTAAATATGAGAAGATAGCTAATCATGTACCCAATTCCGACAAAATCAACTATGAACGTTTGGGTATCTATTCACACACAAACACTAAATTAGATGCTGTGACTAATATGAGGTATTGGTTAAATGAATTGGGAGCAGTTGATATTTACGATATCATAACCATTCAAGAGTTTGAGACGTTTGTGCGTTATCCGAATGGGACATGGAAGAAAAAGCAGGGTGAAGACTTATTTGATGATATGGTACTTGCCTTAGCATGGGGCTTATACGCCTTAAAGAATGAGATGTGTGAACGTTATTATGAAATCGAAAAGTATGATGAGCGTGGAAAACCTCTGAAGATTAAAAAGTCATTATATGATGAAGAAGAGTTTTTCGGATCTCAAAGTTTGATGAAGAATTTCAACGATTCAGACCCACTTCCAGCTTATGTTGGATTTTATGATGAAGGAAAATCAGATTTAGAATCATTAGCTGAAGAAGGGTGGGTGTTCCATCAATAAGTATTTACATCATGAGTGAGATACATCAAAGCATATTAAATAAGGCGCGGAAAGACAAGTTTTTACTTGTTTTGGATGTCCCTAAAGTTTTAAAAGATATAAATTCCAACACCAGATCGAACGATTTAGTAAATTTAGACAAATTACAGTTCTCAGTGTTCGGATCGGTGGTCCCTACAGTGAATGTTCCCAATCAGACGATCAACACTTACGGACAGCCTTATAATATAACCTCGATGTCTCGTCCTCCATATGAGCCCATTACTGTGGGTTTCAATGTTGATAACAATTTTGACAATTATTGGGTATTATGGAAGTGGTTAGCGATATTAAATGATCCTAAGAAGAGTGGGATGACTGATTATTTCACGGAATTTCGTGAAGAAAAAAATAGAGTGATGGATAATATAAGGGATTTATCCAAAGATCCTAACAATCTTCTCAATAATGAAAAGACAGAACCTGTGAAAAACGTTACATATAAGCATATTGAGATGCAGAATGATTACACAGACTATCAAACCACGATCACAATTTACGGATTACGTGAATATAACGAGCAAATTGTTCGATTTGATTATACAAACGCCTTCATCATAAATCTAGGTCAGATAAATTACGATTACAAAGACCCATCGGAAATAGATTGTAGTTTTCAATTCGTTTTCAACCAAATGGATGTGACCTTATTAGAAAATAATACCGATATAAAACTATAATTTTTAGTTGGAAAATAATAAATACTTAAAAGAAAGAATCTTTTAAGGAGAATATTATGGCAAGAACAATTGAAAGTCCCGGCGTTCAGATTAATGAAATTGATTTAAGTTTCAACACTTCTTTACCAGTTGGGACAAATATTTACATTAATGGTTTTGCGAATCAGGGTCCAACTCTCGAACTCGTAAACGTCACATCCAAATCAGAATTAGAGCAAATTTACGGAGCACCTACCACAGAAGCAGAAAGATACTTTTATAAATCTTGTGAGGAAGTCTTAAATTCACCAGCTAATCTACTTTGTAACCGTATGCCTTATGGTAGTGGTTCCGGTGGTGGATTCGGTGATAATTACACAGGTCTTTTTTACCCTGTTTCCGGCTTTGATACAATTTCGCTATCCGCAGAACAAGATTCTCTCTATGCTGACTCCGATAAGTTCGTAGTCGGTGAGCCTACTCTTTTATCACTAACGGAATCGGAATACACCAATATTAAGTCAGGTCAGGTAAATTGGAGTAACGCTGGTACTAACTACACAGCTTCTCTAACTGCAAGTAATGCCAACCTCGGTAATACAGGCTTTATAGTCCTCAACAAGACAAAGCTTTCCACTAATGATTACGCTGAAGGGTACTATGTCAGCATTATTGATAGTAATAGTGCTAATAACGACGGGACTCCGCTTTATAATAGCGTTTCCTCGGTTCAGACTACAAATACCGCTAATCCATTAGGTTTTTATCAGTTAGCTGAAACTACTCTCGGTCTCCCTTTAACAGGTACTGATACATCTAATCAGAACAGCCTTTCGGAACAATTAGAGAGCGGTTTCCAATATGATTTCTCAGATGCATCGTACAATGATTCACTCATTTTTGCTGTGTTTAAGCTGAGAACAACTGGTTTAGGTAATGATACTGATAAGCTTTATGTCGGTTATCAGGAAAAATGGGTTGCTTCCTTAGATGAGAACGACACAAATCGTGTTAATCCTAGAACATTAGTTCAAGAATCGTTCTTCGCAGAGAAGGTAGTCAACGACAATTCAAATTATATTGATATTGTTGTTAACCCTAATATCTCAGAGCAAGCTCTATGGAAGAATGAATCTGGTCGTATTGGACAGGTTGAAGTTCAATCGACTGCAAAACAGGCGTATTCGCTTGGTCAGTTCATCTCCACAAGAGGGACCAATACTGATAAGATTATTGGTAACGTTCCTGCGAAACTTGAAGCGTCATTCCTCTTAGCTGAGAATAAGGACGTTGTAGATATTGACTTAACAGTCGAGGCTGGTCTCGGTACAATTTACGCTTACGCTGCTGCGAAAGATAATCAGGGCGCAGGTGACGGTAGTAATCCTGTCACATTCGATCCTGCTATGAACGTAAACACCGAAATTGAAGCCCTTGACGATCCAACCACAGGTAAAGATAGTGATATCGCTAACTGGTATCAGGTTATCAACAACGCATTTACAAACTTCGTTTCTGAAACCAGAAAAGATTGTATGCACATTGCTGACCCTCTGAGAGGTATTCTTATCCAAGGTCGTGATTACAAAGTCATCGATAGAAAAGATAAGAACTTCTCACAGCATATTTATTGGCCTATGAAGAATCTTTATAGCGAGTCCAATAATAATTATGTGGCTACATATGGTCAATGGGTTAAAGCCTTTGATAACAGTTCCGGCAAGTTCTTCTGGGCTCCGTTCTCAGGTTATCAGGCCGCAATCATAGCAAGAATGGATGCAAACGCACAACCTTGGTTCGCACCCGCTGGTCTTGAGAATGGTATTGTGAGAAATGTCGTAGAGATTGGTGTCAATCCTACACAAAAACAGCGTGACCTTCTCTACAGAGTTGGTATCAACCCTGTTGTTTGGTTCCCTCAAGACGCATATACAGTTTGGGGTCAGAAGACTCTTCAAGCCAAACCGAGCGCATTTGATAGAATCAATGTTCGTAGATTATTCTTAACTCTTGAAAAAGCTACCCTTAGATTGACACGTTACTTCGTAATGCAACCAAATACAGTCTTCACAAGAACTCGTTTGGTTAATTACTTAACACCAATCTTCGAGATCGCCAAGCAGAATGAAGGTCTTTATGACTACCTCATCGTCTGTGACGAAAGAAATAACACTTCTACAGTCATCGACAACAATGAGTTAGTTGTTGACATCTACATTAAGCCTGTAAGAAGTGCAGAATTCATTCTGGTTAACTTCCTTGCGACTCGCACAGGTGCAGATTTCAATGAGATTATCAATTAAATTGAAATAAAATTAGAAATTAGAAAAGAGGGAGGATCTATTCCCCCTCTTTTTTTATTGAGTTTGATAATTAATTACATGAAGATTTGCACACTTTGTTTAGAAGAAAAACCTCTAACTGAATTCCATTTTAGAAAAGACAGAAACAAACATGTTGCGAGGTGTAAGAAATGTTCATATGACAAAGAATACCAGAAAAAATACAGACAAACCTATAAAGATAAGATAAGAAAAGCCAGTAAAGAACATTACCATAAAAACCAAGAAAAGATTTCCCGTTATTTTAAACGAAGATATCAAGAAAACAAAGAGTTTTATAACGAATATTCTAAAAAGTGGTATAAAGAGAATAAAAAACACCACAATGATTTAACCAGAGATTATTACATTAAAAACAAAGAAAAAATATATGAAAAGGTGAAAGAAAGACTATTAACGGATGTAGGCTTTAAAATAAAAAAGAACCTATCGAGAAGACTCAACGCAGCACTTAAAGGGCAAGACAAATCAAACAAAACGACAGAATTATTAGGATGTAGTGTAGATTTCTTTTTAAAACACATCGAAAGTCAATTTGAGGAAGGCATGTCATGGGATAATTACGGAAATACGAAAGACTCTTGGAGTCTTGATCACATAAAACCCTGTACAGCTTTCGATTTACAAAATGAATCTGAACAGAGGGAGTGTTGTCACTATACGAATTTAAGACCTATGTGGCATATAGAAAACATAAAAAAAAGTAACAAATTTTAGACCAGTTTAATAAATATTTATAAGAATATATATTCAGGAGAAATTTACTATGACAATGTTAAAGTTTTATGAGACCGCAAAGCAGAAAGAATTCGCAAGGGATTTCCAATTTAGAGTGGTCACACTTGGCCCTCTGACTCAAGATGACCTTGTTTATTTAAGAACAGGTGACTTACCGGGAAAAAGTATAACAAACCATCAGGTTCCCTACATGGGACTGAATTTTAACGTCCCCGGTTCAGTGACGTATGATGGTTCTGATGCATGGTCTGTAACATTTCTCGCTGATGAAGCTATGAATATTCGCTCCAAGATGGAAGCGTGGATGAGTGAAGTCTTCGACGTTAATACATCTTCAGGTAAATATGGCGTTCCAGCCGAAATAGCTACTCTTGATCTTATTGATAAGGAATTCAATCCAATTCGTAGATATCAGTTAATTGGTACCTATTTAAAGACTATTGAACCCCTGTCATACGACATCAAGGGCGCAGGCGCACCACAGGAATTCAATGCTGTGATGGCCTACCAATACTGGCAGCAAGCTACCTAAAAATCCCTTGATTTTCAGTTTGACACATTACACTCTTTTCTATATAATATAAGAGATTGTGGGAGTGTAAACCGTTAATGAGGCGGCACAGACTGTAAATCTGTTTCCTTTTAGGATCGAGTGGGTTCGATACCCTCTACTCCCACCATTTTTCAAATAGTAAAGCGTTTAAAACATTCCTTTGAATTAAATATTTAAAAGGTATACAATAATGGCTATTACTATTAATCAAGAGCCCACAACGAGTGGGTATCAAATAAACCAGACTGAACCAGATTCAAATAGTGTATTGAATACTACTGGTCAGGATGGGAGTAATTTCCTATCGAGAGTCTTAGGGTTTGAAAAAGCTAATAGTTTTTATACAGATTTTTATAACAATCTTCTAACCACGGGCAATGCGCCACCTATTAATTCACTTTGGTTGGTCTTTATTCAAGATATTCCAGCCACTGGAACTATTTTAAACACACAAAACGGCTATCAGATTAAAGATGGTGCCACTTCTTTCGGTAATGAGAACTTCCAAAAAGCCGCAAACGAAGGGAGACGCACAAGAGGCGTCATATTAGCGCAAGGCGTTAAACATACAGGCGATGGGTCTAACTTCTCAAGAGAAGGTTATAGTAACACAGGGTTATGGAAAGGTGTCCTTTCCAATGGTAGAAGTGACATACAAACCTTAGACATCTCATTTCTCGAATCTAATATCTCATTTGTAGATTATGCTCTTAGACCGTGGGCTATTTCAGTGGCACACAGAGGCTTAACAAACCCTGAATTGTATGCAAATAATATAACTGTGTGGCATTTGAGTAAAATGGGTGCAGGGGCTAATTTTAAAAGAAGAAAAGTAATTAAATATCATAATTGCTTCCCCATTAATATTGACCAGCAAGAATATAATTACGCAGAAGATAATATGGATATGAAGCGTGTTGTGTCCTTTGGTTATCACTATTACACATTAGAAGACGCAGATGCAAACGTATTAGATCTTTTATCTTATACCTCATCTGAAAGAGGTATATTAGGCCAAATAAAAGGGTATTTAAAGAACCAAACAGATAGTGCTTTCGACACATTAAAATCGTCACTTGGGGCGAATAGCGTTTCACAATATCTGAATAATATTGTAGAGCGTGGTAAATCTTTTGCGGATAGTCTTATCACTAACACAATTCAAGGTTCTGTGACTAACTTCGCCGGAACAGTTCAAGATGCTGTAGATGGTGCTATAAGGGACTTCACTTCCGATGGGTTACGTCGGGGCAATGAAGTGGTTACGGGCGTTGCTGAACGTACAAATGAAGCTGTTAATAGACTTATAGGCAATGATCCTAATGCCGATACAGTTAACGGAGTCAATATAAATCTCGTTGAAACCCCTACAGATGATTACATCGAGAGAAACGTTCAGAATGCATCATATGATAGGTTGGAATCTCATGGATATGTTGAAAGAAGTGTGAATCCTGATGATGCGATCAATAAAATTCTACCGAAAATGCCTAATGAGGAATTGGCGAGTGCAGCAGAAGTTAACACGGATAAGCAGATTAATCAAAATGACACACCGGATAATTCCGCAAACGGGGTTACAAATAATCTAGATGGTAGTATTACGATTTCCAGAGAGAAATCCGAAGGGAATCCTAATGCAGATACACCTAATTTCTTGGGGAGTCCTACAACCAACCTTCTCAATTACATAGAGAAAAAGGTTTCGACGGATGACGTTCCGACATATGCGAATGGGTTAAAAGATTCCATTCCAAATAATGGATTTAGAACGGCTCTGGATGAGTCAAACATAAGAAATGATTCTACAAGTAAGCAAGTGAATGTAAATGATGGTAATCCATCTATCAGCACTCGCTTTAATCAAGTTAATACGAATAGAAATGACGGAGAGGTTTCAAACAATATAACATATAAACAGGTTAATATAAAACAGAATGATTCGGATGCATCGAACAACGTAAGCTATGTGAATAAAAGGGTTTCTGAAAATGACGCTTTATAAATTGAATTACCAAAATCGTTAATAATTATTAGCGAGAGGATATAATTATGAGTCAAGACAATGAAATATTAAAACAAGGAAACATCAATGACCTTATCAACATTATGAATAAGGCCAATGATACATTTGCATACGAGGTGTTTGTACCATCTCTTGAGAAAAACGTTCCATTTCGTGAGATTAATACTGCACAACAAAAGAAACTAGTGAAATCTATTATCGATTCTCCGGTCTTCAATACTGAGTTTATTTTCACACTCAAGAGTATTATCGATGAGAACTGTGCAGATTCTTCAGTAAATGTAGGGGAGCTTTCGATTTATGATAAACTGTTGATCGCCCTTTATATGAGAATTTATAGTGTGGGTAATGATCTAACTATCAATTTGAAGTGCCCTGATTGTGATAAGGTACATGATGTCAATATTCATTTGAGTGAACTTCTGGATGAAGTCAAGGATAATATCGATATAACTTCATCTGCTATAATTGAGGATGAGACAGGTGTATATAAAGTGCATTGCCAAATGCCCACGATTAACGACGAATATAACTTGGAAGATGAGTTTAGACGCAACACCAAGATTGAAGTTGAAAATCAGGACGAGTTAAGAGAAACAATCGGAAATATTTTCACAAGTGAACTCGTCAAATACATCACAAAGATTGAAGTGAAGAGTGATGATAAGATCATTGAATTAGATTTGAAGACTATGAAGTTTGAAGATAGAATTAAGCTTATCGAACGATTAA
>Ga0181591_10000074_pt1 | contig 59374 bp, 53 predicted proteins | sample 071ome_33_FD_133757 | JGI IMG/M metagenome (GOLD analysis project Ga0181591, IMG submission 133757) | Coastal salt marsh microbial communities from the Groves Creek Marsh, Skidaway Island, Georgia - 071412AT metaG (megahit assembly) | ecosystem: Environmental > Aquatic > Marine > Intertidal...
GCGTGATCCGGACCTTGAAGGAACAGTGTGTGCATCGGCACCGCTTTGAAAGTCTGCAGCATGCCAGCCGCGTGATCAGCGACTGGATCTGCTGGTACAACACCCGACGTCCTCACCAGGCGTTGGGGATGAGAACACCCGCTGAGGCATATGCATTAGCGGCCTGACCTGTGCAGAAAGTGCTGGGTCATTACATTTCTTTGCTCTGCTAATAATTGGCGTCCGATGTCGGTGTCTTCGAGATTCGCGAGTATAAAATCAGCTTGCATGTTTGCGCGCTGTTGAATCTGATTACCTAGAGCAATAATCTGGGTCTGTCTCAATTCCATCCCAACGAATATCAGAGAACCTATTATGCCAACCACACCGAGAAAGTTGGCGATTGCGTTAAATGAGATCTCTACAGGTATCTTTGTGGGCATTTATAATCCGTTTCCTTCTTCGCATTCCTCACTACTCCAATGTTCAGTTGCGTATTCAAGCAATGACTCTGTATATTGGCCTTTAAACTCTACTCTGTTTCCGTTGCAGTTCCTCCACCCCGTCCCTTGTCTTTGCTCGACCTGCCTCCATACTTCATCACTTAGCAGACCCAATTGATATTGCTGCCATGCATTGGTAGTGGTCAAGGCGCGATGAGTGCGTAAGACGCTTTGTAGGATTTCATACTCGGTCTCACCTTGAATTCCACCGCCCCATGCCTTGAATAGACCCATGTTTCCCTCCAGAGGAGCGAGCAGGAGGTCCGCCGCCATTTGATTTCTGGCTTGTATCTGCCCGGCGAGCGCGATGGTGTGTGACTGTTGCAACTCAAGTCCTACGAAGATGAGTGAGCCAATGATGCCCAGGGTGCCCAAGTAGTCCATGATTTTTTGAAATGCCATGTGCAATTTCTCTCATATTGGTTTGGTTGCTTGTAATGATGACCACCTTGTAAGTTAATCGGACGAAAAGCACCGGCTCTATAACTAAAGATCGCGATAATTATGAGAACATCTGGTCATAAATGTCTATTAAGTTATATGTGTCTTATGTATAGATTTTCTACAACCGCAAAGCCTTGGTACAACGGCGAAAGAAATAAAATACTGGTTTCAATCGTGCCAAGCCGGATCGTATTTCACTGCAGGAGTGGGCCAATCAATTCAGATATTCTCCCATTACTCAAATCCGACTCTGTCTTGTCGACACAAAGCATTATGTTGTTCGGATGCAGATCGGTGGGTGGGCCAAGGGATGTTTAATAAGAAACGCACGCTGGAAATACTGGACAAGAGCAGCAACGGTGACCGCATCGGTATCTACTGCGACCGCTTCCTGTCGACGCTGATCCTGCTGAATCTGCTGGCAGTCTCGCTGGAGTCTATCGATTCCCTTGGGCTCCGTTTTGAAACACAGTTTCTATGGTTCGAGTTGTTCTCTGTCGGCATCTTCGGAATGGAATACCTGTTGCGCATCTGGGCCAGTTCGGCGCGTGAGGACAGCCGTTTCCAGTCGGCGACGGGTAGGCGGCTTGGTTATATATTCAGCTTCACCGGCATTATCGACCTGGTTGCAATCTTGCCCTCACTACTCCCGCTGTTCCTGTCCCATGTCGACCTGCGCTGGTTGCGCGTCTTGCGCCTGTTCCGCCTGTTGAAGATTTCCCACTATTCGACCGCCCTGGAAGACCTGGTGTCTGCCGTGCGCGAGGAGGCCAATTCCTTTGGCGCGACGGTCTATCTGTTCTGCGTGGCCTTGTTTACCTCGTCGGCGCTCATGTACGTCGTAGAAAACCGGGCGCAACCGGAGCACTTTGCCTCTATCCCGGAGACCATGTGGTGGTCACTGATCACGCTGACCACGGTTGGCTACGGGGATGTCGCACCGATTACGGGCCTGGGCAAGATCATCGGTGCGTTCACCGCGTTGATGGGCGTGTGTGTCGTGGCCTTGCTCACCGGTATTGTCGCAACCGCCTTCGCCAATCAGATAGACCGTCGCAAGCTCATTCTGGAAGCCGAGATCGCCAGTTCTCTGGAGGACGGCATCATTACAGACAAGGAACTCATGAAGATTCGCCAGATGCAGAAACAGATGCATCTGACAGACGAGCATATACAGGCCATCATTGAGTTGATGCGCAATCGCGAACTGCCAAGGGAATAGCGGTCTCAAGTTCATGCAGGATACTGAATGACATCCTGCTACAGACCCGGGCCATCTCTGCTGAAGTCATCTCTGCCCCGGCCATGCCGATATCAGGCTTAACAAACACGTCACCGGGCGTGCACCTGCCTGAATATCAAGCATGCTGCCCTTGACACTAATTCATCGTGAAGGCGAGGTGCCTCGAATGTATCTGGCTGTGTTGGTTATCCCCGTGCCTGAGACGAATCTGGAGGCCTACAAGGCCTGGGCAAAAAACAGCGAAGCAATCTTCAAACGCTATGGTTGCCTCGACATCATGGACGCTTGGCAAGACTTCGTGCCTCGCGGTAGGCAAACAGATTTCTACAAGGCGGTGGATGCGCAGGAAGGGGAAAAGGTGGTGGTGTCGATTCAGGTGTGGCCGGATAAGGCCACGATGTTTGCCTCGGAACAAAGAATGCACGAGGACAATGCCCTGGGCGTGGAGGGTGTGATCCCCTTTGACGCCTCGCGCCTGATTACCGGGTGTTTCGAATCCCTGTTCAATCTCTAAAAAAACGGCGGCCATCTGGCCGCCGTTTCCTTTCTTGCGGGTGACTGATCCCCTATCAGGAATCGAGATCGAATCGATCCAGGGTCATCACCTTGGTCCAGGCTGCAACGAAGTCGTTAACGAACTGTTCTTCGCCGCCATTGGCCGCATACACTTCCGCGATGGAGCGCAGCTCTGACTGTGAGCCGAACACCAGGTCAACCGGAGTCGCGGTGTACTTCACGGCGCCCGTGCTGCGATCGCGACCCTCGTAGATACCTTCCGTGGAGCCGGACTGTACCCACTCGGTGGACATATCCAGCAGGTTCACGAAGAAGTCATTGCTGAGTACGCCAGTCTCGTCGGTAAACACACCGTGCGTGCTGCCACCGGTATTACCGCCCAGCACTCGCATGCCACCCACCAGGGCTGTCATTTCAGGCACGGTCAGGTTCAACTGGTTGGCCTTGTCGATCAACGCGGTGGTTGGTGACAGGTAGCTGTCACTGGAGTAGTAATTACGGAAGCCATCTGCGTTGGGCTCGAGGACACCGAAGGAACGCACATCGGTCTGCTCCTGGGAGGCATCCATACGACCAGGCACGAAGGGTACTTCCACGTCGTAGCCAGCTTGCTCGGCGGCGGCTTCAATCGCGGCCGCACCAGCCAGCACAATCACGTCTGCCAGTGAGACGCGCTTGTTGCCACGGGCGGAGTCATTGAAGTCTTCCTGGATTCCTTCCAGCACACCGAGTACCCGGCCGAGTTCAGCCGGGTTGTTGGCTGCCCAGTTGTTCTGGGGAGCCAGGCGTACACGTGCACCGTTAGCGCCACCGCGCATGTCGCTGCCACGGAAAGAGGCGGCGGATGCCCAGGCTGTGCGAATCAGTTCCTGAACAGTCAGGCCTGAATCCATGATGTCGGATTTCAGGTTACGGATATCACGGGCGTTAACCAGGTTGTGATCCACTGCAGGAATCGGATCCTGCCAGATCAACACTTCTTCGGGTACATCGCTGCCCACGTAACGGGCACGGGGACCCATGTCACGGTGAGTCAGCTTGAACCAGGCGCGGGCGAAGGCATCTTCGAACTGCGCCGGGTTTTCCAGCCAGCGGCTGGTGATCTCACGGTAGATGGGATCCTCACGCAGGGCCAGGTCAGTCGTAAACATCATGGGCGCGTGACGTAACGAAGGATCATGTGCGTCAGGCACCAGGCCGGCACCGGCACCGCCGGCGGGGGTCCACTGCTGTGCACCGGCCGGGCTGCGGGTCAGTTCCCATTCGTAGCCGTACAGGTTCTGCAGGTAGTTATGGGTCCACTGGGCAGGACTCACGGTCCAGGCGCCTTCCAGGCCACTGGTGATTGTATCCGCACCCTTGCCGGTGCCACAGCTGTTGTCCCAACCGAAACCCTGGGCCTCAATATCGTTCGCGGCAGGCTCGGGTCCGACACAGTTCTGCGGTGATTGTGCACCGTGTGCCTTACCGAAGGTGTGTCCACCCGCGATCAGGGCGGCGGTCTCTTCGTCGTTCATGGCCATGCGGCCGAAGGTCTCACGAATGCGTTGGGCAGCCGCCAAGGGATCGGGGTTGCCACCGGGGCCTTCGGGATTCACATAGATCAGACCCATCTGCACGGCAGCCAGTGGATTCTCCAGCATCTCGCCGTCGAAGCGCTCGCTTTCCAGCCACTCGCCTTCCGGACCCCAATACACCTCGTCCGCTTCCCAGTCGTCTTCACGACCACCGGCGAAACCGAAGGTTTCGAAGCCCATGGATTCCAGCGCGACGTTACCGGCCAGCACCATCAGGTCGGCCCAGGACAGGTCGCGTCCGTACTTCTGCTTGATCGGCCACAACAGGCGACGGGCCTTGTCGAGATTGGCGTTATCTGGCCAGCTGTTCAGCGGCTCGAAGCGCTGCTGACCGCCGCCGGCGCCACCTCGGCCATCGGCCTCACGGTAGGTACCGGCGCTGTGCCAGGCCATACGAATAAAGAAAGGACCGTAGTGGCCATAGTCGGCGGGCCACCAGTCCTGGGAAGTGGTCATGAGTTCGGCGATCTCGGCCTTGAGTGTATCGAGATCGAGTGAAGCGAAGGCTTCCGCGTAGTCAAAGTCAGCGCCATAGGGATTGGATTCTTCAGCATGCTGACGCAGCGGGCTGAGGTTGACATTGTCCGGCCACCAAAACTGGTTGTCCGGGCCGCCAGTCTGCGCCTGGGCCGCGCTGAGAGGTACCAGCGCCATGGCCACCGCAGTGACGAGAGGGAGAGATCGTTTAATCATTGCGCAACTCCTTGAGTTGAGAAACCTGTGGTAACTTGCTACCACCTTGTTTTTAAGGGTAAAAATGCACCGGCCCTGCTTTCGCGTTGAAGCAAAGATCGGGCAGATGCTGTAACAATAGGCCCCGGAAGTTAATCAGTAAAACGAGTAATTTCGATAATCTTGATCGGAAAAACCGAACACACCAGCCCCACCCCCTTTTCAGGACACCCATTTTTATTTTTTAGGACACCCATTTTTCTACAGGTCAAATTTCCCACATTAAACAAGGTGTTAGGACAGGCCGCAGCGAAACGGCAGTCCTCTGGCAGAGAGGGGAGGACAGCAAGCGGGCATCCCGCTACACTGCCAGACGACCTCAGCCGCCACCATGGAGCCCGAATCCCCGCCGCCATGAGAGAAGACGATCTGTATGACACCATTCCCGATGCCAGGGATGGTCTGACCCGGAAGGAACGCATCATTCTGTTCTGCCTGCACGAGGCCCAGCAGGAATTCGGCGAGCGCTCCGTGCCCACCTTCACCCTCTATGGCCGGGTGGTCGAAAAGATCGACATCAGCCAGGAGGAGTTCCAGCACATTCTGAACCGTCTGGTCGGGCTCACCCGCAACTCGGACGGCTCCATGTCCTACAGCTAGGTTCGCCCCAGCGGCATTAAAAACACGGCAAAAAAAGGGACGCATCAGCGTCCCATAAAATGTGGCTCTCTCCCCTGGAGTCAGGTTCGCGCTACTCACTCGTAGCGCAATACCATCGCCGGTCGCACCCGCGCGCTCTTCAGGCTCTGGGAAAAAACTGCCGCGAAGGCGATCGCCGCCGACAGGCCCAGGCTCACCAGGAAGGGCAGGAAATTGATGTTTACCTGGGCGGCAAAGAACGAGGTATAGCCCTGCCCGATGAAGAAACCCAGGGGCCAGGCCAGTGCATTGGCGATGAGGATGGGTCTGGCGAAATCCAGCAGCAGCATCCGCAACAGGGTTCCGGAACTGGCTCCCATCACCTTGCGAATGCCAACCTCCCGCTTGCGAATATTGGTAATGAAGGTGGCATTACCCAACAGTCCGATGCTCGCCACGAAGAAGCCAAAAAGAGACAGGATACCTATTGACGCTCCGATACCGAGGAACATGCCAAATGTCTGGTAGAAAATGTCATCCACAAACTCGCGCTTGAGAGGCATGTCCGGCATGAGACGATTCCAGGTGTTATCGATATGCTGCAGGCCTTGATTGAGCAGCTCACGATCAACTTTCACTACCAGGTAATCTGCGCTCTGGGGTTGCAGGAAATAGATCTCGCCATCGGAACCGAAGGCCGAGAAGTCGATGAATTCATATTTTCGATCGCTCATCGCCCCCACCACGATCATCTCAACCAGAATTTCGCCGCGGTTGTTATTGGCATCGTACTCCCGGTAGAAAGACTGACCGATCGCCTCGGTGGCATTCTCCCAGCCCAGCGCCCTCGCCGCCTTGTCATCGATGATGACATTGAAGGGGCCGCTGGCGGAATTCAATTCGCCGGAATTCGGCAACAGATCACTGCTGCGTTCGCGGGAGAAGTCACGACCTGCCACCAGGGGCTGGTCCATGGTGGTGGTGTAATTGTAGCCAACATAGTGCCGCGACAACTCGGCTTCCTGTGAATTGATGTCCCTCTCGCGCCGGAAATTTGAAGAGGAGTTGCTGATGGACCAGGGCAGTACATCCACCTGTGACACGGAGATGACCGAGGGATCCTGTTGCAACTGCTGAATGAGCAGATCAGGATCGACGTCAAAGGTGTCAGCTGGCACATTTATGGCTATCTTGGGATCCAGCACAGAACCATCCAGCTGCCGCGTCATAGCATTGTTCTGCATGAACATCACCGTGGCCAGAATCATCAGGGTGCCAGAGATAAAGAACTGCACGCCCACCATGAGGTTGCGCATGCGCGCCGAGTATCCGCTCGAGCCCTTGGGTCGCATCATGGAAACCAGTGGCACCAGTGCCGTGCGCAGCGCAGGATAGCCACCGGCAATCGCCACAATGACCAGCATCATGAGTAACAACACAGTCCACAAGGCAGGGTCGAAGAGCATGAGTGGCGAAATGCCGGGGAGGCCCGATGCCTGGAGACTGGACAGGGCAAGGCCGAGGATAAGCAGCGTAATAAACAGTGCAATCAACAGAAACAGCAGAGTCTCGTAGCAGTACTGGACAAGCAGGGTCGAACGCTTGGCGCCGAGAATCTTCTGCACACCGATCTCCTGGCTACGCAGGGAAAGCTGCGCCACCACCAGGTTGGAATAATTAAGGCAGCCAATCAGCAGCACCAGTGCGCCTGCTGCAATCAATATGTTGGGCAGATCGAAACCGCCGGTTACGAAGGCCAACTGGGTAGGCACAAGATCCTTGACCGGCAGCAGCTCGAAGGTCTGGATAGCTACCCGCTCTTCCGGCATGGTTGCCTTCACGAAGTCATCCAGTTGCTGATTGAATTCATCGAGATCGAAGGGCATGTCTTCCGGTATTTCGATATAGACGAAATCAGACTGGTTGCCCCAGCGATCCTGGTTGGGGTCGCCGCCGTTGGCCGCGATGGCATCGCGGGTTACCTGGTCCGGCATGGCGATGGGAATAAACAGGTCGGTATTGAAGAAGGCAATGCCCGCTGACAGATGTGAGGGGAAATCCGGCTTGCGCGCGACACCGGCGATCACCACGTCGTGCTTATTCTCCACCAGTATACGTTCACCCACCACATCGGTACGGCCGAAGATCAACATGGCACCTTCTTCAGTCAGCATCGCGGAATTCGGCGGTAGTTGCTCGCCGGTATCGATGCCGTGAATGGTTTCCAGCGGGAAGATGTCGAAGAAACGCTCTTCGATGTACTTCGTGTCCAGGGTACTGGATTGTCCCTCGTAGGTTATCGCCTGCGGGAAGCCGCTGCTGGCGCGAACGATGTTGGGAATCTCAGGGAAAGTTGTGCGCAGGTAGCGCGCGGCGGGTTCATTCACGATGGGAAAGCGATCGGGCAACGGGCCATCGCCGATGGAGCGTATCATCAGGTTGTAGATTCGGTCCGAGTTTTCGAAACCCTGGTCGAAACTGTCAGAGTAGTTGGACAGCATGACGGCTGATATGAAACAGCTGAAGCCAACGACGAGGCTCAACAGGCTGATGGTGGAATGCAGCCTGAATCGCAGCAAGGCTTTCAGGGCCATCTTGGTATAGTGGGTAAACATGAGTGAACTCCCTGATCAGGCTGGCACTTCGGCCTTGCGGTTGTCTGCGACAACTGAGAGACCCGCGCCGTCACCATTGACGACCTCACCATCCAGCATATGGATGATGCGGTCGGCGCGCTCGCCGTGTTCGGGAGAATGGGTCACCATCAGTATCGTCACGCCTTTCTGCTTGAGTCGATCCAGCATGGCCATGACTTCATCACCGTTCCGGGTGTCCAGGTTACCGGTGGGCTCATCCGCCAGAATAAGTTTGGGATCACCCACCACGGAGCGCGCCACCGCGACCCGTTGTTGCTGACCACCGGACAGCTCCTGTGGCTTGTGCCGTGAGCGCGCTTCGAGGCCAACCAGTTCCAGGGCTTCCTGTACTCGCGCCTTGCGCTCCTTCTTGGCCATGCCAAGGTACAACAGGGGCAGGTCCACGTTCTCTGCCACCGTGAGATCATCGATCAGGTTGAAGTTCTGGAAAATGAATCCGATGTTTCGCTTGCGCACATCTACCAGTTCATTCTCGGAACAATGACCGACCTCTTCACCATCGAAGTAGTATTCGCCGCTGCTGGGACTGTCGATCATGCCGACCACGTTCAACAGCGTGGACTTGCCACAGCCGGAAGGCCCCATGACGGCGACAAACTCGCCCTTGCCGATATGAATAGAGATGTTGTTGAGTGCGGTAGTTTCCATGTAGGCCGTGCGGTAGACCTTGCTCAATTCTTTCAGTTTGATCACGTGTCTGGTTCCTTGTTAGCAGTGTGCGTTTGCCATGAGGAATGGCCTTGTTGTTTCTGTTAGACGAAACCGGGCCGAATTGGTTACCGCTATTTTCGGAGGAAGACCGGCCCCTAATGTGGATGAAACGAAGCGATTTCCATGCCAGAATCATTCTGTTTGTTTTTCAACAAGATAAGAGAGCGAGCTCATCGCGGCTCTCCATCCCTACAGCGCTATGTCTGAAGAATTATTTCAACAGTTTCTGGTCATCCTGACGTGCTCGCTGCTCGGCGCCATCGTGCTGCGTCGATTGCGCATGGCCAACATCGTCGCCTATGTAGTGGTGGGTGCAATTCTTGGCCCGTCAGCCTTCGGTCTCGTGGATGACCCCGAGCGCTTTCGCTTCCTCGCCGAGTTTGGCGTCGTGTTCCTGCTCTTCACCCTGGGCCTGGAGTTCAATTTTCGCAAGATGCTCACCATGCGCTTCGCCGTTTTCGGTGTGGGCGGTGTGCAGGTGGTCGTGTGCTCCCTGGTGTTTGCGCTCTCTGCCTACCTGTGGGGCGCAACATTGGCAACGGCCGTGATGATCGCCGGCTCTCTTGCTTTGTCGTCCACGGCCATCGTCACCCGCGAGCTGCAGAACAATCAGCAACTGCATCATCAACACGGCCAACTCTCGGTGGGTGTCCTCCTGTTCCAGGACATCGTGGCGGTAATCTTCCTCGTACTGGTGCCGGTGCTGGCATCCGGCGAGCCTTCTGCCCTGTTGGGGAACCTGCTCACGGCGGGATTCAACACACTGGTGCTGGTCAGTATTCTGCTCGCTGTGGGTAAATGGATTCTGCCTTCTGTATACAGGGAAGTTGCCACCAGCCAGTCCGAGGAAATCTTCCTGCTCTCTACACTGGTGATTGTGTTGTTGGCGGCATGGCTCACCCACAGTTTCCACCTGTCCATGGCGCTGGGTGGCTTCGTGACGGGCATGATGCTGGGTGAAGGCCACTATCGTTATCAAATCCAGAGTGACATCCGCCCCTTCCGGGATATCTTGCTGGGCCTGTTCTTCGTCACCATCGGCATGAATCTCGATCTCAATCTGCTGTTTGAGTTCTGGCCACGCATTCTGCTGTTCACGGCCTGCCTGATTCTCGTCAAGGCGCTGGTGGTGGCCTTGTCTGTGCGCGTGCTGGGTTTCACCAGCCAGGATGCCCTGGCAGTAGGATTGAATCTGGCACAGGCGGGTGAATTTGGTCTGGCGCTGATGGCCCTGGCCCTGCTCAATGGCGTGGTGCCGGTGGATCAGGCTTCATTCATCACCATCATCGCCATCTTCAGTATGCTGGCGAGCCCCTTCCTGATTCGACGTGCTAACGAGCTGAGTGCTGCCTTGCTGCGTGGCAGGGACAAGGGACGTGCCATCGCGGTGCAGCTGCATCTGCAGGATCATGTCATCATTGGCGGCTTTGGGCGCCTGGGCACGACTCTCGCGGCGTTTCTTGAGGAGAACAGTATTCCCTACATCGCCATGGATAATGACATCGAAGTCGTGGAGAAGTATCGCAAGCGGGGCAAGAACATCGTCTATGGCGACAGCAACAACATCGAGATCCTGTCGCTCTGCAACCTGGCCAGCGCACGCATGGTGGTGCTTACCTTCAAATCCATGGAACGGGGTAAGGAAGCGATCGAAGGCATACGGCAACGCAATAAAGACGTGCCTGTGATTGTCCGTTGCCAGGAACACGAGGGCTGGGATGAACTGGTCTCGCTCGGCGCCAATCACGTCTTCCCCGAGCTGCTGGAATCCAGCCTGCTTATCAGTCGCCAGGTGCTGGAACTGCTGGATGTCGACCAGCAGGAGATCGAACGCCAGCTGGCGAATTACCGCCAGCCCTTCGATCCGCAAAACACGAAATCGAATACGACCAGCGGGGAATGACGCCCGGCGTGTGCCTCCCGGAAGCGAAGCCACCCAACCCCGACCCGCATAAACTTAGAGGACACCCATTTTTCTTGGGCGAAAAAATATCAGGAATTCCAATATGTTAGGTAAGATCAGACTGTTCGGGAATCTTTCAACCGCAGCACTGGGTGCGATTCTGGCGCTCGCACTGGGCAGTACCAAACTGCTCGCCCAGGAGGACCACTTCAATCCCAGGGGCAACGCCGCCAGCGGCGCGACCGTGGCGCTGCAGGAAGCGCTGCGTAAATCGCTGCCCTTTGACGACGAGCGGGATTTTCAGGAGGCGCGCCGCGGTTTTATCGCGGAGCCTGCTTCGCGCCAGATCCTCGGTGCCAACGGTAACGTGGTCTGGGATCTGACCCGCTATGATTTCCTGCTGAATGGCGAGCAATGGAATACGATCCATCCTTCCCTGCAGCGCCAGGCCACCCTGAACATGAACTATGGCCTGTTTGAAGTCGTGCCCGATTTCATCTATCAGGTTCGGGGCTTCGACCTAGCGAATATGACGCTGGTAAAGGGCGACACTGGCTGGATCATCTTCGATGTCCTGCTCACCAGTGAAACCGCCGCCGCGGCACTCGCCCTGGCCACCGAACATCTGGGTGAGTTTCCGGTGCGCGCCATTGTCTACTCCCACTCCCACGTCGATCATTTTGGCGGCGTGCATGGCGTTGTAAGCGAAAGCGATGTCAGTGCTGGCACCGTTGCAGTTATCGCGCCGTCCGGTTTTATGGAAGAGGCCATCGCCGAAAATGTCTACGCCGGCAATGCCATGTCGCGTCGCGCGGGTCTGCAGTATGGTCGCGTGATGCCGTCCAGCCCTTTCGGCCAGGTAGATTCGGCGATCGGCAAAGGCCTGTCGGCCGGCACCACTGGCCTGATCGCGCCAACCCTGGTGATCGAGGATGACTTTGAGGAGCATGTCATCGATGGCGTCAGGATGGTCTTTCAAAATACACCTGGCACCGAAGCGCCAGCGGAGATGAATACCTGGTTCCCGGACCAGAGAGTGTTCTGGGCGGCAGAGAACATCACCGCCACAATCCACAATATCTACACCTTGCGTGGGGCGCTGGTGAGAGATGCGCTGGCCTGGTCGAAGCAAATCAATGAGGCTCTTTACCGCTACGGCCGTGAAGCCGAAGTACTCGTTTCTTCTCATAACTGGCCGCGCTGGGGAAACGCACGCATTCAGCAGGTAATGCGGGCGCAACGGGATGCCTATGCGAATCTCAATAACCAGGTCCTGAACCTGGCCAACCAGGGCGTCACCATCAACGAGATTCACAACGAGTACAGGGTACCGCAAAGCCTGCAGCAGCAATGGTCAGTGCGGCAGTACCACGGGTCTGAATTTCACAATTCACGCGCGGTACTGAATCGTTACCTGGGGTATTGGGACGGTAATCCGGCTACCCTGGCGCCGCTGTCGCCAGCAGACTCGGCACCGCTGTATGTGGAGATGATGGGTGGCGCGGACGCGATCCTGGCCAGGGCTTCCCAGCTTTATGAAACAGGCGACTACCGGCTGGCGATGGAGATTCTCAACAAGCTGGTTTACGCGGAACCTGGCAACCAGACAGCGAAAGATCTTCTCGCCGCCGTCTTCGAGCAACTCGGCTACCAGTATGAGAGTGCCAGCATGCGCAATGTATTCCTGTCGGCCGCCCAGGAGTTGCGCAACGGGGCGCCTGACATCGCTGCACCCAGGGGCACCAGCCCAAGCCTCTCGCGGGCGATGACAACGAGCCAGTGGTGGGACGCCGTGGGCACCCGGGTCGACAGTGCGCGGGCAGACGGTGTCAATTTCGTAATCAACTTCGAGACGCCGGATACCGGCCAGCGGTTCGTCATCGAACTCAGCGGAGGCACCTTGACCAATATCGAAGGCTATAGCGCAGAGAACCCCGACGCGACCATCAGCATCAATCGCAGTGAGCTGGACAGGGTGATCATGGGTCAGGCAACGCTGCCCGGGCTTCTGCAAAGCGGAGCAGGGCAGGTGAGTGGGGATAGGGCGGTATTGCTACAGTTGGCGTCGGTCCTGGTAACGTTCGATTCAGGCTTCGAAGTGCTGCCGGGCACGGCGAGTGCCTCGAACTAACACAGGATGTGTTTGCCTGTGCCTTCGTGTCACACTGGTTTAATCAGGCACTGCTATAAACCTTGCGGCAGTTGTTGTAGTTGACCCCGGCACTCGCTTCCTGAACATAGAAACAGGCATCCAGATCTCAACATGCGGACCGCACCCTACAAGCAGCGCGAATGCGCAATCCCGGACACGGCACCGCTGGTCGATGTGGAGACCCTGCGGGATTTTATCGCGGAACATCGCAAGCTCTTTATTATCACTGGCGCAGGCATCAGCCACGCATCGGGCATTCCCACCTACCGCGATGAGATCGGTAACTGGAAATCCAATACCCCGATTCAGCACGGCGAGTTTCTCAAGGATATCGCCGTGCGCCAGCGTTACTGGGCGCGTAGCTTTGTTGGCTGGCCCAACGTGGGCAACGCCCAGCCCAACAGGGCACACCGCGCACTGGTGGAACTGGAGCGGGGCGGCTACATCGATTCCCTGGTCACCCAGAACATCGATCGCCTGCACCAGAAGGCCGGTCAGAAGCGGGTCATCGATCTGCACGGTCGTCTGGACCAGGTGGTGTGTATGGATTGTGGGGCCCTGACCGAGCGGGAACAGGTGCAGCACTGGTTGTGGCAGCACAATCCGCATTTGAAAGACCAGAAGACAATAGTCGCCCCCGACGGTGACGCGGAGGTAAGGGAGGAATTGATACGCCAGGTCGCCGTTCCCGATTGCCCGCATTGCGGCGGACTCCTGAAACCCAACGTGGTGTTCTACGGCGGCTCGGTGGATCGCGAGAAAGTGAACTACCTGTACGATAAACTGGCGGCAGCCGACGCGGTGCTGGTGATCGGCACGTCCTTGATGGTGTATTCCAGTTTCCGCTTCTGCAAGTACGCCGCCGAGCGGCAACTGCCCATCGCCTGCATCAACCAGGGCATGACCCGTGCCGACGGGCTGCTGGCGCTTAAAGTCGCGGCTCAGTGCGGCGCGGTGCTGAGCGAGTTGGCCGGCGCTCTGCCGCGCTAGTTCATGCTGGCTGGCGTCGCCAGCGGTCAGCGTCATGCTTGTGGCAAAATTCTTCGAACCGCCTTCAGGGGTGGTTCTGCCTGTATTAAATACCCCGGAAGTAATTGTATTGCTGCACCAGACCCGCACAATAGGGGCTAGCGTACTAAAACAGGATCACAGCCCCGCAATGGCAGGCAATCAAGGGAGAGATCAGCTGATGAAAAACGTTTACCTGGGTCTGGCAATCGCCGGCGCCGTGCTGCCCTACATCTTCTTTATTCAGTTCTTCGCGGCAGAGGGCCTGGACCTGATCGCCTTCATCGCCGCCCTGTTCGCCAACGGAGCCGCGGGCGGATTCACCGCCGACCTGCTGATCAGCTCCCTCGTGTTTTGGCTGTTCATGTTTGGCCGGCAGGGCAGCGGACCCAAAGCCTGGCTCTTCATTGCCCTGAATCTGACGATTGGTTTGTCCTGCGCGCTACCCGCCTACCTGTGGGCCAGCGCACAAGACGGGGAAAGCTGAATCAGGCGAATTCTTCGGGGAAGATCTTGCGCCACTTGATGGACATGCGCGCCATGCCGATGATGGAATCGGTGAAGGCACGCAGCGGCAGCGGCATATTGGCGCGGTAAACATCCAGCAGCAGGGCGATGCGCCAGCGGTCGGTATCGTTGCTGACGCTGTGGGGATAGGTGTCATCCCAGAGCAGGGCATCGCCATTACCGAGACGATAGGAATTATTATCGATGGTCAGGGTAACGCCCGGCTGACCGTTCTCGTCCGCCGGCACTTCCAGTCCCATGTAGAAGCGGGTAATTCCGCGGAAGGGCCCGGTGTGGGTAGGAACCTGCTTGCCCGGCGCGAGAAAGGACAGGGACGCCGACTTGATGGAGTCGTTCGCCTGCACCAGGTCGCGCAGGGTAGGGCAGCGATTCATGTTCTCCTGGATATCCAGCCCGTAAGCCCGCAGTACGAACATACGCCACTCTTTCTCACCATGGGCAGATAGCTTGTATTGTTCCGGCATCAGCTCGTGGAAGCGCGGCACGGTTTCCAGTGAATCGACCAGGGCCAGTGCCTCCTGCCTCAGTGCTTCCCAGTTCTGCGTGAAGTCATTGGCGCCGGGAAAATAGGTTTCCGGATTCAAAACAGGCGGCGTCTTGACGAAGGTGTTGTATACCCCAGTCATTCCGGCTCTGGCGATGCTGTAGGCAACTGACATAGTGGCGATCGTTGGCGATGGTTTTTGGGTTGAAAGTGTATTTTAAACTATTGCAATGAATCACACATTTACAAGGACGCGAGTTTTGACGAGTGCGTTAGATCACAGGCAGAGACTTTAATTGCAGGGTTTGGACGGCGTCGGGCAGGATCTGCTCAGGGCGCCACAGGCTAGGGGTCGAGGGCTTTCCAGTGCGTGCTGCGATAGCGCAGGGGATCGGCGAGGATGTGGCTGCGAGCTGCGCTGACCTCATCCGCCTGGTAGGGCTGAAAATCTGCTGGCAGGGTGTCGCTGTTCCACTGTTGCAGAACCCAGTTGATGACGGCGGTAAGCTCTGCATCGTTGATGGGCGCCTGCGCCGCACCGGGAATCTGCACCAGGTAGCTGCGCATTTCCGGAACTGACAACATTCTTCCGAGCTCGTTGTGCAGGGTAGGCACATTGGGGTGATTGCCTTCGCCACTGACAAGGTGGCAGCCACTGCAATACAACAGGTAATGTGTACGCGGGCTTGCCGCCTGCACGGGCAAGCTGAGCAGTAGAGCGGGGACTAGGTACGCGAGCCTGGTCATCACTCGTCGGCGGTACCGAGCACCAGTGAGACGGTGCAGTGATAGCTTGTGTCTTCCGTACCGAAACACCACAGTACTGTGTTGCTGTTGCTGTTGAAGTAAACCGGCTTGTCGCCTTCGGTGTTGTGACAACCACAGCGGGAGCACACGGCCTTGCCACAGCAATCGTTGTAGGACATCAGGTAGTCGCGGCCATCGACCGGGTTACGACAGGTGCCTACCCAGGTGATCGGGGAGGGTTGTGAGCCGGGTGGGCAGGATGTATAGGAACCGCCACAGCAACTGCACAGGGTGCCGCTCATCGCGCAATAGCGCCAGTAGTCACAGCTTTGGGGATCGCCTACCTCCCGGATTGAATCCTGGGCAAACGATCGCGAAACCGGCAGTAGCGGGAACGCGGCCGCACCGGCGATGAACATGCCGAGCCGGGACAGGAAATTGCGGCGCGACAACTTGCGTGCCAGAGCGAGACTCGTGTTGCGAGCCTTTTCATCGATCCAGTAATAGCTTCGATCTACCAGTCTGTCGATATTCATGAGGTTTGTTCCATCGCATTGTCTGCTTGCAGTGAACCCACATATTCCTGCACGGTGTTAATGCCACTGTCCATGGCTTCAATCAGGCTCTCCATGTGCTCCCGGGTATTGACCAGTCCCTTGCTCTTCAGGGTGCCATCGGCAGCAATCAGCAGGGCAAAAGGCAGTTTGCTTATCTGGTAGCTCATGCCCAGGGCCTGGGAAATCAGATAGGGATAGTTCTCGATCTTCAGGGATTTCACATAATCCCTGTGTTGTTGCAGGTCGGCCTCGGTCTCGGCGCCATCGCTGGCAAACACCAGGCGCATGCGCTGGCTCTCGGACTTGACCAGGGACTGGGCCGTCGGCACCAGCGACTTGCACACGGGGCATGTGGGCGAGATAAACAGGACAAAACTGGCCAGTCCATCGGCAGCCTCACCGCCTACGACCACCCGCGATCCATCGAGCGCGGTAATTTCCATCGGCTTGCTGAGTTCGCCTACCTTGGGACCATTGCTTGGTTGCAGGGCGCCTGCGGGAGCGACGCGTTCATAGAGAATGCCAACCTGTCGGGTCAGGGCGAACACCAGCAATGCCAGCACGACCACGACTATCCACAGGATGACATTGGAGATGATGAGGGCTTCAACCATGACCCGCACTCCTGTGCCAGTGTCCACGCATGAATTGCCGGTTTGCCAGCAGTTGGTTGCAGGCGGCATAGACCAGGGTGAAGGCACAACAGGCAAGGGCCAGCAGGCCGAAGTCGAGCAGGCCCAGTTCACGACCATTCCCGGGCAGCAAGGCGGTGAGGGACAGGATGGCGAGCAGCAGATTTCTGTAAACGAGGCCGCTCGATAGCTGTTGCCCCGATTTGTCCTTGCCACTGCTGAAGCTGCAACCGCAGTCGATGCGGGTATTGCCCCGGGCAATATTGATAGCCATCGCCGCCGCATACAGCGCCAGCAAGCCCGAAGTCCCGACTACCACGATGCTGTCGATGCCGCTTAACCAGGCCAGGCCGAGGCTCAACTCAATCAGCGGTATGATCTTCGCAGCAAGGCCAAGCAGTCGCTCAGGGAGAAGGCGGTAGGCCGCCAGAATGCCGCGAAACTGCATGGGCCTGGATATCTTGTGCAGGGATGCCAGTAGCAACAACAGCCCGAACAGCAGGCTGACAAGGAGATGCATGGCGGAATCGATGATCACCTAGAAGTCCTCGAAATGAGATGCACCTGGAGCGTCTATAGTGCGTTCGAAGGCAAAGCTGATGGCGTCATAGACATGCATGCCGCCTTCTTCGTCAGAGACCAGCAACTTGGGCTCCGCTTCCTGGGTCACCATGATGCTGTCGGCCGGCACATCCAGCTCCATACGATGAACACGATTGCGCGTGGCCATGTCGAATACCCAAATTTCATCGCCGGGCACATGGTGGGTATCGACTTCCCCTTCGTGCATGGCCACATATAACAGGCCATAGTCTTTGTGTGCGCTTATGAATTCGTTGCCACCGGGACGCCAGTCGGATTCGTCTTCCGCACTCAGGCGCCAGCCGTCTTCGATTATTATTTCGTCGTCATCGGTGCTCACTTCGAAGATGACACCGGCATGGGTAATGAGAATCCAGCCATCGGCACTGGGGGTGGCGCGATCGAAGACGGCATCGTCGATCACATTGAAGAACACCTCACTGCGTACACGGTTTTCCTCGAAGCCGCTGAGATCCAGCTGTATCAGTTGCAGGGTGCCATCGCCGCATACCTGCAGGAAGTCGCTCTGGGCCACGGGCATGATCACGGCGCAGCCCGGTGTTGATATCTCGTAGATAAACACCCGGTCTTCCACGTCGACGATGGACACTGAATGTCCCGGATTCATATTGAGCACCGCCAGATGCCGTCCGTCATTCATCAGGCCAAGGTGCCGCCGGACCTGCAGGCGCGCCATGTGATTGGGAATGACAATCTCGGCAATCGGACTCAGGTTTTCGAAATCATATACGGCCACCAGGTCGGTGCGCTCACCCCGCACCCCGCGGCTGAGGTAGGATTCGGCGGCATAGAATTCCTGGCGCGGGTGATAGGGAGTGACGGCGGGTGTGTAGCGGGAGAGTGAAAGCAGGCCCTGCATCTCGCCGTTCCCGGCATCGAAGATATAGGCGCCGTTACCGGTCTTCGAGATGAACCAGTTGCTGCCGGGTTCTGGCAGGGTTTCGACCGAAATCTCCTCCGGTGAGATCTGGCCCAGTGCGAGTGGGGCGGCAGCGGCGAGGACTAGTGACAACAGCAAGCGCATTGTTTTTCTCCCATGCTGGACGTGGGCTCAACGGGTGAGCTGGCTTGTCTGAATACGGGTGCCTGGTGTGCCAGGCGACCATCGCTCATTAAGCAATAGCCTAGAGCATGCCAGAAAGCGGCCTGTCAGTGTAGGGAAATTGTGTGCCAGCCCGCCGGGCAGGGGCACAGTCGAGGCTAGCGGATGCGGCGCACACCAATGGTGCGTTCTTCATCCACCACTTCCATCTCCCAGGCACCCAGGAAATTCTGGTACAGCCGTACCTCGGGGCTCTGCATGCTGACTTTCCAGCGGCTGCTGCGGCGCTGCTCCCATACCTGGCCATTCTCCAGGGTGAAGCGCGTGCGGCCTTCCCAGCCATTGAACTCCCCCGCGATGCGCGAGTTAATCTCCTGGCTCTCTCGTGGTGGGGGATAAACATCTTCCGGCTCAGTACGGATTACCCGGTTGGGGGAATCTGTGCTAACTGGCGCTTCTGCCACCGCTTCTTCGATAGCCGCGCTAATCTCGCCATCCCTGAATCTCTGCAACCAGGCATTGAGTGCGCGCTTCTCGGCATTGGACAGGCCGTTCACCCCGGTTGCCCTGAGTTCCTCGGCAGTCATCAGGGCTTCGATGTCCGGCAAATCCTGGGCCAGCGAGCCGGCGCCGAGGAAGAATGGCGAAACAAGAATACACGCGAATAGAGAAGTTTTAGTCATGATGCCCATGCCAGTTTGAATCAGGGGAGCGCAAACTCGAAGAATACAGTGATGCCCAGAAAGTATGGCATGAATTCCCGCGCCGCGGAATTCCGGGCCGGCCATGAGGCTGCTGGGGACTACTGTGATGCTGCCAGGGGGACGAGGCGGGGGTTGGGGTCCTGCCGGGAAACCAGGATGTCGGCATACCCATACAACTCCGGCTGTGGCACGCGCACGATGATGTCATCCGCCGTCTCGCGCACTACCAGGGGTTGCAGGGAATTGGGGCAAGTGACACCGGCTGCCGGCCTATCGCCCGCGGCCAGGGTCTGGCCTATCTCCTGCAGCATGGCCAGACACTCTGCCATCCGGGTGATGCGCTGAATCTGGGCCTGCGCTTCTGCCGAGAGCTGTGCATTGGGATCGGGCCCTGAGCCAAGCGGGCCGCCGAAAAACAGCAGGCGCACGATCATGATCACCGCACAGATGCCAATGACCGCTAATTGCAGTTTGACGCCGTTGTCATCCCGATGCTTGGCTTTCTCCAGCAGGTCCTAATCGTATTCGGTAATGGCCGCACTGGGTTCGGGGCGCTCGAGGCGCTGGGACTTGGCGGTGACAGCCTTCTGGGTTTCGTGAATCTCCAGGCAGGATTCACAGAAGACCCCGTCGGGAGTAAAACTGGCGCACATCCCACACAACGGACTTTCACAGCGGACACAGCTGTCTACCGCGGGTGCGTTGGGGTGGTTCCGGCACTTCATTCTTCCATCTATCTATAGTGCTATCTGATGTTTATTCAAGGCTGGGCGTGCTGTCTGCCTGCCACGAAACTTGCTGACGTCTGTCCACGACCCGCCCATGGCGGGTCCTGTCAGCCTCGCAGGGCGACCGCAGAATAGAAGCAGTTCTGGTTCAAGTCTAGCCAGGAAGGGCTATTTCTACCCGGATCGCCAGCAGTTTTTTCCCGTTTCCACCTGTCCTGTGGGTCTGGGGATACCGTGCCGTGCATTCTGCCAATACCCGTGGAAACCGACTCGGGGGCCAAGGCCCTAGGCCCGCTCATCCATATTGATTACACTGGCCCCCCATGCCCGACAGAGCAAGACGCCCATGAATGCCATTCACCCCAATTCCACCGCCATCCAGGACGTGATCATTGTGGGTGCTGGTATTTCGGGAATCAGTGCGGCCTGCCACCTGCACAGGGACTGTCCTGATCAGCGCTACACCATACTGGAAGCACGCCACGCCATTGGTGGCACCTGGGACCTGTTCCGCTATCCAGGCATACGCTCTGACAGTGATATGCACACCTTTGGCTTCAGCTTCAAACCCTGGACCCATGCCCGGGCGATTTCCGATGGGCCTTCCATACTGGCCTACCTGCAGGAAGCGGCGGCGGAGTACGACGTGGAGAAGAACATCCGTTTCGGTGTTCGGGTCACGTCGGCGGCCTGGGACAGTGATGCCTCGACGTGGACAGTGACTACCCTCAGCGATCGCGGTGAGGTAGACCAGGTCGTTGGCCGTGTACTGTACATGTGCAGCGGCTACTACAACTATGAACAGGGTTACACGCCGGATTTTCCGGGTCTGGAAAACTTCAAGGGCAGCGTGGTACATCCCCAGCACTGGCCGCAGGACCTGGACTACAGCAACAAGCGGGTGGCAGTAATTGGCAGTGGCGCCACCGCGGTCACCCTCGTGCCATCCATGGCAGACACCGCGGCCCATGTGACGATGATCCAGCGTTCGCCCACCTATATCGTTTCTTTCCCGGCCAAGGACAGGTTCGCGAATTTCCTGCGCGCACTACTACCGGATGCCTGGGTCTATGCCATCACCCGTTGGCGCAATATTCGGTTCCAGAATTACATCTACAAGCGGGCACTGAAGAATCCGCAGAAGATGCGAGACTACCTGATGAAGCGCCTGCGCAAGGCACTGAACAGCGACATCGACATCGAGAAACATTTCACTCCCAGCTACGATCCCTGGACCCAGCGACTCTGCCTGGTGCCGGACTCCGACCTGTTTAATGCCCTGAATGCCGGCAAGGCCAGTGTGGTGACAGGTGAGATCGAGGCGATAGGCGAAGACGCCGTGCAGATGACCGATGGCAGTTCCGTGGCCTGCGATATCCTGGTGACCGCTACCGGGCTCAACGTCCAGGTCATGGGAGGTGTGGAGTTCTTCCTCGACGGTGAGCGCATCGATTTCTCGAAACACTTCATGTACCAGGGCATGATGTTTTCCGACATTCCCAATCTGGTAATGACCTTCGGCTACATCAACGCGTCCTGGACCCTGCGTGCCGACCTCAATTCCAGCTTCGTCTGTGGCCTGCTCAAGGAAATGGACAGTCGCGGTGCCGCACAGGCCGTTCCCCTGTTACGGGAATCGGAACAGGACATGCCGGACCGCGACTGGCTGACGGATTTCAATCCGGGCTATTTCCAGCGTGCCATGCATCTGATGCCGCGCCAGGGTGACCATGCGCCATGGCACAACACCCAGGACTACCTGCTGGACCGAAAACTCCTGCGCAACGGGCCGCAAGACGATGGGGTGCTCAGATTTCGGGGCAGCAGAAAATCAGGACGCGACGGGTACCCGGGGATGCGTGACTCTTCTACCGAGCGGCAAGAACTTCCTGAGGATCGTGCAGTCTAGTTGGCGAAGACGAACAGGAACCCGAGTATCAAGGTTTCGAACAATTGCGCAACGCCCGGAACGAGCAGGATCGATACCGCTGTGGCCAGGGATAATCCCGCACACAAGAGCAGATAGTTTTTCAACGACATGCCGTTAACTCCTCGGTGCCAACTCAAATATCCAGGTAGAACCTGACTCGATCTGCGCACGCACCGCTGCGATGCCTTCCGCAGTCACCGTGCCGCCCGCATACTTGCGCAGGATGCTGGCCGCAACGCCATCCAATTCATCGCCCTCATGAATGCGAATGAGCTGTCGCTCGTAGCGTGTATCACCGATGCGCAGTACTGCCAGTCCCGAGCCCTGATCGGCCTCTACCGCCCAGTGTTTCCATAAACGGCCGAAGAATGACTGCATGTAGCCGGAGGCGATATAGGCCTTGCCGTTGGCATCTTGTATCCAAATGAGGCGCGATGAACCGGAGTCCACCAGCTCCAGTTCCACCGTATCGATATCGCCGGTAAAGCGCCAGTCTGGCTCCGGGCCGATGTGCAATTCGCCTGATACTAGCGTTCCTCCGGGGAAGGCGATGGAGGGACCATCATTATTGGCATTCTCGATGCGCAGGGTGGCCATGGCCACCGCGGGAATGAGCAGCAGCAGGCCGAGTGCCTGAAGAGTTATAGTTAAGGCTTTCATGAGAAGTTTCTCTGTTGGATTGTGCGGGTCGGAGCGCGGCGCGATCCAGACAGGCAGGGTAACAGCGCAGGCCAGGAATGAAAACGCTGGCCTTGTTTAGGTTGGCGTCTTCACGACCCCGCGAGAGAAATGGCGTAGCTCGCCTACGCTTCCTTTACTGCAATAAACGAATAAAAAAGCGCAGGCGAGAGGGTGACTGCTGTCGGCGATGGCAAGCCGGTTAGCCTGATCAGAACGTACCCGTCACAGTGAAGGAAGGCTGTACGCCGCCATGGGTGCAGCGGTATTCCAGTTCTTCCAGGATGCCATCGGACATGCGGCCTACGAAGCGCCAGCGTTCGCGGCACTGCGAGCCATCGCTGGTCTGGCGTACATCCAGGCGGTAGGTGATGCCGCGGCGATCACGAATTTCCGCGAAGACCCCATGGAAGGGTTCGCCCACGGTCCATTCGAAATCCTGCAGGTCGTACATGAACATGCCGCCGTCGATGCGATCGAAGTACTGGATGCCCCAGTTGAAACGCCATTGCGGTATGTCGTGGCGGGTAGTCAGGGTGAAGCGACCGCGCTGGTAGAAGCGGAAGCGCCGTTCGATACCGAGGAAGGGATCCATGACCTCGGAATCCTGCACGTTGAGTGTCGAATTCACCAGCAGGTTCGGCAGGCCGATCATGCCCATGCGGATGCTGGCATTGAGGTTGGCACCGTACTCCACGCCGTCACCGATGTTGCCGTTGGCCGACGCCAGGTTGGTTTCGGATTTGGACACGTCCAGCCAGTCGATCACGTCCTCATGGTCAGCGTAGAAGAATTCCGCGCTAAGCACACCCACATCGTTCGGCAGGCGGTACTCGCTGTTGAGTGAATAGCGCCACTGGGTCTGCTGGCGCAGGTTCGCATTACCGGCGAGTGTATTGGAGTCATTGTCCTGGTCATCATTGGCCGCCACGAAATCGGCAAAGCTGAGCTGGTTGACGATACGTTCGATGGTACCGCGCACCTGGAATGTCGGCGTGATGTCATAGCGCAGGTCAAACTTGGGCTTGATGAAATCGAAATCACGCTGGTTGCTGACATCGCCACTCTGGGTAATCTCCGAGGTCTCATAGAGCAGGGAAGACTCCAGGGTCAATTTGGCGTTGAGTCGCCAGTTGTGAATGGCGAAGGGCTCAAAGCGAATTTCTTCAACAATTGAGTTGGCATTGGATACCGTGACGTTGGGCAGCCCACCAACGGCTGGATTAGGCGAGCCAGAAGCAGACAGAGAGCCCAGTTGCAGCTTGGAATCCAGGGTGGTCTGGGCCCGTTCCATGCCCAGCTCCACGCTCTGGGAGTCGAACAGGTCGAAGGTATAGGAGCCGCGCAGGATGCGTTCTTCGGTGATGGCCTTGGTGTCCAGGAACAGGTTCAGTTCCTCTCTGTTGTCGGCAAAGCGCTGGAAGCGCTGGCGCTGGCTGGCATTGTCATCGCGGTTGGCAATACCCAGTAGCTTGAAGCGGGCACCGTTGCCGAAGGTGTATTCGTAGTCGCCACCGAATTCCCAGTTGTCACGCTCGTTCGGCAGTGCCTCCCGCTCAACCAGCAGTCCCACCGGAGTGCTGCGCAGATCGGTAGTCACCCGTTCCACTTCGGTCGGTGCATCACGCTGGGCATACAGTCCATTGACCTGCAGGCGGCTGTTATCTGTGAAGGCATAACCCAGGTTGAAACTCAGCTCGTTGTTCTCGCCATCCCGGGTGCGTTCCTCGATGACGGTATCGTTGGGAGAGAAATCGCCGAGGATGCTGCTCTCGTTGTTGAGGTCATTCGAGTAGCGAGGCTGGCTGCGCAGGGTCAGCAGGTAGTCGAAATCGCCCCGCTGACCGTTCAATGCCACGGTGCCGCCGGGATTGATAGTGTCGTCCTGTGCATAGTTCACAGCCGCCTCGTAGGAGATGCTGCTGGAGGCCAGTTCCTCGAACAGGATGACATTGATGACCTGGCTGCTGCCACGCACGTCCAGTTCGCCGGAGGTGCCCCGAATAATCTGGATCTCCTGCACCTGGGACGCGGCAATCCGGCCCAGCAAGCTGCTGGCGGATTGATTCTTGCCCGCTGTCCGTTTGCCGTTGATCATGATCTCGGTACCGCTGTCGCCGGCACCCAGGCCGCGACCGCCACGAGTCGGGTTGCCGGAGAATCCACCCGGTCCACCGCGGCCGGGTCCGCTGGCGTCCTGTCCCGGAATGCGGGCCAGCATGTCCTGGGCGGTGATGGGCTGCCACTCGGTAAAGTATTCCGCGGGATAGACCACGGTTGAGCCATCGCCCGCGGTGTCTTGCGCGAGCGCTGTAAACGGGATGAAACACAGCACTGCCAGTATGGCGCGCTTTGCATGGAAAAGGTATGTATCGGGCCGTGACGAGCTGGGCCAGTAATCGAAAAGCGTCATGAATTAATCCAGGTCCGGGAAAGCAAAATACTGCATGCAGTCGAAGGGCAGGTATTTTACTCGTAAGCTCACGGAATTCCTCGCCACTGTTACAAACTGACAAACAATAATGCGCCTGGTTTGCCCGATGTATCCGCGATCAATGGGCTCTCTTTTGAGGCAAGTTAGTGCAAGAATTCGACGGAGAATGGACAGTTCGCCGGGTAGCTGATCGACTGCTTTGCTTCTAAATTATTCAGGCGCCCTAGAGATCGACGGTAGAAAGGGTAATGCGACTCGAAACAGGCAGACCGTCAACGATGCGGGGTCGATAGGCCGACTGCCGCAGCATCATGGCGATCGCTCCCATGTTTTCCTGGGACATGGCCTGGGTGGCACCCTCGATGCTGATGTTTTCAATACTACCGGTCTCATTCACATCAAATGAAATAGTGCCAAGTGCCACATTAACCGACAAGAGACTGTCGAACGGTAATTCGCCCACGATGCCACTGAGCGCCTTGACGGGCTGGTCCATCAGTTCGTCGCGGATGCGGATCAGCTCCGGCGTACCGCTGAGCAGTTCATAGGCACGTCGGTATTGCAGTCTTGCGCGCGGGTAATCCTGGGCCAGCAAGTTGGCATCGGCGTAGTTAAGAATAGCCACGGCCAGCTCCCGTATATTGGCAGCGGGACCGGTCTCAATGGCCTCGATCGCCTCCAGGAAACTCTGCCGCATATTGCCCAGGTGGCGACGCACCGTATTGTTCTTCTCCCGCTGCTGTGAGGCGAAAATCTCGGGATCGCCGATCGGGTTGACCTGACAGGCGCCGCTGGACGGCAAGGCGCCCTGATCGACAGACAGTACCACTGGAATGCAGTTCTGGAACGTGTTGTTTCCAGGCATTGCCTGGAATTCCTCCGCGGGAATCTGGGCCACATGGCTGGCGGAATAGAAATGCGCCAGTCCTCGCGCCGAGAGGTAACCCGCGAGCTTGCGGTTATAGTTCGCTTCCTCGGGAGAGAGTTGCTCAGCCAGGCGGCGGTAGATGCTCGCGGCTTCCTGAATCGACCGGCTTCCCCGCGGCCGATAGAGGCCAGTCTGGTAGGCGCGGATCTTCCAGCTTGCGAGCGCGTTGGCCGCGCGTTCATAGCGCGGGTCGCCGGCACCATACAGGCGCAACGCAATATCGCTGGCGAGATGGAAGTTCATGTCCAGTTCTTCCCACACTTCGGCCTCGAACAGCAGGCCATTGAAGTCACCGATGACCTGTAACTGGCTCTCGGAAGCCAGGCCTTCGCTGATACGCAGGGATTGCAGTGCCTCCCGGTAGGCACTGATGGACTCTTCCACCTGGCCCAGATCATGGTACAAGCCGCCCAGGGTCAGGTAGAGCTCGGTGCTGGACTGGCTGTAGCTACCATCCAGTGCCGCCAGTTCCTGCTCGTATTGGGACAATTGTTCCCGCAGGTGGTTAATCTGTGTGGCTGCATCTTCGGTGACCTGCTGCCCGAGCACGGGCATGCAGAAGGCGGCAGCCAGCAAAAGGCTGCTGATGTTGCCGGGTCTGCTGAGCGTGCTGGATCTGCGGGTCATGGGCTGTGGCCGCGTTACCTGTGTTGGGCTCTGGAGTGTGAATTCAGGTTATGCCCATTCCCGGTGTCGGTCAATGTTGGCAAGCCGCGTAAATACCGTCAAAAACGGTATTTTTCCGGGTTTCCGGCTGCAAGTGGCAACACACATGAATAGCCGCTTTTTCCATAGAATTTCCCGATTTCGAGCGCTATGATGGGTGCAACGTGTCCAGTTCCTGTCACCCTTCATAAATCTCGGTTAAAGAGGCCGAGGCTCAGGAGAATCATAATGAAAATAACCCGTCGCGGATTCGTTAAATCAGCAGGTTTCGGAACAGCCGCAGGTCTTATTGGTGGCACCAGCATTCTCACCAGCCCAGTCTTCGCCCAGTCCCGAGCCGATCACATGGCCGGCGTGTTTGATCGCGGCGAGATTCACCTGAACCAGAATGAGAGCGGCCGCGGCCCCGGCCCCAAGACCCTGGAGGCCATCAGGGAATACACCAATATGCGCGTGGGTCGCGGCTATGCACCGGACTTCGTGCCAGAACTACAGGAAGCCCTGGCCTCCCGTTATAACGTGAACAGAAACAACGTGCTGCTGGCCTCCGGTTCCACCTGGTTGCTGCAGGGCGCGGTGCGGGCCTACTGCAGCGCGGACAAGCCGCTGGTAACGGCAGGCCCAACGTTCTCCACCAGCGAAGGCACCGCCCGCCAGATCGGTGCGCAGATCAAGCAGATTCCGCTGGATAAGGATGCCAGGCTGGACCTGGAAAGCATGGTGGCTGCTTCCCGTGGAGCCGGCCTGGTTTACTTCTGTAACCCTAACAATCCCTCCGGTACCGTGCATGGCCCGCAGGCGATCGACAAGGCAGTGCGCGCTATTTTGGCCGCATCGCCGGACACCCACATTCACCTGGATGAGGCCTATATCGACTACGCCGATCCTGCCAAGATGCAGACGGCTCTGCCGCTGGTGAAAGAGTTCAGGAATGTGTTCATCACGCGTTCCTTCTCCAAGGCCCACGGCCTCGCCGGTATGCGTATCGGCTATGGGCTCGGTCACGAAGACACCCTGCGGGAAATCAACTCCGCCTGGGGCATGGGGGATGTGAGCATGCTCGCCGCTGTGGCGGCACTGACAGCGTTTGAGGATATCGCTCATCTGGAATGGGAGCGTGAGGAGAACGCCCGCGTGCGCAACTTTACCGTGTCGGCGCTTGCCGATCTGGGTTTCGATACGCCGGATTCCCACACCAACCATATCTTCCCCAACATGAAGCAGCCTGCCAGTGCGGTGCGTGAAGCCTGCACGCCCCACAAGATCATCGTGGGCAGGGACTTCCCGCCAATGCAGCACACCCATTGCCGCATCTCCCTGGGAAGCATGGAAGAGATGGAGGCCGCCGTTGCGGTGTTCCGCAAGGTCTTTGCCTGATCCGAATTGAGCGGGCCATTCGCAAGAATAGCCCGCTCACGACTGGTCTCTCGTAAAGAGCCGAAATAAAAAAATTACAAGAAAGCAATAATAAAAAGAGAGATATGACCCTGAAGAGAAAAATTGGTACTGGTTCGCTTGCCCTGCTGGTTCTGCTGCCATCCCTCAATGCCGTGGCCCAGGATTTCGACGCCATCGAAATCACCGCCCAGCAGGTCGCCGGCAATATCTATATGTTGCAGGGTAGCGGCGGCAACATCGGTGTCTCCATCGGTGATGATGGCACCTTCATCGTAGACGACCAGTTCGCACCACTCACCGACAAGATCGTCGCCGCCATAGCCGAGTTGACGAACAACCCGGTGGATTTTGTGGTGAACACGCATTTTCACTACGACCACACCGACGGCAATGAAAACTTCGGCCGTGCCGGTGCCTACATCGTGGCCCAGGATAATAGCCGCAAGCGTATGGAGACCGACCAGGTTCTGGCAAGTGGTCGACCCCAGGAAGCCTACGACGATGTAGGCTTGCCCAAGATCACGTTCTTCGACGCCATGCGCTTCTATTTCAATGGCAGCACCATCGATATCGTCAACACCGGTGCTGGCCACACGGATGGGGATGCGCAGGTCTATTTCCGCGACACCAACGTCATCCACACCGGTGACATGTTTGTGCGCTACGGCCTGCCCTTCATCGACCGCAATAACGGCGGCACCCTCGACGGCATGATCGACGCCACCTGGAATATCGCGTCTCTCATTGATGATGAGACACGCATCATTCCCGGTCATGGACAGATCTCGACACGAGATGATTTATTGGCCTATCGCGACATGCTGTCGGTAATACGCCAGCGACTGCGCGATGCCAGGGCTGAAGGGCTCTCCTTCGCCGCATTCATGGAATCCGAACCCGCCCGCGGCTATGCACCCAACAACGACAACACGGAAGGCTGGATGCGTATGGCGTGGGATGAATATGAGTAGTTTGTACGAGTAGACTGAACGATGTTTGAGAAGAAAAAAATAACAGTTCCTTTCCTGATAATGCTGGGCGCGCCGCTTGCGGCCTTCGCCCAGAGTGACTATGAAGTTCCCCGTACCGAATGGGGCCAACCCGACTTGCAAGGCGTATGGAATTTTTCCTCTGATATTCCAATGCAGCGCCCGGCCCAATACGGCACGCGGCAGTTTCTCACCGCTGCCGAGATCGAACAGATCAAGGCGCGGCAGGCTGCATCCGATGCGGCATCTGATTCGGCGCTGAATATCGAAGGTGTGGACGAGTCTTACAACGACTTCTGGGTCGAAAATGCCGGTATCGGTGATTCGGTGCGTACATCACATATCATCTTTCCTGAAGATGGGCAGATGCCTGCCCTGGTGGAAGGTGCCGTTGGTCGGCAGGGTATGTACGGTGGTGAAACCACCGGTGAATCGCGTCCAGTGCGCATTGCCGCTGGCGGTATCGGCACCGATGGACCCGAAGACAGGGGGCTCTCCGAGCGCTGCATCATAGGCTTCAATGCCGGACCACCTTTTACGCCGTCGCTATACAACAACAATGTACAAATCATCCAGAGCCGTAACACCGCGGTGATCATGACCGAGATGATTCACGATGCCCGTATCGTCCCGCTGTTCGATTCGGCAGATGCCATGGCGTCTCTGGATGAGGATGTGCGTCTCTACACCGGCGACTCCAAGGGCTATTGGGATGGTGACACCCTGGTGGTGGTAACGAAAAATTTCAATGGCCTGTCCACCAGCTTCAGTGGCGTGGGCACGTCCCTGGAAAAAACGCTCACGGAACGTTTCACCCGGGTCGATGAGGTTACTGTGGACTACGAATTTACGATCGAGGATCCGGGCACGTTCTCCGATACGATCACGGCCGTCGTGCCGATGACCAAGGTGGCTGGTCAGGTCTATGAATACGCCTGCCATGAAGGTAACTACGGCATGGTGAATATTCTGCGTGGCGCCAGGGTACAGGAACGCCTGGAAGCCGAGGGTCAGTAGACAGGGCGCCGAAGGCGCACGACAGGATAAGCACATTGATCGCTGATTACAGAATTTAAGGAAATCCAGAAAACCCGAATCCCCGTCGCATCAGGACTTTGCTGGGATCATTACAAGGCTATAAAAAAGACACGAATAAAAGGTCAAAATTAGAGGTACCGCGATGACAAAATCAAACAGTTCAAACGCTGGACTTAACAGAAGAACCTTCATGAAGAGTGCTGGCGTAACGGCCCTGGCCGGTGCAACAGCATCCCTGGCCGCGACCCAGGCATCAGCCCAGGAGTCCCCGTCCGATTCCTATCCCCGCAAGGCCAATGGCCGCTACGATTTCGATAAGGTCTATGACCGGGTCGGCAGTAACTGTTCCCGTTGGGATTCCCCGCCACGGCGTTACCCCGGCGGTGAATTCAAATACGGAATGGGTGTGGCGTCCATGGACTTCGAATGTGCACCCTGTATCACCGAAGCGCTGCAGGAACGGGTCAGTCACCACAGCTGGGGCTACCTGAGTACAACCGATCCACTGCGTGAAGAAATCGTGAAGTGGACTGGCGAGCATCACGGTGTCGATCTGGGGCCCGATGAGCTTACACTGTCCGACGGTGTCTACCCCGGTGTGATCGCCGCCCTGCGCGCCTTCGTACCCATCGGCGGCAAGGCCATCATTCCTTCACCCGCCTACAGCGGTTTCTACTCCATGGCCCGCGCCGCCAACATTCAGACGGTCGATAGCCAGATGAAACGAGTGAATGGGCGCTACGAATTCGATTTCGATGACCTCGAAGCGAAGATGACGCCCGATGTCTATGCACTCATTCTGTGTAACCCGCAGAATCCCACCGGTAATGTGTGGAAGCAGGACGAACTGTTACGCCTGGGTCGGCTGGCACTGGAGAAGAATGTCGTAGTGATCTCCGATGAGATTCACTGCGATGTGATTCGCGCCGGTCAGAAGATGGTCCCCTTCGCCTCCCTGCCGGACCGCGACGTGGTCAACAACAGCATCACCTCAACCGCCATCAGCAAGACATTCAACCTGGCCGGTATGAAGTGCGCCCACTATTACTCGAAGAATCCGACCCTGCTGTCTCGGGTAAACCAGTTCCACCGTGCCGAGATCAGCACCCTGGGTGTGGCAGCAACCGAGGCGGCCTACAAGTACGGTCGCGAATGGTTTGACCAGGCCAATGCCTATATGGACAACACCCACACCATGATCGAGAACTTCATCAAGCAGAAGATGCCGGCCGTGGGCTACACCCGCAACGAAGGCACCTACATGACCTTCCTGGATTTCTCCCGGGTGATGGCGGCAATCGACGCCAAGGAACAGGCCATGGCCCACAACATGCGTTCACCCGAACACTACTTCCAGGACTGGATGGTTCACCAGTCTGGTGTGTACCTGAATCCGGGTGCGGATTATGGTGCGGGGGGTGAGGGACATATGCGTATGAACATCGCGTCCTCACAACTGGTTATCTCGGATGTGCTGGAGGCCATGGCTGCCACGGTGAACAAGGTAGTCTAGTTGCAGGCGACCCGACACAAGAGAGTCCGAAAAGCGAAAGGGCAGGATGGCGACATCCTGCCCTTTTTACTTGAGCAGTGCTCGTAATGACCCATTCCTGTCAGAGGAGAGAAGCGATAATGAACGCACCCTGCCGCGCAACATCAGCCATGCTTGCACTGTTGCTGCTTACCCTGTTCGCCGCACGGTCGGCCTTCGCTGCCGACGGGCCCCTGCTGAATTTTCCCCTGGGCGCATTGGGCAGTGACAAGGAAATCCTGGTACTGGAAATCAACCTGGCGCCGGGGCAGGCATCACAGCCCCATCGCCACAACGGCCATGTGTTTGTCTATGTGTTGGAGGGGCAGGTGAACATGCAGGTTGCGGGTGGCGAATTGCAGACCCTGGGCCCGGGCGAGATGTTCTATGAAAACCCCCAGGACATTCATGCGGTATCGGCCAATGCCAGCTACAGCGAACCGGCAAGATTCCTCGTGCATATCATCAAGACGATCGGCGCGCCGGTCAGTGCGCCCGCTGCACTGTAGCGCAGCGGGCTCGCGTACTGGAGAAGCACCCGTAATTGGCGCGTGCGATAAGTCCAGCCTGTAACGCGGCCAACATGGCAGCGTCGAAACTGATCACAGGGTCGTCATCGATAGACGCCGCCTGCAAGACGGCGCTGAATCACGCGTCCGCCGGGTCCACCGACAGAATCTGTGCCCGGGTCCTGTCCTTCAGCTGCTTGAGGCGATAGGCAAAGTAGCCGGTGATGATGCCCATGAAGGCCATCCCGACCCAGTACGCGTTACCCACGATCTCCGTTTCTTCCGGGTCCATCCAGCCAGTGAGCAGGCCCTGGGCCGAGAGGATCACCAGGGTGAATGGTGATCCGCTGGCCACGTAGAGCACATCTTCTTCGATCTCGAATACCACGGCGACGAAGATCGCCAGCAACACCGGTACGATCCACACCATCAGGAACAGCAGGGCAAAGCGGGTGAACTGCAAATACTCGAATGACACCGCGAAGTAGATCGTAACCAGCAAGGCCACCAGCGGTAAGCGCAGCAAGCCCAGGGTGTCAGGACTGACCTCACCCAGGGGTCCCACACGGGTCATGACCAGTTCAACGGCGAGCAGGAACAGGAATGTAGTCAGTGCCAGGGCGGCGGTGGTGAGACTGCTGCCCGCGTTGTCATCGAAGCGCGACAGGGGTGTCTGTCCCAACTGCCGGAGCTTCTGCGAGCGCAACAGGCCGCTGCGATATTCCTCATGGCTGGGGGTAATGATATACACCAGCCAACAGACGATCGCGATAGAGAAGGCACCATAGATCATGGGAACGAGAAAGGCATAGCCCTCGATTGGGGAGTCCTCGAGGTTCATGCCGATGGCGATCAGGCTCTCGGTATTGAAGGTCAGATTGGGCCACATGGTGCCGATGCAGAACAGCTGCAGGGCAATATAGAAGAACAGGGCATAGAGCTTGCTCAGCGCATGACCGAAATCGTTTTCCCACTTGCGGTAGACCATCAAGGCCAGGGTGAAGATCAACAGGCCTTGGAGAATCATCGAGAACGCGGTGGTGGATACTTCCCAGGTGTAGAAATCCACACCCGCCGTGAGTTCGGTGATCAGCGCCGGCGCGCCTTCTATGCTGGGCACCGCGTTCGCAGGTAACAGTGGAATGATCTTCTCGGCAAATACCGGCCTCACCGTGAGGTATTGCAGTATCGGAAATCCCAGGTAGGAGAAGAAAGGCAGTATCCAGTTGATGGCGATTACCAGGGCAACGGTGAACACCACAGACAGGCGCCATTCTTTCAGCACGAGCCCCAACACCATGCCGACCATATGGAACAGAATCGCCGAACTGAAGAACACCAGGTAGACGGGTATTACTACCGAGAGTGGAATCTCTCCCGCAATCAGCAGGAAGATCATGAAGGGCATGGTGCAGAAGAACACCAGGTATTCCCGCACTGGCAGGCCGAACAGATAGCCTAGCACTTTATCTATGGGGCTGAGGGGTGTGAGACGGGTGTACTCGATCGTGCCGGTCACCCGTTCGTGAATGATTCCGGAGGTGATGCGGCCGGTGGCGACCAGCATGAGTATGAACCACTGTATCAGGGCCATGGGTACGATGGCGGTCCTGGCGGCTTCAACCGTGCTGGCGGCGAAACGCTCCGCGCCGCCATAAATGGTGAAGGTGGTGAAGGACGAAATAATCAGTATGAACAGGAAGCTGAAGAGCGCCTGCACGCGCATGCGGCTGTGGTAGTTCTTCCACAGAATGGGATTGCGCCAGATGGTGAGATGCTCCATCCGCCGCGCCAACAGGCTGGAAGAACCGCTGTACTGGTAAGTTGCTGCCTGTTCAGTCATGGACCTGTTCCTCCGCTATCTCCTGCAGCGGCGAGACGAGTTTGATCAGGACATCTTCCATGCTGGCGGCCTCACGGCTGAATGAGGTCACCTTGATCTCCGCTGTAACCAGTTCCCTGATGAGGCTGGCCTCAGCCTCTTCATCGCCTGAGAAGCTGAGCACGAATACCATATCCTGCCTCGCCACATCGGCCACGTGTTCGCTGCTGTTGAGTATGGAGATCACGGTCTGTGCATCCTGCTCCGAGTGCCTGGACAGGATAGACAGGGTTCGGGTGTGCACCGGGTGATCGATGAGCAGGCTGGCCTTGTCGCCGGACTTCACCAGCGCACCCTTGTGCATGATGCCCAGGGACGTGCACATGTCACCCAGCTCCGTGAGGATGTGCGACGACACCAGCGAGGTGATGCCCTCCCTGCCCAGGTCCACCAGGATGCGTTTGAGGTTGATGCGGGCGATGGGGTCCATGCCACTGGCAGGCTCATCGAGGATCAGGATGCGTGGTCGCGGAATGAGGGTCTTGGCCAGCACCACCCGCTGCATCATGCCCCGGGACAGGCCCTTGCCGAACGCCTCACGGTGCTCTGTCATCTTTACCTGCTCCAGGCATTCCTCGACACGCCGTTTGCGCTCCTCACGCGGAATGCCATAGGCCGCCGCGAAGAACTCCAGGAACTCCCACACTTTCAACTCCGGTGCCACCGGCGAGAGGTCGGGCATATAGCCCACCTCCCGATGTACCTTCCAGGGGTCTTCCGCGAGATCGGTGCCGTTGATGAAGATCTCGCCATAGGTGGGCCGTATCAGGTTGGAAAGCATCTTCAGCAGGCTGGTCTTGCCGGCCCCGTTGGGACCCACCAGGCCGTAAATCTCGCCGGCGGTGATCTGCAGGTTAACGTTATCGACCGCAGTCAGTTCGCCGTAGTCGAGGCGCACGTCACGGGTTTCGACGCTGAAGTCAGTGGTGGTCTTGGCTTGCTGCAACATAGTGAATTCTTGTTCTGTTTGTCCCGGTTACGAGGGGTGACGCGGAGCGCGATCCTGCTGGCCCGCAATCACTTGCCAACACTGTGGAGCAAGGACAGTGTCGGCGCTTGTATCGATCCTGTTGTCAGTTCTTTGCAATCCATGGGCCAACTCTGCAGGGCACGTGTTTACTGGGCCTGGCGGTGATCTGGCGATGGAATTGTCCGGGTTCTGTAAGTATATGATTATTAGTTGGCGAATAACGTTACTGCGTATTAATCACTAGTGATCAGCACTGAGGCCAGGGCGTGTTCACATTTCGCCGGGAAACGAAAAAGGGCGAAGGAAAGCGCTCTCCTTCGCCCTTGGACAGTGATTTGCGGGAATTATTCCTCGGTTTTCATTTTGAAATCCGGGCCCAGCGCGGGATTGATGTAGTCGTCCGGTAATACCCGGTCAGGGTCAGGACGCACACTTAGGTAGTCCACATGCACGGGAACCTCCAGCCAGCCATGGGGTGTACCGGCAGGAATAATGATGATATCGCCTTCCTTCACATGCTTGGCCACCCAGTCGCCAACGATGAGGCCGCTGCAGGAAGGGCCGTTCAGGGTGGTGGTCACGTTGCTGTCGGGGCTCGACAAGGCGCCGTTGTAAATTTCGCCCCCCGTCACCAGGGTGCCGGAACCGGATGCGATGTAATAGGACTCAGTCTGGTGGATATGCATGATGCCGCGGGCACCGCTGGGGCGATTATTGGTCATGGTGCCACAGGGATTCTCCACATTCTGGTTATCCCGGGCCGAACCGCGCTCGACTGCGCCGCGGTGAATGATACCCACGGACAGATTGAGCGCACCGATGTCACGGCTGATGATCTGCCGGTCCACTCCGGGCAGTTCATTCACCATCTGCCATTGTTCTTCGGTGATGTAGGTGGCGTAAGTCTGGTCGTTGTCCTGTGCACTGGATATGGCTGCCACGGCGAGGGGTAGGGCGGCCAGCACGCATTTGAGGCTTCTTCGCATTGTGATCTCCTGTTTATTGTTATGGATGGGCCCGTAGGAGTGGGGTAGGTCGACTGTAGCGCCGGAGCTTGATGCTGTCCAGCCGCGTCGATCCTGGAAGAGACAGTGAGGCGCTTGCTCGGCAGTACAGCCGCTCGGCGCTCAGTGAAACTTGCTGGCACGACATCCTGTCAATGCTGCTAGATATCTTCCTCAGCCGCAGAGCCTGGGTCGGGATCGAGGTCATCACCCACGTCTTCAACACTGTCGGACTCTTCCACCTCCACCCTCGGATCCAGCTGGAATGAAGCCTGGGCGGCGGCGGTGGTGGCGAGCGTGAAGTCGCCCTGGTTGAGGGAGGCTTCCTTGGTGCGGATCATGAACAGGATCAGCAGACTGCCCAGCAGCAGGACCACCATGTGGTAGCCGAAGAACAGTTGTGGACCGAAGCGGGTCATGAGTTGGGAGGCAATCATGGGACCGATGATGGAGCCCAGGGCATTGAGCATCAGCAGGCCGGTGCCCAGCTCGATGAATTTCCCTTCCCGGGCATTGTCATTGGCCAGCGCCAGGCTCACAGCATAGATAGGCAGGGCACAGGCGCCGAACACGAACATGAGCAGGGGTATCAGGCTGGCGGGCAGAATGAGGGCGAGCAAGGCAATGGCGGAACCGGACAGCATGCAGAGCATGATCACGTAGCGGCGATCCAGTCTGTCGGATATCCGCCCCAGGGGAAACTGGGACAGTGCGCCGCCGGCGATGGTGAGGGACATCATGAAGCTGATGGTGAGTACCTCCAGTCCACTCTGCAGCCCATACACCGGGCCGAGGCCATAGACAGAGCCGGCCACCATGCCGGAGATGATCGAGCCGGTGGTGGCGGCACGGGAGGTGCGCACGACCAGCATCGGAGAAAATTTTGCGGCCGGAATCGCCCTCGGATGGGCCGAGCGGGTCAGGCATACCGGCAAGCCGGCCAGCACGATGAGGATGGCGGACAACATGAACAGACGGTCGCCATCCAGTTCGGCGACGTTGATCAGCAACTGCCCGGAGGCCAGACCCACCAGCACGATCACGGTATAGGACGCCAGCACACTGCCCCTGGATTCCGGGATGGCCTGTTCGTTGAGCCAGCTCTCGATGACCAGGTACAGACCAGCGATGGCGATGCCGGTCAGGAAGCGCAGTACCATCCATGCCATATAGAAGTCGGCGATCGGCAGGGTGAGAATGGCGGCAGTGAGCACGATCACCAGGCAGGCGAAGGTGCGGATATGCCCAACCCGGCTGACCAGTCCTGGAATGGTGAAACAGCCTGCGATGAATCCGCAGAAGTACAGGGAACTGAGGAAGCCGATCTGGGTGGGTGACCAGCCCATCAATTCCGAGCGCAGCGGCACCAGGGCCAGTTGCAGTCCATGACCCGTCAGCAGCAGGGCAACACCCAGCAACAGGTTGGACAGTTTGAACAGCGATGCGATCATTGTTTTGCGTTTGATTAACCTGCTTTAGCCGTGCGTTGCTCGCCCGGGCCGAAACCAGGCAGGTTTGATTCAGTACGTTCCAAAACCCTGGAGCCTGGCTGCCAATAATTGTTTTCCGGCATATTGTGTTCTGCAAAATTCGGCATAAGATAGTTAGTGCATCACAACGGGTGATGTATTCTGGAGTATGACCCAATGAAGAAAACAACTAGTGCTAAACCCGCTACAAGCAAGCCCGGTTCGAAAGCCAAGCCAGCCGTCAAGCCTGCAAGCAAGGTGAAGGCTCCCAAGAAATAAGTAGCTAAGCAGTTCCAGTTGTTTCGTGAACGAGCCGGCCCCTGGGCCGGCTTTTTTCGTTCACGGTTGTTTGCTGATTAAGTCCGTTGTCTAAAAGTCCTGGTCGTTAAAATCGAACAGTGTCTTGCCGCCATTCAGCATCACTTCCTTGTGCAGTTTGGCGCGGGGTAGCAGCTTCTTGTAGTAGAAGCGTGCGGTCTTGATCTTGCCCTGGTAATAGTCCGGGTCTTCGGTGCCGTTGTCCAGGCAGGTATAGGCAGCGTCTGCGATCTTCGCCCAGAAATACGCCAGGCTGACATAGCCAGCATACATCAGATAGTCGTAAGCCGCAGCGCCCACCTCGTCCCGATTCTTCATGGCCTTCATGCCCACCTTGCGGGTGAAGCTTCCCCATTCCCGGTAGTGACGACGCAGCGGACGGATAAACTCCTGCATCTTCTTGTTCTCGTTGTCGCGGCAGAAGCGGTGAATGATGCGAGTCCAGAAGCGTAACATCGTGCCGCGGTCAGCCAGCACCTTGCGGCCGATCAGGTCCAGGGCCTGGATGCCCGTGGTGCCCTCATAGAGTGTGGCTATGCGCGTGTCGCGAACGATCTGCTCCATGCCCCATTCCTGGATATAACCGTGACCACCAAAAACCTGTAGCCCATTATTCGCCGCCTCGAGTCCGGTCTCCGTGAGGAAGGCCTTGGCGATCGGGGTGAGCACATTCATGATGGCTTCGGCTTCTTCCCTGTCTTCCTCGCTGGAATTCGCCGCGTGCAATACATCACCCAACTGGGCGCAGTAATAGATCATGGCGCGGCCGCCTTCGGCAACGACACGCTGGGTCAGCAACATGCGTCGCACATCCGGATGCACGATGATCGGGTCTGCCGGCTTCTCCGGCGCGACCGGTCCGGACAATGCGCGCATGGCGAGCCGGTCCCGGGCATAGGCCAGGGAACCCTGGTAGCTGAGTTCGGCAGCAGCCTGACCCTGCAGTGCAGTACCCAGGCGTGCGAAGTTCATGAAGGTGAACATGCAGCGCAGGCCTTCATTCTCGGGGCCAATCAGATAGCCTGTCGCCTCGTCGAAGTTGAGTACGGCGGTGGCATTACCGTGAATGCCCATCTTGTGTTCAATGGAGCCGCAGTTCACGTTGTTGGGCGCCATGGATTCCGCATCCAGTTTGGGGACGATGAACAGGCTGATGCCCTTGGTGCCGGCGGGCGCATCGGGCAGACGCGCCAGTACGATGTGCACGATGTTGGGCGCCATGTCGTGTTCGCCGGCGGAAATGAAAATCTTGGTGCCGCTGATTCGGTAACTGCCATCGGCCTGGGGCTCGGCCCTTGTCTTCAGCAGGCCAAGGTCGGTGCCGCAGTGCGGTTCGGTGAGGCACATGGTGCCGGTCCATTCACCGCTGATGAGCTTGCTCAGGTAAGTCTGTTTCTGCTCCTCGGTGCCGTAGGCTTCGAGGGTCAGCTTGGCGCCATGGCTCAGGCCGGGGTACATACCCCAGGCCCAGTTGGCGGTGCTCACCATTTCATTGAGTGCTACCGAAAGCGATTCGGGCAAGCCCTGGCCACCGTATGCCGGATTGCCCGCCAGCGAGGGCCAGCCGCCTTCCACGTATTGCTGATAGGCTTCCTTGAAACCCGGCGGGGTTGTGACCACACCCTTGTCGAATTGACAGCCGACCTGGTCGCCGGACTGGTTCAGCGGCGAGAGCACTTCCTGGGCAAACTTGCCGCCTTCGCTGATGATGGCATCCACCAGGTCGCGGCTGGCCTCGCCGGCATCGATGCGCGCGTAGTGTTGCTCCGCATCGAGCACGTCATAGAGGGCAAATTGGATGTCGCGCACGGGCGCTCGGTATTCGGCCATGGAGTATCTCCTGCTGCTACTGCCTCTGCTGCTATTACTACTACTTATTACTACTCCTCAATTCTGGCAGCAGATCAGCTTTCACGCAAAAGCAATTCGGATGCTGCAATACGGGCGCCTACGCCTGTGCGGCAGGGGTCGCCGGTACGGACGACAGGGCGCGCAGGAAGGCGTCCAGCGCACGTTCCGTGTCCTGCAGTGCGGCCTCATCATCCGGGGCAAAGCGGCTGTCGTTGTAGTGCTGCAGGAAGCGGCGCGCCGCAGCCTGCCACTCCTCCGGCCAGCTCGCAGGCAGGTTATTGGCGTAGGTCTCGGCGGTCCACGATGCCTGCGCGGGCAGATTGGCCTTGTGCAGGAAGCGCTGCCAGAGTCTGTGCCAGCGCCGCGCCCGGGTATTCAGCCGCCGCCGTTCGCCCTGAATACGCCGATACTCGCGCATGAAGAGGAATAGCAGGATTGCCAGGCCGCCCCAGCGAATCAGGCTGGCCACTACTTCATCGGCCAGGATGCTGTCGATGAGGAGTTGCCACTGGCCGGCGAGGTAGTGATACCAGCGGCTGGCGCTGGATGACTGGTAACCGCCGAAGAAGGATTCGATGCTGGGAGGCGTGGGATCCACCGTGTGCCAGTAACCGGCTTCATCCTGCCACTCCACCCAGCTGTGGGCATCCCGGTCTCGCACCAGCCACAACTCGGGTGACAGTTGCTCGTTGATGGCATAACCGCTCACCAGGCGACTGGGTATGCCATTGGCACGCAACGCCAGGGTGGTCGCGGTGGCGAACCAGAAACAGTAACCCTCGCGGTCGTTCAGGTAGAAATCATGGAAGGGCTGCTCGGGATCGAAATCCACCTGCAAGGTATAGCGACGGGTAACGAAGTGGTTCACCGCATTATCGACTGTGGCGATGCGCCGATCGCCGGCGAAGCCCTCGCTCTTGAGCTGCAGGCTCTCATCCCAGAAGCGTGGCAGTTGCAACAGTGCCTCGTCGATCCTGCCAGGCTCCGGCTGGCTACCGAACTCGACCTGCCAGCGGCGGTCGGCGCCGCGATCATAACTGGCAGTCCACACATTGGCGCCATCCTTGCGCATGCTGCCGAAGGTACCGCTTACATGGGTGGCGCCGGGTGCCAGGAACAGGTAGTTGTCGCTGCCCAGATAATCGATCTGGAAACTGCCAGTCTGCTGTGGTGCATACTGGTTGTTCTCCAGCGGGTAGCGCCATTCACCAGCCGGGGTCAGCTCGGCGTCGAAGTTGGTCAGGATCTGTACCGTATCCTCAGCACCGCGCCAGATGTAGTCTTCATCGAGCGCGGTGAGGCGGTTTCCAACCAGGTAGCGTCCCGGGTTTTGTTCGCTGCGAATGCGCAACACCGCACGACTGGAGGGACGCACGAAGTTGGATGCGTTGAGCTGCTGATTCGGTGAGAACCCCGAGGCGGTAAAGCTGCGCGGGGATGGCATGAGATTGCCGATCGCGGCGATCACCGGACGTTGGCCCAGCTCCAGCATCTCATTCATGACCGGCACGGTCAGGGCGAGGGGCACCAGCAACAACACCCTTTGCAGCAGGAAACCGCGGCTGCGGTCGGCAAGCAGTGTGGCGCAGGCTAGCAGGATGCCGGCCACGATGAACAGGCCCATGCGCTCACCCAGAATTTGCACGATGCTGGATTCGGGCGCCTCCATCATTACCAACAGTAAGAGCCCGGTGACCAGTATCGATTGCGTGTCACGATCGATGGCGGTGGCGCCGGCATCCGACTCCGCATCATTGCGTGCGGCGAAGATCCAGATCAGATAGAGCAGCAGACTAAGAATGAGACCTGCCCCCAAACCATTCTCCTGGGGCCAGCTGCCATCCAGTGCCCAGTCTTCCAGAACCTGGTTGCCCATGAATGCACCACTGGTGAGAAGCACAAACACCAGCCCCCAGGTCGGGCGTTCCACTTTCAGCACGCGACCGCCCGCGAGGAAGCTGAGGCCAATGCCGCCGAAGGTTACCGCAGGAATCTCCATGGACAGTCCCAGGTGCCAGCACAGCACACTGAGGAACAGGCTCAGGCAGACGGTGCTGGGTGACATCATGGCTTTGCCTCCCCGCCAGTCTCGGCACCGAGCTGTACTTCGATGAACTGCTGTCCCACCGGCAGGCTGTCCCGGTGATCTTCGTTCTCTGCAATGAGAAATACCAACACCAGGATGCCCTGTCTCTGCCATCGCTCCACCTTCGCCTGGGCCTCCGGACTCCAACGTCCGGTCACCAGGATATGCAGCCCGTTCTCATCACTGACGCCATCTGGTAGGGCGCTGTTGCTGTGTGTGACGGCGCGCTGCGGCTGGCAGGTGGCGATATGTCGATAGAACTGGTTAATGGAATCTATGCTGTGCCAGGTGTTGCCGGTGGCGAGCCCCACCAGGTTGAAGCCTTCATTCTGGGCAGAGAGACCCAGCTCCACTGCCAGCGCCAGCCGTTCATCCAGCGCCTGGATCGACGTGGGTCGGCGTTGCCAGCGTTGAAAGTCTTCCAGGGTAAGGTCCAGCATCAGGTAGACCTGGTCACGCCGAATCTCTTCTGCACCCTCGAATACCTTGCTCATGGGTTCGCCGTAGCGGCTGCTGGCGCGATGATCGAGGCGTCGCAGTGAATCGCCAGTCTGGTACTGGCGTGAATAGGCGTACTCGAGCGCAGGGCCCTGGCGCAGATTCTCGTTGCCGAAGGTCAGGCGCTTGCTCGCCTGGTCAGCCAGCTTGCGCAGGGACGGAAGCAGCAGTTGCAGCGTTGGGGGTAACACATAGAGCTTGTGTTCACTCGGAATGCGCTGGGTAAAGCGGGTGAGGAAATACGGGAAGTAGCTCTGCACCGCGATACCGGAGAGCGTCAACTGGCCGCGTTTGCGGGGAATGAAGGAGATCGGTACGGCGGCCTGTTGACCCGATGGCAGCCTGGCGACGTGGGGACGCTGCCACTCCCGCGGCCATTGGACATCGGGCACCACCATCTCGCGCACCGTGAAATTGTAGAGACTGCGTGGCCCGGTGTTGCTAATCAGCATGCGGGAATGCAGGGGCTGGCCTGCCACTGCGACCTCCGGGGTCTGCCGGCCAAGACTCACCCGGGGACGAAACAGGTAGCCCAGGGCCAGACTCCAGGCGAGCAGGGTCATGCTGACCGCGGCGGTCGTCAGCAGCAGATCGCTATTGATGCGATAGCTGAACAGGAAGATGAGCGCCGAGCAGATCAGCAGTACCTTGCTGACCCGGGTAAGGCCATCGTAGAAACACAGGCGATACAGCCGCATCAACGGGCGCGCAGCATGTTCTCGCAAACGGGGCACGAGTCGCAGATTGGAGAACCAGCGCGCCGTGCGCAGGCAGTGAAGGAGAATATTCTCTTCCGGGACGCGCAGTGGGCGATCTGCCATTTCGCTCATGTGAGATTTCCCTTAGCGGGGGACGGCTACCTGCTCGACGATGTCCTGCAGGATTTCATGGGCATGCAGGCTGTCGTTATCGCGTCCGTGTCGGGGAAGGATGCGGTGATCCCAGACCGGGGGAATGAGTTTCTGGATATCTTCGGGCAACACCTGCTGTCGCCCCTTCACCAGGGCATAGGCCTTGCTGGCAGTGGCCAGGTGCATGGAACCCCGCGGCGAGATGCCCAGCTTAATACGCTGGTCGCTGCGGGTCTTGCGCGCAATCTCGACGATATAGCGCATGAGGTCTTCGTGCAGGAATACCGCCTCACAGGCGCTGCGCAGGCTCGCCACCGAGTCCTTGTTCAGGATTGCCGGGGGGATGTTGCGGGTCTCTTCGCCATAGGCACCCAGTAGATGCAGCTCGGCTTCCTCACTGGGGTAGCCGAGACTCACGGAGGTGAGAAAGCGATCGAGTTGCGCTTCCGGCAAGGGATTGGTGCTATCGAAATCGATGGGGTTCTGGGTGGCGATGACGGTAAACAGTTCAGACAGGGGGTAGTTGGAACCCTCCGCTGCTACGTAGCCTTCTTCCATGGCCTGCAGGAATGCCGACTGGCTTCGCGTCGGACCCCGGTTGATTTCATCGGCCAGCAGAAAGTCAGTGAAGATCGGACCCGGCGCGAAGCTGAACTTGCCATCGCTTGGGTTGTAGATGCTGCCACCGAGAATATCCGCAGGCAGGATGTCGTTGGTAAACTGGATGCGATTGAAATCGAGACCCAGGACCTGGGCCATACTCTTGGCCAGGGTGGTCTTGCCGACGCCGGGCACGTCTACCAATAACACGTGTCCCTTGGCGATGATGCTGGTGAGCATGACCTCGATGACGAATTCATCACCCAGCCACTGCCTGGCCAGGGCCTGGTGCGCCTGTTCGAGTAAGGTGACCAGTTCACGATCGTCATCTTTGATTTGCTGCAACATGGATTCCAGGCGCTCAACAAAAAAACAGGGAAAAAATTCATTCTAACAGGACAAAATGAATAAAAAAGCGAACCTGCTCTCAGTCTGAGCAAAGACGGTGCCTGGCCTGATTGGTTCTAAGGCTGCCAGTCGGCGCCATCGTAGTAACGGGTGCCGCGGTGTCCCTTGCGGGGAATGGGCTGTTTGAGGCGTTCGCCGGGACAGGCCACCATGATCAGGGTGCGTGGCCTGCCGGATTTGGGGTTACTGGCACCGCCGATAAATTCGATGATCTGGCAGCGACCGACCAATTGGTCCTGGAAGATCGTGTAGACATAATCACCGACCTTCAGCTTCGAGGGCTTGCCCGCCATGTGAAATTCGAAGTCACTGCGGGAGCCATCGTAGAGGCAATCGATGCCTGCCTGGCCGCGGGAGGCGGGTATGGTCTTGGTAATGCCGAAGCTCATCGCCTGGATGCCACGTCACATTGATTGTATTAATCCGGCAAGGCAAACACCCACACCACACCACCCTGTGGCACGAAGGTTCGTGTGCCCCGTTGCTGATCGATACGCGCCGTCTTCGACGCCGCGTCGACACCCCAGCCCGACTGTACCGCCACATACTGCTTGCCATCGACAGCAAAGGTGGTGGGTACACCGATGATTCCCGAGTTGGTGCGGAAGCGCCACAACTCTTCACCGGTCGTCGCGTCATGGGCCCGGAAGTAGCGGTCCGGTGTGCCGCCGCTGAAGATCAGGTTGCCGGCGGTGGTGACGATGCCACCCCAGTTATGATCGGCGAACTCGCGGGTCCAGACTTCCTCGCCCGTGTTCATGTTCCAGGCCTGGATCTCGCCGATGGTGTCGGTGCCTTCCCGCAGGGTGAACTGGGTGCGGGCACCGGTATAGGAACTGCCGGGCATGTAGGTGACCTCGCGACCTTCTATGACCCCGCAATGATTGTCGTTGGCCGGAATATAGACCAGACCTGTTACCGGATTGTACGCGGCGGGGGGCCAGTCCTTACCGCCCCACAGCGAGGGGCAGAAATCGGTGGTTGAATCGGTTGTTGGCTTATGGGCCGGATCGTAAGCGGGTCGACCGGTTTCGGGGTCAATGCTGGCGAAGGCATTCTGGTACACATAGGGCTCGGCATCGATAAAGCCGATGCGGTCATCGTGGCGTTCCAGGGTCCACAGGTAACCGTTGCGACCTGCATGCACCAGTGCATCGAAGGCGCGACCGTTACGCTCGACTGGCATCAGGATCGGCGTGGAAACCTCGTCCCAGTCCCAACTGCCATTCCAGTGGAACTGGTGATGGGCGCGGATAGCACCATTCTGAACATCCAGCGCGATGACGGAGTTGGTATAGAGGTTATCGCCCGGGCGCTGATCGCCAATCCACGGTCCCGGATTGCCTGTTCCGAAATAGGCAAGACCCCGCTCGGCATCGTAGTGGCCCGGTACCCAGACGGCCGCACCGCCGGTGCGCCAGGATTCACCGGGCCAGGTCTCGTTGCCCGGCTCGCCAGGTGCTGGCACAGTGTAGGTTCGCCACAATTCCTCGCCGGTGTCGGTATCCAGTGCCACCACGAAGCCGCGAATGCCCAGTTCGCCACCGGACGTGCCCACCATGACCTTGCCATCGATGGCCAGGGGCGCCATGGTGATGTAGTAGCCGAAGTTGTTATCCTGCAGCGGTGTGTCCCAGAGCTTCTCGCCGGTGGCGGCATCCAGGGCAATCATCCGCGCGTCCAGGGTAGCCGTGAAGACCTTGTCTTCATACAGGGCAACGCCGCGATTGGTCCGGTGAAAGGCGATGTAGGTCTGCGGAAGGTCGTGCTGGTAACGCCACAGCATCTCACCACTGACCGCGTCCAGGGCATACACCAGGTTTTCCGGTGTGGTGATGAACATGACCCCGTCATTCACAATCGGCGGTGCCTCGTGGCCGCCGGTCACCCCGGTTGAGAATGACCACACCGGTTCCAGCTCAGCCACATTGTCCGTATTGATCTGGTTCAGGGCGCTATAACCCCAGCCCTCCAGATTGCCGCGATAGGACAACCAGTTATGCGCCTCGGGATTGATGAGGCGGGCATCGGTAACCGGGTTGTAGTTCTGGATCGCAGTCTGGGCACCAAGCTGCGTGGCGAGTGGCAGAACTGCTGCCAGCAGCGCCAGTGGGCGTGTCATTCTTCCCATGGGAACCTCGTAATCATTCTTCTTATATAAAGGACCAGACCCTACGTTATTTCCTGAATCTGCTCTTGTCCAGTAGTGTTGCGTTATACCTGCCCGCCAGGCACAAAGACCTGCCAGTCGTTCGGTGCCGGGCATTTAGCCTCCCCGGTTTCGATGCTATGATGCCCGCTCGGCGACGGGCACGGGTCTGCTGTCGCACTACGAATGAATGGTAAACACTAGTTGAGTTCCAGCAACATTCCATTGACCCTGGCCAGTTGTCTGTTTTTCATGATGCTGGTTGCTGTTATCTCCTGGCGAAAAACCCGGGGTGAAGTCAGTACGCAGGATGGGTATTTTCTGGCGGGCAGGGGGTTGAGCGCGGTCTTTATCGCGGGTTCCCTGCTGCTGACCAACCTGTCCGCAGAGCAACTCATCGGCCTTAATGGTAGTGCCTACGGATTCAACCTCTCCAGCATGGCCTGGGAGGTCACAGCGGCTGTCGCCACTGTCTGCATGGCCTTTATCTTCCTGCCTCGCTACCTCGCGGGTGCCTTCACTACCTTGCCTCAGTTCCTGTGTGACCGCTTCGATGACAGTGTGCGGCGCATGACGGTCATCCTCTTCATGGTGGGGTACGGGCTCGTCACCATTCCTGGCGTGCTTTACTCGGGATCGATTGCTGTTCTGCAGTTGTTCGACGTTCCCGCATTGCTCGATGTCAGCTATAGCACAGGGCTGCTCATTACGATTATTGCCGTCGGCAGTATCGGGGCCATGTATGCGGTGTTCGGAGGTCTCAAGGCGGTGGCTGTCTCAGACACGATCAATGGTATCGGACTCCTGATCGTTGGCATTACAGTACCGATGCTGGGATTGTCTGCACTGGGAGAGGGCAGCATTACCGAAGGCTTGCGCATTATCACCACGACAAACACAGAAAAGCTCAACGCCATCGGCGGGCCCTCCGATCCTACCCCGTTCGCCACCCTGTTCACCGGTATGGTGTTTGCGAATCTGTTCTACTGGTGTACCAACCAATATGTCATTCAGCGTACCCTGGCCGCCCATGACCTCAAAGAAGGCCAAAAGGGAGTGTTGTTCTCCGGATTCTTCAAGGTGCTGGTTCCTTTCTTCATGATGGTGCCAGGTGTCATTGCCTATCATCTCTATGGGGAAGACCTGGCAACAATCGATCTGGCCTACCCAACTCTTATTCGTGATGTGCTGCCGGTCTGGGCAACCGGATTTTTCCTTGCGGTCTTGCTGGGTGCGGTATTCAGTTCTTTCAATAGCCTGCTCAATAGCGCAGCCACCCTGTTTTGCCTTGATGTCTGGGCGCCGCTGAGCAGAAAGCCAATCGGCGACGCCCAGATGGTGCGTATTGCCAGGCGAGCGAGTGTGGTGATTGCTCTTTTTTCATTTTCGATTGCGCCTCTACTGCAATATGCACCGGAAGGACTCTGGCAGATCATTCGAATCTTTACCGGCTTTTATAATATTCCAGTCATCGCGATCGTGCTGGTAGGTCTGTTCACCACCCACGTCCCCTCGCTGGGGCCGAAACTGGTAGTGGGATTCCATATCCTGGCCTATGGATTGTTCCAGTTTGTATTGAACGATGTTGTGTCGATTCACTTCCTGCATCTTTATGCGGTGCTGTTTGTGCTTGAAGTCGCACTGATGTTGCTGGTTGGTTATTTAGCGCCCCGACGGGATGAGTGGGTGATTCATCAAAAGAGAATGGTGGATTTGACTCCCTGGCGTTACGCTATACCCTGCGCCGGGACGCTTCTGTCCAGTGTGGTGGGGCTGTACCTGCTCTTCTCCCCGATCGGCCTGGTGGGTGGCGTGAGCGTGCTGTTTTTGCCTTTGCTGGCTGCCCTGGCAATGGCGAATCTGGCACTCTGGCTCTGGTTTGTATTTGGCAGGGCAGCCAATCGAGCGGCTGTCATGGGAGTCGAATCTCAACAATGAAATTCTATTCTGAGAGCGCCGCACAGCGATCGTCCCGCATTCTAGGCATGACCTTACCCGGTGCATCACCAGCCTTTCGCTTCCTCATCGTTGGCGTGGGCATGATCGGCCGCGAGCATATACAGGTAATCCGTGTGTTGGGGGAAGCCAGGGTAGCGGGGATTTATGATCCCTGTGAGGAGAGTGTTAAGTCTGCGCTGGCGTTATTCGATGAGGTAGGCGAGCAAAAGCCCACTGCGTACGACTCACTGGAAGCTGCGCTCTCCGCTGGCGATGCCGATGCCATCCTGATTTGTACGCCGAACTACACTCACTACGCAATCATCCGTGAGGCGAGTAAGACCGGTTTGCCCCTGTTCGTGGAAAAGCCAATGGCCACCAAACTCCACGAAGCGGCGGAGCTGGTAAGACTTGGGCGCGACTACCCGGGCTTTATTCAGCTCGGCATGCAGTACCGCTTCAAATCCCAGTACACAGACGCCTTCCACGAGGTGAAAGCGCTCAAGTCAGTAGGGGAGGTGAAGACCATTAGCATGAGTGAGTACCGGCCACCCTTTCTGGACAAGGTCAATCAATGGAACAAGTTCAATGAGTATTCCGGGGGCACTTTGGTTGAGAAGTGCTGTCACTACTTTGATCTTATCAATCTCATGGCAGAGTCGAGGCCGGTGTCGGTATACGGCAGTGGTGGGCAGGCGGTGAACTTCCTGGAGTTTAGCCATGAAGGACGAGACGCCGACATTCATGATCATGGCTTTGTCATCATCAACTACGAAAATGGGGTGCGTGCCAGTTTTGCTCTGAATATGTTCAGCCAGGAACTCTATGAAGAGTTAATTGTTGCAGGCACGAAGGGGCGACTTCTGGCGGCTGAACACTCCAGCTTTAAACGGGAAGGCTCAAGGGGGCTTATCAAGGTAGAGGTTGAAGGCCATGCAGACTATGAGTTTCGCGATGTAAGCTACCCGGAGATTGTGGAGCGCAGCGGCCATCATGGTGCGACATTCTTCGAGCATGAGGCCTTGATTGCCCAGTTGCGTGGCCAGGAGACCGATAGTGCGACCCTTGAACAGGGTCTGTGGGCCATACTGGTCGCCAGTGCTGCCCAGGAGTCGATCGAGTCACAGGCGCTTATTAATGTCGAAAAGTTTCTGGCCGCCCAGGGTCTTTCCTGGGTGTGGGATGAATCCAAAACCTTGCGCCCGGATAGTTCACAATGAGGTCAGTAAGAGGATTGTATGGACACCATCGCTGTAGCGAATAAAAAAATGCCCAGTATCGGCCTGGGGCTTTGGAAAATACCCCACGAGCAGGTACCGGCGCTGATTGTGGAAGCGGTGAAATGCGGTTATCGTCATCTCGACAGTGCCGCCGACTACGGCAATGAAAAGGCGGTCGGTGCCGGTATCAGGCAGGTACTGGATGCCGGTCTCTGTCGACGGGAAGACCTGTGGGTCACTTCAAAGCTGTGGAATACCTACCACCGACCCGAACATGTACGGCCAGCCTGTGAGAAAACGCTGCAAGACCTGGGCCTGGATTATCTTGACTTATACCTTGTCCACTTCCCGATTGCGCTGCAATTCGTGGACTTTGAAACCCGTTATCCACCGGAATGGATTCATGATCCGGGTGCGGAGAAACCGGCGATGAAAATTGATCCGGTACCCTTGCAGGATACGTGGAGGGGGATGGAAGCACTGGTGGACGCGGGGCTGGTTAAACAAATTGGTGTGTGTAATTACAACAGCAGCCTGCTCAATGATTTGCAGGCCTATGCCCGGATCAAGCCGGCCATGTTGCAGATAGAGTCGCATCCGCAACTTACCCAGGAGCGCCTGATCAGATTGGCTCATGGCTATGATATGGCAGTTACTGCCTTCTCGCCGTTGGGCTCGCTTTCCTATGTTTCCCTTGGCATGGCTGGTGAAGAAGACTCATTGCTCAAAGCTGAAGTAGTGACATCGGCCGCTGCACGCCTGGGAAAAACACCCGCCCAGATCCTGCTCCGCTGGGGTGTGCAACGGGGAACAGCTATCATTCCCAAAACCAGCAAGGCGAGCCGGCTCGCCGAGAATATTGCGATCCTTGATTTTCGGCTGAATGACAGCGAGATGCAGGGCATAGCGGCCTTGAACGCGAACCGGCGCTATAACGATCCTGCTGTTTTCTGCGAAGCTGCCTTCAATACTTTCTATCCCATCTATGACTGAGATGACTACACATACAGACTTCTCCGATTTTCCAGCTGTAATCCTGGCGGAGAGTTTGACGCAAGAAGCCTGCGCCTGGTTGAGAGAAAATCGCACTTCTGTACTGGCGCTGCTGAAGCGGCAGGGCGCGGTGTTACTCCGCGGGTTCGGGCTGGTAAGCGACAGGGATTTTGACGCCGCCATTAGCAGCTTCGGGCTGCCGGCCTTCACCTATGAGGAGTCCCTGTCCAACGCGGTACGCAGGAATCGCACTGACAAGGTTTTCACGGCCAATGAGGCGCCTGCGGAAATTGAAATCTTCTTGCACCATGAGATGGCGCAAACTCCGCGCTATCCAGGCAAACTATTTTTCTTCTGTGAGCAGGCGGCCGAGAGTGGTGGTGCCACGCCCCTGTGTCGGTCCGATTTGTTGTTGCAAGCCATGCGGGAGCATATGCCGGGATTTGTGTCACAGTGTGAAGATAAAGGTCTGCGCTATACCAATATCATGCCTCTGGAAGCCGATGCCCTGTCCGGGCAAGGCCGCAGCTGGAAGAGCACCCTGAGTAGCGCCAACCAGGCCGAGGCTGAGTCTCGCCTCAAAACCCTTGGCTATAGCTGGCAGTGGCTTGACGATGGTAGTCTGAAAGCGACAACGCCGGTATTGCCCGCTATCAAATCCCTTGAGTGCGGTACGGAAGTCTTTTTTAATCAACTGATTGCCGCGTTCATGGGATGGAAAGACATTCGAAACCGCCATGAGAAGGTGGTTCGCTTCGGCGATGGTTCCGAGATAGTGGATGAGGACATGCAGCAGGTCGTCAAGCTATCGAAACGTTTCACCTATGACCTGCAATGGCAAACCGGTGACATGGCAATCGTGGATAACTTCCTGGTGATGCATGGGCGCAGGCCGTTCATGGGCGAACGTCGGGTGCTGGCATCACTCACGGAATAGCGTAACAAGCTTTAAAAAAATCAATAGAGGTGATGTTCGCCCGGCTGGCAGCAAGAGCGCATCGAAGTTGGTCGTAGACGATCACCGCCTGGGATAACACGGGAGAGAGAGTATGGATGGCAGGAAGATTGTGAAGTGGGGTGGCATTGGCATCGCCGTATTGTTGCTGATTTATGTTGGCTCCATCATTTGGTTCGAAACCCAGCTCGGGGTAAACCAGCCACAGGGTTCTACTTCCCTGGTGCTGGCCACATTCAGTTCCGATAACGAGCGACACGAGCGTGTCCTGCGTCTCGAGCAGATTGATGGCAATAACTACATCGCCGTGAATCATTGGCCGCGCCGTTGGTATGGTTATGCACTGAACAACCCCAATGTGGAGGTGAAGATGCCCGGCGAAGACTCATTCGGACCCTATGTGGCGGTACCGCTTGAGGGTGCTGAATTGGAACGCATCAGCGAGGAATACAGCTTTGGATTCGAGTTCAGGTTTCGAACCGGGTTTCCGCCGCGCCGCTTCCTGCGCCTGGAACCCCGGTTCTGATGCGCACAGCGTGGCGAGCTCGGCATCGGCAAGATAGGTTTAACTGAGAAGGAGTTGAGTCATGAATGAAAGTTATACGCGTGGGCAGAAGATCCTGCACTGGTTACTGGCCGTACTGTTGTTGTTCTGGCTATTCGTCAGTGGTGAACTCGTTGAAGAGGCGCAGGGTGATGACAAGGGTTTCATACTCATGATCCACTCCGGCGGCGCGATCATCATCGGTCTGTTGATGGCCTACCGCTTCCACCTGCGCCGCGCGCACCCGGTCACGGTGATGAGCAGCCTGAAGGATTGGGAGAAAGTCTGGAGCCAGAGAACCCATGTGGCGTTCTATCTATTCGTTGGTCTGATGGTGTTGAGTGGCATCCTGCAGGGCATGTTCTTCGAACAGGACGTGCGGGTGTTTGGCCTGATCAACATCACCCTGGGCCATAACGAGGGACTGATGGGAATATTTCACCTGATACACGGTGCGTCTGCCAATGTACTGAAGGTGTTGATCATCTTGCACATACTGGCCGCACTCAAACACCAGTTCATCGACAAGCAGGCCATGCTGAAACGCATGGCCTGACGGACCGGAATCACTAGTTAACTAATTAAAGAAGAAAGGAGAAGGAAAATGTTCAGTCATGTGATGTTGGGAAGTAACGACATGGAGGCATCGAAAAAATTCTACGATGCCACTTTGTCGGTACTGGGTATCCCCGAAGCAGTGCAGGATCCCAAGGGAAGAGTCTTCTACCGCTCAGCAACCGGTACCTTCGGTCTCTCGATTCCCATCAACGGTGAAGCGGCCTGCCACGGCAACGGCAGCACGCTGGGCTTCGCGGCCACCAGCCCCGAACTGGTCGATGCCTGGCATGCCGCCGGCCTGGCCAACGGCGGAGTCGCCATCGAGGACCCACCCGGCATCCGCGAAAGCGTCACAATGAAGCTCTACATCGCCTACCTCCGCGACCCCACCGGCAACAAGGTCTGCGCCCTCTACCGCTACCCCATGGACTAACTTCTTAGGACACCCATTTTTCTCAAACCCCTTAAGTCATTGTTTTTCATAATTAAACAGGCCTTTTGCAGCGAACGAGGTGGAAAGAATTTAAATGGGTGTCCTATAAATTGTCCTGCAAATTGCCCTGTAAAGTGGCTTGCCCTCTTCTGGTGCCGGGGCAGTTTGCCAGGGCAGCGAGGGGAAACGCCTTATAAGGGGGCGAGGGTTGCTTTCCATGCACCCCAATGGTGCGGCATTATCTTTGTCCTATCCGTGCGATTTTCAAGAATTCGTCTACACCCCGCGGAATCTGGGGCTCTTTGCTAATTGGCCCGGTAATTGCTCTTGACTGTTTCAGGTGGCAAGCACTGCCTTTTAATATGAACCAATCAAGGGACAAGACTAACTATGAAAACTCGAATCGCGTCACTCGTGGCCGCAGGTTTACTACTCTCCACTAGCGCTGTTCAAGCTCAGGAATGGACTGCCAACTTCACCGCTACCAATAACTATATCTGGCGCGGACTGACTCAAACTATTAACGAAGGTGCTATCCAGGGCGGTATCGATTACGCGTCAGAGAGCGGCTTCTACATCGGTACCTGGGCATCGAATGTGTCTTACGATTCCGATGATGTGTATTCCTACGAGCACGACATCTACTTCGGCCTCGCCGGTGAGACTGATTCATTCTCCTGGGATGTCGGCTACCTCTACTACAACTACGATTCCAATGCCGGATATGACTTTAGCGAGGTCTATGGTTCTCTGGGTATTGGTAACTTCAGCGCTACGCTGTCTCTGCTGGTGCATGCTGAGCCTGACGAAGGTCCAACCGAAGACTTCGGTTTCGCGAAAGCGTCCTACTGGTCATTCGACTATGCGATCCCACTGGAAAGCGGCGCTGAAATCGGCCTGCATGCAGGTTTCCACGAAGGTGACTTCATGTATTCATTCAACGGCGCCACCGATGACTACTGGGATTTCAACATCAGCATCGCCAAGGATGGGTTCTATGGCATGATCACTACCACTACACTGGGTGATGATGACAATGGCGACGGCATTGAAGACTACGCCAGCATGGGTCCCCGCGATAACGACAACGTGAAGTTCGTTATCGGTTACGGCCTGGACTTCGAACTGTAAGCCAGCCATTACAGCTACTCTGCAAATCAAAAGCCGGCTTCCAACGAAGCCGGCTTTTTTGTGCCTGCGTTATCAGCGTAAAAAAAGGGCAGATACCATGTCGGCATCTGCCCTGACTTCTAAGGGAAGGGATAGAAGTATCTAAGGGAAGTACATCAGTTTCCTGGGATCAGGCCAGCGCCGGATTGGCGTTGACCTGTTCAGGCTTTACCTCGGTAGATTCTACAAACTCCACAGCAGCGGCGATGGCGTCACGGCGCTTGTCGAAGTAGTGATCTTTCGGAATCACTTCGCCCATGAGGCCTTCGAGTACATCGCGTGTCTGCTCATTCATACCTGAGATATAGACCAGTTTGTTCGACATCTTGCCGTCATTGGCGATCGTCTCCACCGCGCGGGCAGCGGATACGTCAATGAAAGGCACTTGCGAGAAGTCGAGAATCGTCACCTGGCTCAATTTGCCAGACTTCTCCCGCACCTGGTGACCTAAGTCAGCAGCGGCGCCAAAGCTCAGCGGGCCACCGAAGTCGAAGATGTTGATGCGCTCATGTGAGTGCGTCATCATCTCGGCTTCTTCTTTGGTGAAGTGCACAGAGAGGCCTTCACTGGTGATGTCCTTGAGTTCCTTCAGCTGCTGGTCAGCAATCTGCTTCACGAAAGCCAGGGAAGCCATTACCACGCCAGCCATCACAGCGGTAATCAGGTCGACGAATACGGTCAGTACCAGTACTAGCATCATCAGAGCCAGATCCCAACGAGGACCACGGTGGGCCTTCAGGATATAGGCGCGGTCGATAATGTCCCAACCGGTCTTGATCAGGATCGCAGCCAGCACAGTGTGTGGAATGTTCGCTGCCAAAGGCGCCAGGGCTACCACAATGGCCAGCAACAACACACTATGCAGCATGCCAGAGATCTTGGTCTTGCCACCGGTGCGGATATTGATCACGGTACGCATGGTCGCACCGGCACTGGCGATACCGCCGAACAGGCCAGCAATCGCGTTACCCACACCCTGGCCGATCAGCTCCTTATTGGAGTTGTGTCGGGTACGGGTCATGTTGTCGGCAACCAGTGAGGTCAGCAGACTGTCGATGGAACCCAGCAGCGCGAGAATGAACGCGGCTTCCAGCACTACCAGTATGGAGTCCTGGCTGAGTGCAGGCATGATGAAGCTTGGCAGACCTGTTGGAATCTCGCCAAGAATAGGCGCGCCAACAACCATCATGCTGGTGACAGTACCGATGATCAGGCCAGCCAGTGGCGCAGGAACGATCTTGCCCCAGGCCGCAGGCCAGTTGAATACGATCAACAGAGTCATCGCACCAATACCCAGCGCGACGAAGTTGGGATCCATCACCGCGCCCGGAATTTCGACCAGCGCAGGAATGGTGCCACTACCTTCCGGCTCGTGACCAAACAGGCGTGAAGTCTGCAGCGCAATGATGATACAGCCGATTCCGCTCATGAAGCCCGAGATCACCGGGTAAGGCACAAGCCGAATATACTGACCAAGCTTCAAGACACCAAAGGCGATCTGGAATGCACCGGCCAGCACAACGGTGGTAAACACCAGTGAAGGGTTGCCATCCAGCGCCGCATACACACCCGCAAATACCACCACCATGGGGCCCGTGGGTCCAGTTACCTGGGCGCCGGTACCACCAAACAGCGAGGCGAAGAAGCCCACTATGATGGCGCCATACAGACCCGCAATAGGTCCGGCACCCGAGGCTTCACCAAAGGCCAGCGCCAGTGGCAGGGCTACTACGCCGGCTGTGATGCCGCCGTAGATGTCGCCCCTCAAATTATCGGTTCGTAAACCAAACATGGATAACTCCTTTTAATCCTTAGGCGGATTTCAGCGCAGGTTCGTCTGCGTTCATAAATTCAGCATAGTGCTCTTCAACCGGCACGAACTCACCCTTCTCAGGATCGTAGGCGTTGATAGAGCCGTGCTCGATGTCATAGATCCAGCCGTGCAGTTCGATGCTGCCGGTTGCCAGCTTGGCCAACACGGCAGGGTGCGTGCGCAGGTGTTGCAGCTGCTGCAGCACGTTTTCCTCGGTCACCTGATTGAGGATGTTGCTGTCGTCACCACCATTGCGCGCGCGAACCGCTTCGACGGCACCGCGGGAATGCTCCAGCCAGTCCTGTACGTGTGGCAGGTCAGTCAGTGCCTTGAGGTTAAGGGCGCCCTTCATGGCACCACAGTCACTGTGTCCACACACTACGATGTGCTGCACACCCAGTGCTGCCACGGCGAATTCGATAGAAGCGGTCACACCACCGGCGTTACGCTGATTCGGGGGGACTATATTGCCGGCGTTGCGAATGATGAACAGATCACCCGGCTCGGTCTGGGTAACCAGGTTCGGATCGATCCTGGAATCAGAGCAGGTGATAAACAACACTTCCGGGCTCTGGCCATTGGCCAGCTCGGCGAACAGTTTCTTCCTTTCTTCGTAGGAAGAGCTCTTGAACTTGGCGATGCCTGAAATCAGTTTTTCCATTTTTCCTTGCTCCTGCATTAAGTTAAGCAAAATTTAAGCGATTCGTTGGCAGCGAGGATTTGGACTAGCTATCCCGTTACCAGGGATTAATTGGTCGACGGAAGGCAGTTTAAGGATTATTTTTGATAAGAAAATTGCGAAAAACCGTATTTCGTTATAGATTTTGACTATCACATAGCATTTTCAGCGTTTTTATAGCCTTGAGTTATAAGGAGAAATAGCCGTGGAGACGACAGAAGGCCTGTCCCTTAAACAGATTCAGTATTTCTCCGCCGTGGCGGAATACGGCAGCTTCCGGCAGGCCTCCGCGCGCCTGAACATCACCCAGCCCACCCTCAGCAACCAGGTGGCGGCCATGGAAAAAACCCTGGGACTCCAGTTATTTGAGCGTAGCCGGAAGGGCATCAACCCTACCCCGGAAGGACGGGAATTGTTGATCAGCGCCCGCCGCGTGCTGGAAGAGGCCCAGGGCTTCACCAATCAGGCGGCCCTGTTGTCCGGCGGTGGCATGGGCACCTATCGGCTCGGCGTAACCCCAACCCTGGGGCCCTACCTGCTGCCGCACCTGCTGGGGCCGATTCACGCGCGCTATACCGATCTGAAGCTCTATGTCCGGGAAGATGCCCCCAGCGACCTGGAGTCGGGGCTGATTAACGGCCAGCACGACCTGATCCTCACCACCCAGCCGGTCATGTCCACCGACCTCGTGGTGTCACCCCTGCTGCGCGAGCCCTTGAAGCTAGCCCTGGCCCAGGACCACCGGCTCGGCAACAAGGCCCGCATCAACCGCATGGACCTGCTGGGGGAGCCCGTACTGACCATTTCCGAGCACCACCTGTTCCACCGCCAGATCACGGAACTGTGTGAGAAGGTAGGTGCGGTAGTGCGCCGGGACTATGAGGGCACAAGTCTGGATACCCTGCGGCAGATGGTGGTGATGGGCATGGGAATCGCCTTCCTGCCGGCGCTGTACGTGAAGTCAGAGATACGGGACAGCTCGGAATTGCGGGTGACCGATGTGGAAGGTATCAACGTGGTGCGGAATCACGCCCTGGTGTGGAGGAACACATCGCCGGCGCGTAACTTCTATCGGGAGCTGGCCGACCAGATTCGGGAGACGGTAGAGAGCACCCTCAGCGATGTCGTCATGTCCGTCAACTGGACGCCGGCCAAACCCAAAAAGCCGCGCGCGGGCTGAGCGCGCTACTCCGGACGGTTCATGGCAAACATGGAATCGACATCGACCCGGGTATAGTCGTTGTAGCCGAGTCGACCGATGGGCATGATCTTCGCGATGTCCAGCAGACCGTCGTCGGTGATCATGGCGTCGTCGATATGAATGCCGACGACCTCCCCGAATACCACCTTGTATTCATCGCCTTCGTTCCAACCCGGAATATCGGTAGTCTTGATAAGCCTGCATTCCAGATGCACGGGCGCCTCGGCGATGCGTGGCGCCTTCACGATCTTTGACTCCAGGGGAGTGAGTCCGGTCAGGGCAATCTCATCCACATCCGCGCCCACCGAGGCCGAACTCTCGTTCATCTGCGCGCGTGTGTCCCAGGTAGCGAGGTTGCAGACGAACTCGCCAGTGGCCAGGATGTTGCGCACCGAATCCTTGTTACGATCTGACGAATTGCCAGCACCCCCGGCAAACATGACTGTCGGCGGTCGATAACTGACTGCGTTAAAGAAGCTGTAAGGGGCCAGGTTGAACACTCCGGTTTCAGACACTGAACTGATCCAGCCGATGGGGCGGGGGACGATCAGGCTGTTAAAGGGATTCTTTGCCAGACCATGGTCATGGTTTTTGGGTTCATAAAACATCAGATTCTGTCTCGAATGATTCCTGTTTGATGGTGATTTGATGCTGCTGATCTCATCGCGGGCGTTTGTCACTGCGTTCAGCGGCGGAAGTATGATACAAAAGCGGTTTGCTTCAAAGGTTACTCAGGACATGGTCGACAAAACCCGGCCCCTTGCAGGTTACAAGGTCATCGATTTTTCGGCAGTGTATGCCGGGCCCATCTGCACGCGCATGTTGCAGGACTACGGTGCAGAAGTGATCAAGGTTGAACCGCCGGGTATGGGAGATCTCACCCGGGGAGTGGCTGGCATGTCCCCGGTATTCGCTCATTTTAATGCCGGCAAGAAGAGTGTGGCCATCGATCTCAAACAGGCCCGTGGCAGGGAACTGGCCCGGGAACTGATTCGCGGCGCGGATATCGTGGTAGAGAATTTTCGGCCCGGCATCATGCAGCGCTTCGGGCTGGACTATCACAGTCTGTCGGCGCAGCAACCGGCCCTGGTGTATTGCTCTATCTCCGGCTTCGGCCAGTCCGGTCCCTGGGTAAATCGCGCCGCCTTCGCGCCTATCGTACACGCCGCCAGCGGCTTCGATACCGTGTTTGCCAGGGCACAGGGGGACAAGGCCGACATCGCGCGCAGCGGCGATAGCAGGCTATCTGCAGACGCCACACCCAGGCCGCCAAACTGGGAAATCATGGTGGCGGATATTCTCACCGGTGCCTATGCATTCGGTGCCATTCAAACCGCGTTGCTGGGTCGGATAAACAGCGGCAGGGGAGAGCACATCGATGTGAGCATGATGGATGCCATGATGACCCTGATACCGGCGCAACTGCAGGCGGCACAGAACACGACGAAGGTGCCCATCGGGTGTTTCTATCCCATACACACACGGGATGGTTACATCATGGTGACCGGGATTACCGACAAGAACCTGCAGAGCCTCAGTGAGGTACTGAAGCGGCCCGATCTGTTGCAGGATCCACGCTTCGTCTTCGGCCCACGCACCGACAACCATCACTGGCTGGCCCTGGAAATAGAGAAGTGGTCTGCGAATCTCACGA